>LFRM01310180.1_pt1 | contig 12270 bp, 7 predicted proteins | sample 618341 | NCBI WGS metagenome assembly LFRM01 (sample SAMN03654438, study PRJNA283298) | anaerobic digester metagenome | isolation source: pool of bioreactors CSTR01a, CSTR02a, and CSTR03a thermophilic anaerobic... | place: Denmark: Kgs. Lyngby | collected 2014-05-21
CTATGCTGAAGACTTGTACAATAAACTTACAAGCTTAGGGATAGATACAATCTTAGATGACCGTAATGAGCGTCCAGGCGTTAAATTCAATGACATGGACCTTATAGGAGTCCCACTAAGAGTTACCATTGGTAAGGGCTTAGAGGATGGGGTTGTCGAATTTAAATTACGTAGTGAAAATAATAAGAGTGATGTTGCAGTTAAAGAAATTGTTGATGTAATAAAAACACACTTAGCAAAATAAATAGTAAAGGGGAAGCACTTGCCACCCCTTTTTAATTACCAATTTATCTTATATAAATATATAAAATTACTTGAGCTAGCATCATTAATAAAACTCCATACTTAAAAATAAATTTATTTGTCTTGTGTTTAAAAGTATACATCGCAATAATGGCTCCAATAGAGCCACCAACTAAAGCTAGCGATAAAAGAAAATTTACACTAAGCCGGTATCTTTTATTTATTGAGCGTCTTTTATCTATCGCAAACATTATAAAAGATAGAAAGTTTATTACAATTAGATAGATATTTATAAGGTCTTTATCTAGCATAGGTCTCCTTTTCTATATAGGTTAGTTGAATATTAACTTACTAACTCCTCTTTTAAAATATTTGTAATTTCATTTTCTGGTATTGGACGATAAAAGTAATACCCTTGGCCATAGTCACAGTTATTTTCAATTAAAAATTGTAATTGGTGATTATTTTCAATTCCTTCCGCTAAGACAGTAAGCCCGAGACTTTTAGCTAATTTAACTATTACTTTTATAATAGCTCGATCTTTATTATTTGTCTCAATTCCTTGGATAAATTGTAAGTCTATTTTAATTTGATCTATTGGTAACTGTTTTAGACGACTTAGAGAGGAGTATTCTGTTCCAAAGTCATCAACCGAAATTGATAAGCCAAGCCTTTTTAGTTTATTTAAAACTGATACTACATACTTTGTTTCTTTAATTGCGACACTTTCCGTTATTTCTAAGACAAGGTATTTTGGATTAACCTTTGTCTTTTTTATAATCTCGCTAAAGCTTACTTCTAAGTTTGGATTAATTATTTGAATTGTTGACAAATTAATCGCAATTTCAATGCTTGGCAAACCTAAATCTTGCCATTTTTTGCTTAAAAGACAGGCTTCACTAAAAACCCACTCGCCTATATCATTTATTAAGTCACTTTTTTCGGCTAGGGGGATAAAAACGCCTGGTAAAATAAGTCCGAGACTTGGATGATTCCATCTAAGTAAGGCTTCTACCCCTTCTATTTTATTAGAATTTAAATTTATTTGGGGTTGGTAGTGGACTACAAATTCATTGTTTTCTATAGCCCTTCTAAGGTCACTTGTTAGTTGTAAGTCAAAGGCTACATCAACTTTCAATTGTTCACTACAAAAGACATAATTATTTTTTCCAAGCTCTTTTGCCTGATACATCGCAATATCGGCATTTTTTATTAGAGTATCGGAGTCTTCTCCATCATTTGGAAAGACTGAGATTCCAATACTTGCAGTAACATTAAATTTTTGACTGCCAATGGTTTGGTTTATCTTAAATATTTTTGTGACTGCTTCTGCAGTTTTTACAATAGTATCATTATCCTTATAATTTCTAAGTAAAATCATAAATTCATCGCCACCAAACCTTGCAACAATATCATTATCAGATACAACACTTTCTAAATTACTTGCGACAATTTTTAATAGTTGGTCGCCTTTTTTATGACCAAGGGTGTCATTGACTTCTTTAAATTCATCTAAGTCAATAAACATTACTGCCAGATTTTGATCTTTACGCTTTGCTGTCCTAATAGCCTCATTTACCTTATCTGAAAATAAAAACCTGTTTGGCAGGCCAGTTAAACTATCATTGTAAGCCATATACCTTGTGTGTTTTTCTATTTGAGCTGGGGCTAAGACGCTGGCTAAAATATTAGCAAAGGTATTTAAAAGCTCAATATTGTCTTTTGTCCAGTATTTTTTCTCAATAACTGAGTCCATTCCAATAAAGGCTAAAAGCTTTCCTTGAGACATTAAAGGTACTGATAAGAGGGATTTGACATTTTGTCTTATTAATTGTGCCTGCTCTACTTTAGCACTAGTTGGCATTTTTTCTACATCTTCAATACAAACTAAGTAAGAGTTTTTTAACTCACTAATCCACCACTTAAAGCTTGTCTTTGGTTCATCCTCAATACTTCCTAATTCTTTCTTTATACCACTCTTACACCATTCATTGGCATAGGTTAATGTTTTATCACTTTGATCAATAGTAAACAAGTAGGTTCTATCTACATTAAAAAACTTACCTAACTTTTCTAATAAGTTATCAACCATCATATTAGCGTTTTCTTGGTTATAATTTATAAAGTCAAAGGTAATTTCAGATACAAGTTTTTGAAATTCTATTTGATAGTTATTTTCTTTAGTTTTTGCAATGTAAACCCGATTAACATAGTTTCCTAAATAAAATGCAACTAAGATAAAAATAATTCTAACGATAAAATCTGACTGATTAATTTGCACAAAAGCTTCAGGCTTTAAGATCCAAATAAGTCTTTGAGTTATTATTGAAGTTATTGTTGCATATACTAAAAGATAGCGACGATTAAATAAGAGTGAGCTAATTATAATAATTAAGGAGTAGCTCCATACGGTTATTGCAGAGTATTCAATAAATAAAAACGAAGTAATTGGGATAGTAACCGCAATAATCAGTACATTAATAAAATCTCTAAATTGTTGGTGTTTGTTGTATTGATTTAAAAATAACAATATGCCAAGACTACTAAGACTTAAACCCTTAGCTGACGCAAGTAAAAGACTCGTTTGATTAAAAACTTCTAATGAAAGATATTCAAATAATATATATCCAACTCCACTAAAGACAAAGATAATTGATAAATTATTAAATACTTTGCGTTGTTGGTCTGAAGATATTATTATTTCTCCTAATACAACTTTGTTTGTATTAAATATATCATAGTTTTTTACAGCATGGTTCATTGCCCACACTGGAAATAAGGTAAATAATGGAGCCATCTGTGGTATTGGACTACTTAGGTAAGTATTTGCGGTTAAGTCTATAACACTTCCAAGGATTCCGGCAAATAAAATAGCAACAAAAATTAATTTAGCCTGTCTTGCCTTCTTTATATCTTTTAAATTTCTAATCCAATTAGCTACAATTAAAACACTAAGTGCTAAGTAGAGCAGGTAGTGGAAGTAGTAAAAATAGTCATAAATATTATTTACGGCAATATTGGTCCAGCCCGAATCAATTTGGACTAAGTTATACTGCATATTAGCAAATTTATCTGAAAGCGCAAAAACAAAGAGATTTATAAAAGATGGGATGTATATTAAGTAGTAATGTTTAATAAAAAAATCGCGCTCTTTACTATCACATAAAATAAGAAAAAAATGTAAGGTAAAACTAAGAATAAAGGTCCACCCTATTGCAGAAAAGCGACGCCAAAATAAGGCTAAAGCCATCGTACTTTGATAATTTGCCATCGCAAAGCCAAAGGACCACAAGGCTAAAGCTAGAGCTATTAGTAAAAATAATCTATTTAATAAGTTTTTAGGATTAAGTTTAATTATATAAAAGCCTAAATAAAGGGCTACAATGCTTTCTAAAAAGAAAATTAAGGAAAAGATCTCTGCGCTATTATTCATATTTACCTCCAAAACAATTATTATACACTAAAGTTAAGTTTACTGTTTATCTTTAAAGTTTAATTATATTGTTTTTTAACTATAAATTAAATATGACTATAATTAATTATACCACGATATAGATGGACTGGGCTAAATTTGCTAAAAGTATTATCTTTTTTTATTATTAACTATTTTAATAAAAAAGGTAGCAAGTAACTGCTACCTAGTATAAAAATATAATTTATCTAATTCTTCATTGTAAGCTGGACTCTGCCTTTATCAATATCAAAGTCTAAAACACTGACCTTAACTTGTTGTCCTACTTTTAAGACTTCACTTGGATGTTTAATAAACTTATTGCTTATTTCTGATATGTGCACTAAGCCATCATTGTCTAAGCCAATATCTACAAAGGCTCCAAAGTCTACTACATTTCTAACGGTTCCATCTAAGGATAAACCTAACTTAAGATCTTTGATCGATAATACATCAGATCTTAGTGTTGGTGATGAGACATCACTTCTAATATCGCGAAGTGGCTCCTGCAAGGCTTCAATAATATCTTTTAAAGTCTCATAGCCAACGTTATAATCTTGACTTAAAATTTCAACATCAACAGCATCTAACTTATTGTTATTGTCATTGCTACCTAAGTTGTCTACATCTAACTTAAAATCTTTTATTACTTGATTCGCAACCTTATATGACTCTGGGTGAATTTTTGTAGAGTCAAGGATATTTGTACCATTAAAGATTCTAATAAAGCCAATTGCTTGTTCAAATGATTTTGGTCCTAAACGTGGAACTTTTTTAAGCTCATTACGGTTAGTAAACCCATTGTTTTCATCACGGTATTTAATTATATTACTAGCAACTGTTTTATTTAAGCCAGAAATATACTCTAACAGTTTAAAGCTGGCACTATTTATATCAACACCAACTTGGTTTACCGCATTTTCGACTACAAAGGTTAGTTGGTCATCTAAGACTTTTTCACTAATATCATGTTGGTATTGGCCAACTCCAACGGACTTTGGATCAACCTTGACTAGTTCTGCTAAAGGATCTTGGATTCTTCTTGCAATTGAAACTGCAGAGCGCTCTTCTACTTGTAGGTCTGGAAACTCTTGTCGGGCAAGCTCACTTGCACTATACACTGAGGCTCCAGCCTCATTAACAATTGTATAACTAACATCTTTTTGGACATTTTTTATGTTTTCTGCCACAAAGACTTCTGACTCACGACTTGCAGTTCCATTTCCAATCGCCACTAAGTCAACATCATAGTCATTTAATAGTTCTATAAAGGTATTTTGGGCCCTAGTTAAGTTTTCCTTACTTGAGGCATGGGGAAAGATTACCGCAACTTTTAAAAGCTTGCCACTCTCATCAACAATCGCTAACTTACACCCTGTTCGATAAGCTGGGTCAAAGCCCATCACAACCTTATCTTTTAGGGGTGCTTGCAGCAGTAAGTTATATAAGTTTTCACTAAACACTTTTACAGCCTGCTCTTGAGCATTGTCACTTAATTCATTACGTAGTTCACGCTCAATAGCTGGAGCGATAAATCTTTTATAAGCATCAATAAAGCCAACTTCAACATAAGGTAGCGCCGGACTGTAGGCATTTGTAATAATCATATTTCTTAAAAAGTTGTGCACCTCATCAAGATCAACACTTATATCAACCTTTAGTACATCTTCTTTTTCTGCACGATTAATTGCTAAGGCGCGGTGAGAGACTAGTTTTGAAACTTTCTCATTATAGTTATAATACATTTCATAAACCTTGCGTTCATCCTTGCTTTGATCTTTTAGTGAGGTTTCAATTACTCCATTATTATAAGTATATTTTCTAAAAAAGGCTCTAAACTCTGGATTATCACTAATAATTTCGGCAATGATTTCATGAACTCCAGCTAAAACATCTTCACTTGTATTTAGGTCTTGTTCTGGATTTAGATATTTATCACACTCAGCTTCAATATCTAAGCTATCAGGTTGTAACATCATTAAAAGCGCAAAAGGTTCTAGACCTTTTTCTTTGGCGATTGTTGCCAAAGTTCTTCTTTTTTGACGGTAAGGACGGTAAAGATCATCTAAAGTTTGAAGCTTGTCAGCCTCATTAATTTGCGCTAAAAGCTTATCTGTCATTTTTCCTTGTTCATCAATTAATCTAATAATTTCACTTTTTCGCTCTTCAAGTTTTACTAAATATGTATACTTGTCGACAATTAGCTTAATTTCTACCTCATCTAAATTATCAGTTTGCTCTTTTCTGTATCTAGCAATAAAAGGAATTGTGTTTTTATCCTCAACTAAGTCTATTACCGACTTTATTTGCTTTGGTTTAAAGGGTAAATCCTTATTTAAAAAGCTCAGGACACGGGATTTTTCATTCATAATATTTTTACTCTCCTCAATATATTGATTTAAAAAGGCGCAATATTAAATATTGGCCTCTTTTATTTTTTAAGCTTTACTACTTATTTCTTCTAATAAGATTTCAATGTATTCATCTAAGTTATATGGGTCTTGTTTTCTTGAACCATAACGTCTAACATTAATTGTATTTGCCTCAACTTCTTTGTCTCCAATAATCATTTGAACTGGAACCTTCATAATTTGGGCTTCTCTTAAGCGGTAGCCTAATTTTTCATCTCTAGCATCTATACTTACTCTAAAGCCTAAGTCTTGAAGTTTATCCTTAATTTTTTCACTATATTCTAAGTGAAATTCATTGTTTACTGGAATAATCTCTATTTGCTTTGGAGCTAACCATAATGGAAAGGCGCCAGCATAGTGTTCAATTAAAATTCCCATAAAACGTTCTAAGGAACCATAAATTGCCCTATGTAACATAATTGGACGCACCTTGTCGCCATGATCATCTACATAAGTAAGGTCAAATCTTTCTGGTAAGTTCATATCAAGTTGAATTGTTCCACACTGCCACTCACGGCCTAGAGAGTCTTTGATTTGAAAGTCTATCTTTGGACCATAAAATGCCCCATCACCTTCATTTATTTGATACTCGCGACCAGTCTTTTTAATAACTTCTTCTAAAATTCTCTCTGACTCATCCCAGTCACTTACTTCACCAATAAATTTATCTTCTGGACGAGTTGATAGTTCAATCCGGTACTCAAAATTAAAGGCTGAGTAAATTCGATCTATTAACTCCATTAATTGAATTGTTTCTGATTCTATTTGATCCTTTGTCATAAAGATATGAGCATCATCTTGTGTAAAGCTTCTTACTCTAAACAAGCCATTTAAAGCTCCACTAGCTTCATAGCGGTGGACATGACCTAACTCCCCTACTCTTAGTGGAAAGTCGCGGTAAGAGTGCATAGAGTTTTTATACACCAGCATTCCACCTGGACAGTTCATTGGCTTAATTGCATAAGTTTGATCATCAACTGCCGTTGTGTACATGTTGTCTTTGTAGTTTGCCCAGTGGCCAGATTTTTCCCAAAGTTGTTGACTTAACATAACTGGAGTCTTTATAAACTGGTAGTCTTCTTTTGTATGCTCATCATACCAAAATTTTTCTAACTCTCTAATAACTCGCATTCCATTATCTAAAAAGAATGGGTGGCCAACTGAGTACTCACTCATCATAAATAAATCAAGTTCTCTACCTAATTTTTTATGGTCACGTTTGGCAGCCTCTTCTAAAAGATGTAAGTGATTGTCTAAGTCTTCTTGACTCCTAAAGGCAATTCCATAAACACGTTGTAGCTGTTTATTTTGAGAGTCACCTTTAAAGTAGGCTCCTGATACTTTTAATAGTTTAAAATACTTAACTTCCTTAACTGTATCAACATGAGGACCACGACATAGGTCAATAAATTCCCCTTGTTTATATGTTGAAATAACCTCATCTTCTGGAAGCTCATTAATAAGATCTACCTTGTATGGGTCATCTTTAAATAAGTCTAAGGCTTCTTTTCTTGAAAGCTCGGCCCTAGATATGCGCTTTCCATCTTTTGAAATCTTTTTCATTTCACGTTCAATTTTTTCAAAGTCCGCTTCACTAATAACTTCACCATAAAGGTCAATGTCATAGTAAAAACCAGAAGTAATTACTGGTCCTACCCAAAAGTTTGCCTGTGGGTATAAGCGTTTAATAGCCTGGGCCATTACATGGGCCGCACTGTGATTTAGCTTTGCTAAATCTTGATCATTTAATATATTAATCATAATTTCACTCTCTTTCAATAAAAAAACTCCTCCATCAAAGGACGAGTTGTCGCGTTACCACCTTAGTTCACATAAATGTGCTCTTAATACTTTTAACGCAAGTAATACGGATGATCATTTCCTATCATCTTTTAAGAAAGTAGTAAGTTAGTATTTACGCAAGAAGTTTACACCAACCACTTCTCTCTCTAAATTATAAATACTAACCCATGTCTTTCCATTTATTACATATATTATACCATAAATAAATTATTTATTTAAGCTTTTGTCTTCTCTATTAACTTTTCTGTATCTCTTGCGATTACTAATTCCTCATCTGTTGGGACAATCCAAACTTGTGAGGCACTATCTGGTAAACTAATTTTTGTATTTGTACCAAAGGTATTTAAATTTAATTGTTCATCAATTTTAAGTCTCATTGGTTCAGCTATTTCTTCAAATATATCAGCTCGCATCGTTGTTGCATTTTCACCAATACCACCTGTAAAGACAAGGGCATCGACATGTTTTAACCTTATATAATAAGAGCCAATTACTTCCGCAATGCGATTACTATACATTTGTAAGGTTAAGATAGCGCGCTGGTCACCATTTTCTGCCGCATCTAAGATATCTCTAGCATCACTTGAAATCCCACTAACACCCTTCATTCCTGACTGGTGGTTAAAGATATCTAAAACTTCACTTGAAGATATATTTTCAGCTTGGACTATAAAAGGTAGAATAGCTGGATCTACATCTCCAGATCTAGTACCCATCATAATTCCCGCTAGTGGTGTAAAGCCCATTGAAGTATTTACTGACTTACCCTTTTCAATAGCGGTAATTGAAGCTCCCCCACCTAGGTGAATTGAGATAATATTTAAGTCATCAACATTTCTATTCATAAGCTGTGCAACTTTTCTTGAAACATAGTAGTGTGAGGTTCCATGAAATCCATACTTTCTTATCTTATGTTTTTGATAGTAGCGATATGGAAGTGGATAAAGGTAGGTACAAGGTTTCATTGTTTGATGAAAGGCGGTATCAAAGACTGCCACTTGTACTGCCTGTGGAAGCGCCTCTTGGAAGGCTAAGATTCCAACTAAGTTAACTGGATTGTGTAAAGGTGCTAACTTACTTAAATTTTCTATATTGAAAATAACATCATCATCAATAATTACTGAGTGATTAAAGATTTCACCACCATGGACAACTCGGTGTCCAACCCCTGTTATATCATTTATATCTTCAATAAAGCCCTTACTGGATAAATTTTCTAATAAAACACTAACTGCCTCATTGTGATCTTTAATTTCAAATACATCTTTAAACTTTTCACCATTTGACTTCATTGTAAATATTGCATCACCAAAGCCAATTCGTTCAATTTGACCAGAAACTATAACCCTCTCTTCTGGCATATCAAACAATTGAAATTTTAAAGAGGAACTTCCTGAATTAACTGCTAAAATTATGTTCATTATTCCACCCTTTCTTAATCTATTTTAATAACTCTAGTATAAGCATAACACAAATATTACTAGCTTTATACCATTATAAAATTATAATAATCTTGCTTACATTTATTATTATTTACTTATAAAATTAAAAAGTACTACACCAAAAGATGTAGTACTAAGTTTTGTTATATTACAAAGTTACCTTCTCTAAATACAGCAACCTTACTTCCATCTTCTTTAATTCCATCAATATTCATATCGGCACTACCAAACATAAAGTCAACATGGACAAGTGATGAATTAAAACCACGTTTTTTTAGTTCTTCTTCACTCATCGCTACGCCACCTTTAATATTCATTGGATAGGCTGCACCTAAAGCTAAGTGACATGAAGCATTTTCATCAAACAGTGTATTGTAAAATAAGATATTACTATTTTGAATTGGTGAGTTGTGTGGAAGTAGTGCCACTTCACCTAAGTAGCGACTTCCCTCATCATTATCTAAAAGGTCAACTAACTTATCTTCATTTACTTTTGCACTAGCTTCTACTACCTTACCATCTTTAAAAGTTAAGGAAAAATCATCAATTAAAACTCCTTGATAGTCAAGTGGCTTGGTTGAGTAAACAACTCCATCAACACGATTTTTGTGTGGCATAGTAAAGTTTTCTTCAGTTGGCATATTTGGATTAAATACTTGGCCATTTCCAGCAACTTCAGCTCCGCCTGCCCAGCGGTGCTCATCTGCAAGACCAACAATTAAGTCTGTACCAAGGCTATTTGTAAAGTGGAGTGATTCAAAGTTGTGACTATTTAAGATCTCATTATGACTACTTAAATTTTCATTATGTTTTTGCCACTCTAATACTGGATCATTATCATCACTTACTCTTACTGCATGTAAGATTGCATCCCACAATTTACTAACAGCATCCTTATCACTATCATTTGGAAAGACTAAATTAGCCCAACCAACACTTGGAACTGCCACAATTGTCCACTGACCATGGTTTCCCATTGAATAGTCACGGTATCTTTTAAGGGCATTTCCTGAAGCCTTTGCATTTGCAGCTAGTTTACTAGAATCTACGCCTGCAAAAAATCCTGGAACATCATCAATAATATTTAAACGCGCAACATTTTCTTCAATATAGTAATCATATTGATCAACTTTGTATTGTGGAACACTTTCAAAGTTTGAAATGTCAGCATTTATAAAGTTTATCTTTGTCATTTCATCATCATGCCATAACATGTGAACATATTTAGCACCTTGATCATAAGCCGCTTGGGCACATAATCTGGCAAATTTGGCACTATCTAAAGATGCAGTAATAACGACTGGTTGATTGTCTTTAATATTTAAACCAACCTCTACCGCAAGCTTTGCATATTTATCTAATATTTCTTCACTTACTAAGTCAAATACCATATACTCTCCCTACAGTCCAAATGAAATTGGAAGCATGGCTGCACCAACAACGCCTGGTTCTGCAAGCTCGGCCAATTTTATATCTATATCGCGCATTCCTTCGTGAACAAAACTCTTATAGTACTCTTCTACCTTATCCAAGTACATATCAGCTGCCTTTGTTATCCCGCCACCTATTACAAATATGTGTGGGTCAGCAACATGGCCAATATTTGCCATCATTAAGGCAAACTTTCTAGCCATATCATCAATTAAAGCTAAGGCTTTTTCATTACCTTCTCTTGCCATATCAAAGATTTGGCGAGCATCAGTAATTTCAGGATCAACTAAAGTTTTAGCTCTTCTAACTAGCGAAGTTCCGCCAGCTTCATTTTCAACAGCTCCTGGAGTTAAGTGGTTAATTTTTTCGGTACTTTCACAAACTACAATATTTGCAACTTCACCAGCATAGCCACTTTTTCCTGAGACTACTCTACCATTAACGACAAGGGCACCACCAATTCCAGTTGAGTGGGTTAAGTAGTAAACAATTGCTAAATCCTTACCTGCTCCTACTTTAGCCTCTGCAAGGCCAGCGACATTGGCATCATTGTCTAAAAAGACTTTTAATCCTAAGTCTTTTTCTAATTTTTCAACAACTGGGTATTTTTCAAAGCCAACAAGGTTTGTCGCCATTGAAATATAACCTTTTACTGTGTCAACAGGGCCTGGAATTCCCATTCCAATCCCTTCACAGTCTTTATAATTTGGAATACTTTTTACTAACTTAACAATATTATCTAAGACAATCTCTGGTCCTGATTGTGCATATGAATCACTTTTTGCTTCGTGCAAAATTTCTCCTGTAGCGGTAACTTTTGCAACTCTAACCAAAGTTCCACCTAAGTCAATACCTATATATGTTTTCATCTATATCCCCTTACTTCTTTATTGATTTATTTTACTTCAATAATTTTCATCATATTAGTTGCGCCTTCTCCTGAAGGATATCCTGCTACTATGATAATTTGTTTTCCAACTGGTACACCAAATTGTTTAGCAATATCACCTGCTAATTCTTCATCATTTGATGAGCGGTTTTCAATTTTACTATAAATTGGGTGAACTCCCCATAGACAGTTTAAACTTCTTTGAACTTCTTTAGAAAAAGTAACTGCTAAAATTGGTACTTCTGGACGAAACTTAGATAATCTTTTAGCTGTGCTGCCACTTTGAGTAAAGGCAACAATTGCTTCAACGTTTTCTAAGTTGTGTGCCGAATCAGCAATTGCAATTCCAATTGAATCTTGAACTGTTGGTTGCGCTGATTTTTTAGCTTTATAAAGTAGGTCATCATAAGGAATAATTTCTTCCATTGCGATGGCAATTTTTGTCATTGTATTTACTGAATCAATTGGATATAGTCCAGCTGCACTTTCTCCTGAAAGCATAACAGCATCTGATCCATCTAAAATTGCGTTTGCAACGTCACTAGCTTCAGCTCTTGTTGGTCTTGGATTGCCCATCATTGACTCTAACATGTGAGTTGC
>LFRM01025711.1_pt1 | contig 12267 bp, 15 predicted proteins | sample 618341 | NCBI WGS metagenome assembly LFRM01 (sample SAMN03654438, study PRJNA283298) | anaerobic digester metagenome | isolation source: pool of bioreactors CSTR01a, CSTR02a, and CSTR03a thermophilic anaerobic... | place: Denmark: Kgs. Lyngby | collected 2014-05-21
TGTTAGCGGGCAGTTAAAACCGGCCAGAAATGGGCACTTTTTGAAGCCCAAAACCAGCCACCCTGTTTAGACGATCCCTAAAATAAATTCATTCTTTCTGCAGGCTTCAACAGAAAGGGTGAGAATTCATGGGGAACAATCTCAGGATGGAAAAACAGCAACAAATTCAAGTACTTACAGGATTAGGATGGACAGATCGAGCCATAAGCCGCAGTACCGGAATAAACCGGGGTACGGTATCGAAATACAGAAAAGCATTTCAAAACCGGCCAGAAGTGCCCATCGACTCTAATTTACCAGCTTTTGAAAACCAGCCAAAAGTGCCCACCGGTTCGGAAGGTGATTTTAGTCAAAAGCAGCCAGAAGTGCCCGCCGACCTTCCACCTTTGCCCATCACCAATAGTACACAGATTCAACCCTATACAGGAAAAATCCGCGATGGTCTTCTACAGAAACTCACAGCACAGCGGATTTACCAGGATCTTGTTGAGGAGCATGGGTATAAAGGCAGCTATGATGCAGTAAAGCGGTATGCCCGTAAATTGCGTAGAAAGGTTCGTGGTTTTTCCGATCGACTCGAACACATTCCTGGTAGAGAGGCACAGGTTGATTTCGGTAAAGCAACCTGCCGTATTCTTATTGGAGGGAAATGGAAAAAGGTATGGCTTTTTAAGATGACACTTAGCTGCAGTAAACATGCCTATGAGGAATTGGTTGAGAGGCAGGATCTGGAGACTTTTCTGCGTTGTCATGAACGTGCATTCGCTTTTTTCGGCGGTGTCCCCGAGATAGTCACTATTGACAACCTGAAAGCTGGTGTCATTGAGGCAAGCATATTTGACCCGATCCTTAATGAAACATACTTGAAGTTCGCAATGCACTGGAATTTTGCAGCAAACCCCTGCATACCTCGCCGACCGGAACATAAAGGTATTGTAGAAAGGGATATCGGTTACACAAAACACAATGCTCTTGACGGCAAGCAATTCAACAGCCTTGCGGAAGCAAATGCATACTTGCGTTATTGGAATAAACGATGGGCACGTACCCGTATACACGGAACCACCCGTTGCCAGGTGTGGAAACTTTTCTGTGATATAGAACGTTCCAGACTTCGGCCGTTGGCGGAACATGCGTTTGTATTTTTTACGGTATGTGTCCGTAAAGTGGATGTTAACGGATGTATTGAAGTAAAAAGAGGATTTTACCGTGTCCCGCCTCGCCTGGTCGGCGAAACGGTTGTGGTTCACTACAACCAGCAGTATGTACAAATCTATTCTGGAGGACAGTTTGTTATAGCTCATATGCGTCTTGAACGCAAGGGAGCAGTCAGTGATGCTCCTGAGTGCCTGCCGAAATGGAAACATCCCAACCTGGAAAGTCAGGAACGATATTACTGCCGTAAAGCACGCGATATCAGTCCTGCTCTTCATAATGTGGTGTATGAGGTTTTGTGCACTGATGACCCGTTGTCAATACGACGTGTACGAGGTATTCTAAATTTATCAAAAAAATATACCAAAGAGGTTGTTGAGTGTGCTGCCCGTGATGCAAAGATCTCTTCTCCGATCCGACTGCATAAATTCCGTGCACTGTGTGAAAAATATGCTGCTAACGCAAACTGTGAAGAAGGTAACCCGGAATTGACGCAAAGCCATGAACTGATACGCCCCCTTGATGAGTATGAAACATTAATTTCTGAAAGGATCTCATTATGACTATAGATACATTGCAGCTCTCTCTGAAATCCCTCCGCATGGGTGGTATGTCCAGCAATCTTCCAGTGCGTTACCAGGAAGCCCGGAGCCACGAGCTTGATTACCTGGATTTCCTTCACAATCTGGTTTCAGACGAGTTAGCCCGCCGTCAGGGTAACCTTCTTAACCGGAGAATTAAACTGGCACGCTTTCCCCAACTCAAAACAATTGAGGATTTCGATTTTGATTTTAATACAACTATAAAGAAAAAGGACATTATGGCGTTATGTACCTCTAACTTCATCTTCAAAAGTCAAAACATACTTTTTATCGGGCCTCCTGGTGTTGGGAAATCCCATCTGGCCATCGGGCTTGGCATATCTGCAATTCACAACGGATACACCGTTCTTTATAAAAGTGCTTTTGATTTAGTACTTGAGATGGCTGATTTTGAAACTGCAAGACAAAGACGGGAATATCTGAAATCTCTGGTAAAAGTAAATCTTCTGATCATCGATGAGCTTGGCATGAAGAAAATGCCTCAGAATGCATCTGACGATCTCCTTGAGGTAATCCACAGACGACACATGACTGGATCAACAATTATAGCAACAAACAGGATCGTGTCCGATTGGAATGTCATTCTGGGAGACACTGCTGCTACGGCGGCCATTCTGGACCGGTTCCTTGAAAACGCGGAGGTGTTTACAATTAAAGGAAAAAGTTACCGTTTAAATAATAAATCAAGAAAGGAGGAGTAAACCCAGATTATTTTCATAAAGTGGCTGGTTTTGAAGTGCCCATATGTGGCCTGTTTTAAAGTGCCCGCCGACATTTTCGTACCTGTTTATTAAAACATTACAACAGTGTAAATTCCTGTTATGATCTTTATTAGAGGTAGAAATGATAAACCCCATCAGCAAATTTCTTTTTCTCCTTACTTTTTCCTCCTGCTTTTCAGAACCAGTAAATGTGGATGTTCCATATTCCAGCGGGGGAATAATTGTCAGAAGGTATCAATTTAATACAAAAAATTTCTCTAATGGGTTAAGAGTAGATTTCCCTTATAAAATGACTGGAACTGCCGAATCAAAAGAAAGAATGATCGGTATTGCTTTTGATGGCTTTGAGAATGCCGGATACAAATATGTTCAATCTGCAGATTATGGATCTGTTTTTTCAATGAATCCAAACGACTATCAAGACAGTATGTATATAAGCACTGATACATCATGGATTAATGCCACCATTTTCCCTGATTCACTGGTTCCGCTTGACAATATCATCGATACTGATGAAAGTACCGGGGAAGGCACTGTAAGAAAAGGCAGATATTTTCTTGTAACGCATTCTACGATTAATTTTCCAGCACATACTGAGGAAACCCCAATCGATAATCATAATATCATAATCTATGTTTCTACAGTAAAGAATAAAATGAAGCTGCGGATTTCCCGCATGTTTATGAACAGTTATCCCCAACCTCCGACTTATGATGACATATTGGATTCAATGGAGATTTCGTGGTCAGTAGATTCACTTGGAAACGGCAGGTTTATGACACCTGTAAGCACTAATAAAATCATTGCATTTCATAATAGACATGCCGTGTTAAATCAGGACGGAATTAACAACAGCCATTCTTCACTATTTGATATCAGCGGTAAACGTTTGCCCGGATATAACAGCATGGTGAACAGTCTTATTATTTTTAAGCAAGACAGTAAATATGGCACGATTCTTATTCGATAAGGTCGGGTTTCTAAAAAAAGGTCATGTATTATTTTGCTGCAGATGTCTGATCTATTCTTTGACATATAGTATGGAATGAACTAATTTACAATCAGATCTTTACCCGAAAAACACCCTTATACTTTACAAAACAGTTCCAGCAAAGAAGGAAAATACCATGAAAAAACGGAGTATATCCGGTATTATTGCTATAGCGATGACTTGCTTTACAATGAATATCTCTGCAGATGAGATTGGAATTGGCTTCGGCATTAATACTTCAGCTTACAAATCATTTGACGATAATAGAGCAAAATATCAGAAGTATAACATTCCCAGCCCGATCGAAATAACCTTCAAAAAGGATTTGATCGGTATTCTGGGATTACACTCCGGACTGCAGTTTTCCAAGAAAGCTACTTCTATACAAATTCAACAAACTATTGAGACTTTTGATCCTGTACCTGATGGTGTAGTCACATTTGAAGAAGAATTCAATTATGGTTCATTGGAAATATCTCCAATTCTCTCTTTCAAACTAAGCAATTTTCTTTTGGAAGGCAGATCTGGTCTCTGTGGTGAGTTTTATATAAATGAAAAATCTGATTTTTCCGATAATTGAGCTTTGTTGGAGGTATAGGACTAGGTTATGTAATAAAAGACAAATACAAAATCGGATTAAAAAGCAGTATTTCAAGAACTTTAACCGATATCTATAAAAAACAGGGTGACGATATAAAAATCCACTTTGTTAATTTTCACAATGTTATATCTTTGGGTATGCTTTTATAATATTCCGGAGGAATCCATGTGATGATACTCCACATGGATTTCTCTCGCATTCGGAAAAAATGATTGTTTTTTCATCAGTATCGCGCCGGAGGCTGTATCAATAATCCTTCCACTATAGCATGAGTAGATCATGAACCACCTCGAAAGCAGAAGCCCAGCATAAATAAAGCTTCACCACAAATGGCAAACGATTCAGATTCAGGAAACAGCTTTAGTCACAGTCTGATCCATTATTAATCAGTTTTTTTAGTTTTTAATGAATATATCAGGAAACTGAAAGTATCCTGGGATGAGAGCTGTAATGTCCTTAATTCATCTCCGGTGTGAATTTATGAACTAATCGAGGCCTCCTTTCTATCAGTTAATTCAATATTTCACCTCTGAGATGAAATAATGACCCAGAAACAAAACGGATATCGTTTCCTGCAAAACAACCCAGAAAAGTTACACCGTTTCCTGCTTTATCCATCCTGCTGCGAATCAATTCAATTTTGCATCATCCCTGCAGCAGGCACACCGCTACCCCTGCAGCCTCTTTAATGCATAATGATTCGCCACCTTCAAAGGAAGTTTTTAGTGCTCACTGAACGCTGCCGAGTGCTCCCCATAATCTGATAATTGTCTCTCACTGTCATTTGCCTGAACTGGATTCCTGCTTTCACAGAATAACGTGGGGTGAAATTGTACTCTATAGGAATAAATAGAAGAATCCCATATCAATTGAGCCGGCAGGCACAATGTTCTAAAGATTTTTTTTCCTCATGTCGATATTTAAAATGTGGTTTGATTTGCAGGGAAGTATACACAATCCAGGGATGGGTGCAAAATGAACAAACAAAGCGATTCACTCAACATCCGTAAAGGCCAATTCCTATGGATGGAAGAGGCCGAACAGGAATCCTATCTGAAAAATCTCAAGGCCAGAATATCCGATGGCTACTACTACTCTGACTTAATTCTCAGCAGAGTAGCAGATGAACTGGCAAGTGTGATGGCCGATGTTATGGATGAATGATCAGTTGCTTTTACAACACCTCAGACCAGTCTGGGGCTTTGCCGATCCGCCAACACCAGGAGAGACGGTCTGGCATTTGGAGTAAGGCCCGCCCATAAGCATCGGCTGCGCATTGTCACCGGTTACCCATTCGAAGATATTTCCTGTCATGTCATAACCGCCGAATTTACTAACGCAGTTATGACGTGATCCGGACGGCTCGACAGTTCTGGTGTCGGAATTACACTTCTGCTCCTCGACATTCCATCCATAGGGATAGGTATAACCTTCGATACCACTGCAGGCCCATTGCCATTCCTGAGCAGTACAAAGTCGTTTGCCTTTCTGCTCACAGTAATTTTTTGCCTGCTTATAGGAGATATTTCCCGTCGGTTTAGTACCCTTGACATTCGGATATTCATACCTGTCAACACACACCTTGAAATAAGGCCTGCCCTGCTTTCCCGGAGGCATGTCCACCAGAAACATATCATCTGGACAAAATAGAGGTTTAGCATATCTCTTTATCGGTTCATCAAAACCTGTTGAAGAGTGTCTGGTGATTCTCAATATTTCTGATCGTGCAACCTTCTCCTGCTTGCCATCCACAAGTTCAATTGTGACCGACAATGCATCCTCTTTCCTGATTTTCCCATAGTGTACAATATTAGGACTGGGATTACCCCAATCATCGGTTTTTGCATTCTTAACCAGAATAGTATCAAAGGGCGGCTCCATTTTTTTCTTCTGCTCCGTTGCCTTTGCCTGCTCCGGAAGCAGGGTAATACGGGTGATTGCATCTCTGGTAACCGGGATCCTTGAACCATCAATGTCGATCTGAATCATATCGGCAGTAATCGATTGCAGTTTTCCCTTGAAAACAGATCCGTTCTTTATCTGTACCTCAATCAACGCACCTATCGATGCCCTCTTTTGCAAAGCCTCATAGGAAATCTCCTGTGGCTTTGTAATGGGCTCATTTGCCTGTTTCACTTTTTTACTTTTAGGTAGTTCAAGAAGCTCAAACCTCTGGATAAGTGAGTGGCGGAATGCATATGGTTTTCCATCTACGGTTTCGAAAATAAGCGATGTGTCATCCTTTGATTCCACTATCCCAACCAGTTCATCACCGGTCGTAAGGCTCATCCTGTATTTCCCCTTCACGACAATTTCGGAAAAGGACTGCCCTGATGAGAGGGCTGGTGATGTTACGACTGCTTTAACCTCCTCTGTAGAAGACGGCAGAGCGGCTTTTCCACCCTGCTCCCACCAGTTACTCCAGGCGCTCTGATCATTTCCAAGCGAAATTCCGGTGATTCTCTCCAGAGCACAGGATGCTACCTGGAATGTAAAAGTAACATGGATGTTCACTACCGTACCGGCAGGCACACGGCTCGGAGAAGGAGTTGAGTAAGGGAATTGTACTTCATGTACAGTCTCGATGTACTGTTCACAGATGGAGATCGAGTTGTAATCGAGAAATGGAGATGAAAGGAGAAACTTATTTTTTTCACTCATGACATAGGTCTGCACCCAGTCCTCAAAATTCCCCTCACCAGAATATTGTGCATTCATGATTTCTGAAACGTGTATGGCCCTGGGAAAATTCTGAATCAGAGCCGGAACGGCTATCATGGCGCCACTTCCCATGTTTCCAAGTTTGATGGCAGCCAGGTAGCATCGTGTCGCATTTTCTTTGGAAGTCTGAGGCGGAATAACCTGTCCCTTGCGGGTAAAATACGAGTAGGCTTCAGGGGAGTAATAGACAGTGGGACCACTCTGGATATCACCCAAAAGGAGTGAGAGTTGATCCTGTGCAAAGAGTTGAGCCATCATTATTAAAAAGAGGGGAAAAAACCTGCTCATAACCTGCATCTCTCCTGAAAAGGATAAGGTAAACTAAATGTCTGTTTTGAGATAAAAAACCCAGTGTATAATTAAAATAGATACTATTGTTTTTATGTGCAAATACCGGGGGAGGCAATAATTGAGGAATCGTTTCGAAGTAATTAATAGATGCTATAGTGTCAGATTTAAAGTTTCTCTTATTAAAGGCCGAAATATTTAATAAAGGGTTGAGAGAAAGAGACTGGAAAATCCTGCACCAGGGGGTAAATTATGATGCATCAAAGAGTGGAACCATTTGTTACGCTCGACGACCGCCCCGACAGGGATACCGTCATAGAAAAAGATGAAATAATCAGCCTTATAATTGATCTGGAGACGATGACTATCGAGCGGCTCTACGATAAATATTTCATGTTAACAGATGACAGATCTTGAAGCTGAAAGGCTCAAAGCGATGTAATTTCCGGATGGGGAATTTACATTTACTTAGGGCCTTTTTGCTTTGTTTCTGAAAAAAGGCAACTTGGTTGAGATTTGGCAATTAAATCGCTTCATTAATTCACTCCAGAGATAAATTTGTGAGTTTAACGATAATTACCATCCAAGACCGGCATCAAATTTGATTGACCTTTAGGGGCCGCAGTACACGACCCCTTTCATACTCTGAACCAATTTAGACCCCAGTCCATCATCCGGATCACCTGCTTTTTGATTTTTCATCAGGACTTTTTTCTCTTTCTTTTTCCGGTGGAACCACATGCATCAGTTCTGCTTCCGGAACACTTTTCCTGCCCTTTTCTACCGGTCTGGCCTCAAACTGCGGGCTTTCCAGCAGTTCCAGAGAGATGAAAGCAGTTCTTTTTCTCTGACTGCCGCTAAGTTCCATATTATCCCCCATTCCAGACAAATTCTGATTTCCTGCCTTTATCTAATGGCCTGACACTCCTCATACATATTACGGCTGTACAAGCTTAAAAACCACGGTGAATTTTTGCCATTTGCAAATACATTTCATCGGGAGGTAATCGAAATAATNNGTAATCGAAATAATAGATAGGGAGGGATTTATTATGAAAGCATTACGTTGCAGAGATCTTGGAGAGCGCACATGTAATTATGTCGCCTTTGGGGACAGGTATGAAGAGGTGGGACGGAAAATGTTTGATCATACCGCAAATAAGCATCACATGTTTCTTGAAAGCCTGGATTACAATGAGCGGGAACATTTTCTGGAACAGATGGAAGCAATGACTGAGGATGAAGAGGTCACATGAGCCTTACGGACAAGTATCATCTCTGTCAACCAGAGTGATCCCGGTTAAAGAGTAAATTCAGGTTCTCTACTCTATCATCCTACAGCCTCTCTTTCCAGAACCTCACGAGCGAAGCTGTCATAGGAGTTGTAAAGGAAGCCCTCAAATACTATGTCAAATTTGAGGGTTTCGAATATGTAGTTGATATATTCACTGGAGGAGATGATGTAGATGGCACCACCCATTTTGCGTACCTTGTTCAGGTTGTAAACCAGTGCACCTATTCCTCCGCTGCAGATAAACGTAACCTCATCGAGGTTAAATACAATATGGCACACTCCCTCGGAAATTATCTGCTGCACCTCTTTATCGAGCAGCCTGGCACTCTCCCAGTCGATTCTGCCGGAGGGTTTTATTACTTTGAACTTTCCGATTTGAGTAACAGAGAGTTCCACAATGTTCCCCTTTCATGAAATTACCGGATTTCCTCGTACTCCCCATCGCTAATATCATAGTCTGCAGGATCAAATCGTTTCTGATCTTCCGGATATCCAGACTTAACCTTTTTGTTTCCGGGGTTAAAGATCAGCAGGGCGATACTTATGACGATCATAAAAATGAGTATGAATTCAATAATTCTGATCAACAATGTTACAATCCAGTTTTGAAAAATCACAGGTAAAATGGTATATTTTTTATTCTCCCAAACAGGGAGTGTGCCTGATCCGATTATAAAAATAATATCATATAACATTCAAAGATACACTACTTTTCTTTTGTAACGGGGAGGAGCAGTGGCAGCAGACATAGCTCAGATAAATGAAAGAATCAAAGAAGAGAGTACTTTTATCTCACTTCTTAAAAGTGAAATCGGGAAAGTAATTGTCGGTCAGTCAAAGATGGTTGACAGACTATTGATAGGCCTGCTTACAAGAGGACATATTCTTCTGGAAGGTGTGCCGGGGCTGGCAAAAACTCTTGCGATCTCCACTTTAGCCAAAATTATCGACACCAATTTCCAGAGAATCCAGTTCACCCCCGATCTTCTTCCGGCGGACCTGGTGGGTACTATGATTTACAATCAGAAGACAGGAGAGTTTGTCCCCAAAAAAGGCCCTCTGTTTTCAAATATCATACTGGCTGATGAGATAAACCGTGCTCCGGCCAAAGTGCAGAGTGCGCTGCTCGAAGCGATGCAGGAGCGGCAGGTGACAATCGGAGACAAGACTTATCCGCTTGAGGAGCCTTTCCTTGTGCTGGCAACCCAGAACCCGATCGAGCAGGAAGGGACTTACCCTCTTCCTGAGGCCCAGGTTGACAGATTTATGCTGAAGCTCAAGATCGTTTACCCGACCCGCGAGGAGGAGAAACAGATTCTTGGCCGGATGGCAAAGGGAGAGGTCCCGTCAGTTTCAAAGGTAATTACAGTTGACAAGATTCTATCGGCACGGGAAGCGGTAAATGAGATCTACATGGATCCCAAAGTCGAAGATTACATCATCAACATAGTTTTTGCTACCCGCGAACCACAGAACGCGGGACTCAATGATCTCAAAGGACTGATCTCTTACGGAGCATCGCCGCGTGCTACCCTTTTTCTCACACGGGCCGCCCGTGCTCATGCTTTTATTCGCGGACGCGGTTATGTGACACCCGAAGATGTAAAATCTGTCGGCATGGATATTATGCGTCACAGAGTAATCACAACCTATGAAGCTGAAGCAGAGAATATCACCTCAGAGGATATCCTTCAGAAGATTTTTGACAGCGTGGAAGTGCCGTAGGCTGAGATCATGTTTTTTGTAAGACGACTACTCTTCATCTCTCTTATTGCATCCTTGAGCGCGGATCTTTATGCGCAAAGGCAGCTTATTTATGATCCGGAAAGAGGTATTGTCTTTGAAGATGAACCGAAGAGGATCACTACAGAGAAACAGAGCCCCTCTTCTGAACAAAAGGCTGTTCCAAAACAGAAGAGAGACTCGAATGATCTCCATTTGAACCGCAAAAAAGATCCGCCTGAGCTTTATTTCCGCTCCGGGCTGGAATACTTCAAGAATCGCGATTACAAAAACGCACTGAAGAATTTCTCTTACGCAGACTCTGTTGCCCGAAAACCTCATTACCTGCTCTGGAAAGGGAAGACACTGCGGCAGCTTGGAGATTCCAGACAGATGCTTTCAATCATGGAGCAGATAGTCGAAAAATACTCAGAAAGCGATGTTGCTGATGATGCACTGCTTGAGACGGCGCTTTACTATCAAAGTAATGATGATTATGAGAAAGCTGCACAGATCTACACCCGTCTTATTGAGCAGTTCCCATTCGGAACATCATTTTCCAATGGTGAAGAGCTCCGGGAAATCGCCCGCGAACAGCGCAGGGTAATGAGAGCGGAAATTACGACTCTGCTGGCTTCTTTAGGATACACAGACAATGATTTTACTGTCTCCTGTAAAAAGTTCCAGAAAGCAAACAATCTTGAGATTACCGGAACTCCCAACAGAGAAACTGTTTCGACCATCAGGAAACTGCATAAAGACCTCCTTAACAAAGAAGAAAAAAGAGCAAAAAACAAGGCTATGGCTCTTCGATTTTCAAAGTGGAATACAGCAATAGCATTATTTACACTCGTCAATATTACCCTGTTGTTTTCACTGCTGATCAAAATCAAAGCAGGCAAACGCCGTCTTGAGGATCTTAGTGCGATGCTTAAAGACCTCGATACGAGAAAACTATGATACCCAAAGAAGTTTTACAGAAGATCCGTCGAATCGAGATCAAAACCAAGAGAGTCGTTGATTCCATTCTTTCGGGAGAATACCACAGTGCCTTTAAGGGCAAAGGAATGGAATTCTCGGAGGTAAGGTGCTATACAGAGGGTGATGATATCAGGAATATTGACTGGAATGTCACAGCCCGGATGGGTGAGCCCTACGTTAAAAAACATGTTGAGGAGCGGGAGCTTACAGTGATGCTGATGGTAGATGCATCAGCATCGGGAAGCTTTGGAACTGTAAACAAGTTCAAAGGAGAAACAGCGGTCGAACTCTGTGCTCTCCTTGCCTTCTCCGCTATCAAAAACAATGACAGGGTGGGGCTGATTATTTTCACTTCCGGTGTAGAGCTTTTCATCCCCCCCAAGAAAGGTAAAAACCACGTTCTCCATGTGATCAGACAGCTTTTGTATTTCAAGCCATCTCAAAGGGGAACCAATATCAGTGAGGCAGTAAAGTTTCTCAACAGGGTTCAGACAAAACGTGCTGTTGTATTCCTGGTATCCGATTTCTTCTCACCGCCTTTCGATGCTGCTGTAAGAATCGCGGCAAGGAAACACGATCTTATCGCGGTAAAGATTACCGATCCCAGAGAAAATATCTTTCCCGATGTCGGCCTGATCGAACTTGAGGATGCAGAGAGCGGAAATACCATACTGGTAGATTCGGGAAGCAGAAAATTCCGTGAGTTTTACAACAGAGAGATGCAGAAAAAGACAGAGGAAATCAGTTCACTTTTCAGAACAACCGGTATCGATGAAATCAAAGTATCTACGGAAACAGAATACGTAGAGCCGCTTGTCCGCTTCTTTAAAAAACGTGAAAGGCTGCTTCGCACATGAAAATTTCTCCCGATCCTTTATCTGTCAAGATCAACGACCTTATAGAACAGATCTATCCAGAAGCAGTCCGTCTCCGCAGAATCATACATCAGAATCCTGAACTGTCCGGACAGGAGTATGAAACTGCCAAACTTGTTTATAAATACCTCCGTGAAATCGGGCTCAAACCCGACTATCACCTCAATAAAACAGCAGTGACATCTGTGATCCGCAATGGCCGGGGGAAAACAGTAGCACTCAGAGCAGACATGGACGCTCTCCCAATAACCGAAGAAACCGGTCTTAAATTCTCATCATGCAAAGCTGGCGTGATGCATGCCTGCGGTCATGACA
>LFRM01053766.1_pt1 | contig 12267 bp, 11 predicted proteins | sample 618341 | NCBI WGS metagenome assembly LFRM01 (sample SAMN03654438, study PRJNA283298) | anaerobic digester metagenome | isolation source: pool of bioreactors CSTR01a, CSTR02a, and CSTR03a thermophilic anaerobic... | place: Denmark: Kgs. Lyngby | collected 2014-05-21
TGGATCAATTACTTTCGGTTGGCCAACTGTAAAACTCTAATCCAGGCGCTCATGGGGTGGATCAGAAGACGGCTGAGAATGAAGCAGATGCGGGAATGGAAGACCTGGAAGGCCCTCCACAAGGCCCTGCGCAAGCGAGGGTACACAGGAGATTATGAGAAAATCTCCATGCGAAGGTGGAGAAACTCTGCAAGTCCGCTTATTTCCATGGCCCTTCCAAACCGATGGTTTGATGACATTGGCCTAGTCAACCTGGAACGATATGAGGTCGGCATCTTGCATCAATACTATGAAATGACTTGACTGAGGTTTACCAGGAGCCGTGTACGAGGCCCGTACGCACGGTTCTGTGAGAGGGACAGCGCTAGAAATGATCAGCTAGCGCTGCCCTACTCGATTTGCCACAGGATTGTATAAAGCCCCTAGGTGTGAAGCATGATCGTAATAATGGCCGCAGAGAGTTCTGGGGGGTGAACCGCCGTGCCGCTGGACAAGTCTCTGAAAAAGAATCTGTCGATGCTGGATGAGCAGTTGGGTATAGAGATCGGTTTTGACATTATCCTCCGAGAGATCAAGGTGGGCAGCAAAGACGCAGCCCTGGTGTTTCTCGATGGCTTCGTCCATGATTTGGCGACACAGGAAGTCATCTCCAGCCTCATGGAGGTAAGGCCCTCCGGGCTCACTACTGGAGCTGTCCAACAGCTGATGGAGGAACACATCCCCCATTTCGAAACATTCACTGTCAGTGACTTTGATGAACTGGTCCAAACGATCCTGTCCGGCCCCATGGCCCTCTTAGTCGATGGGATAAGTGAGGCAGTTATCATCGATGTGCGGCAGTATCCCTCCCGCAGCATTGAAGAGCCGGAACTAGAACGGGTTACTAGAGGCTCTCGGGAGGGTTTCTTGGAGACAGGCCTGTTTAATATCAATCTCATCCGCCGCCGCCTGCGAGATCCGGGACTGCGGTTTGAGGCTTTCCAGGTGGGCAAACGTTCAGCTACAGATGTCTTTATAGGCTACATCGAAGACATCGTCGACCCGGAGCTGCTCTCACAAGTAAGACAGCGTCTCAACAGGATCAATGTGTCCGCCCTGCCCTTGGGGAGCAAGAGCTTGGAGGAGTATGTCTTTGGCACAAAGCACAACCCCTTTCCTGTAGTGCGCTATACAGAACGTCCCGATGTGGTAGCTGCCCACTTATTGGAGGGGCACATCGTCATCATCACCGATACAACCCCGGCGGCCATGATTGTGCCGGTAACTGCCTGGCACTTCACCCAACATGCCGAGGATTACTTCAATAATCCTGTTGTCGGTACGTATATCCGCTGGCTGCGGTTTTTGGCCTTTCTGACAGCATTCCTGCTGACGCCGTTGTGGCTGGCCTTGGTGCAGAATCAAAGTGCACTGCCGCCGATGCTGAGCTTCATCGGTCCCAGGGAGGAGGCTGCTGTTCCAATATTTCTCCAGTTTGTCATGCTGGAGCTGGCCATCGACATGACTAGGATGGCCTTTATTCACACACCCTCCGCGGTAGCTGCTTCCTTGGGTTTGATAGCTGCCATCCTGTTGGGCCAGTTTGCTGTAGATGTGGGACTGTTTGTACCTGAGACCATCTTGTATCAAGCGGTAGCCGCGCTGGCCTTTTTCGCCATTCCCAACTATGAGTTTGGGATGGCCACCCGCCTGTTCCGCCTCTTGGTCTTGATTCTGACAGGTCTTTTCTCCCTGTGGGGATTGGCGGCTGGGGTGCTGGCGACGGTGCTGGTGATGGTCTTTACCAAATCCTTGGGGCTTCCATATCTTTGGCCCCTGGTTCCCTGGCACTGGCCCAGTCTCAAGCGCCTGCTCTTCCGCTATCCTATTCCAACAGTCTCCCGGCGGCCGCCCTTTACCCGTCCTGTTGATGCGGATATTAAGGAGACTGACAAGCAGCAAGCGGAGAGTCCCGGCCCCAAAAAGGATTCCAGTTCACAGGAAAGCGCTGCCCAGCCTGCTTTAGGCAAGAGGATCCCCAAGCGGCCTCGAAAGGTAGGCAGGGCTGTTGATGGGTCAGCCGGTCAAACATCCAACAGGGAGGACAGCTGATGGGCACAATCGTTGGCATCCCCCGGGCTCTTGCTTACCACGACTATTTTCCGCTGTGGAAGGTTTTCTTATCTAGTCTGGGAGCGGAACTGGCAGTATCGCCGCCAACCAGCCGGGCAATTGTCAATGAAGGAGTGCGTTTGGCGGTGGACGGCACCTGTTTGCCTGTGAAAATCTTTTACGGCCATGTCAGCTGGCTCATTCAAGCCGGTGTAGACAGCATCTTTTTGCCCCGGCTGATCAGTGTAGCCCCAAAGGAGTACATATGTCCCAAATTTATGGGGTTGCCGGATATGACCGCTGCTGCCTTCGGTAGTCAAGCACGGTTTATCAGCCCGGTGGTCAACCTCACCCGGTCTCCGGGGCTGCTTCATCGGGAGATGGAAGGGGTGGGGAAGGGGTTGGGATACTCGGCCCGTGAGATCCGGAAGGCGTGGGATCAGGCAGCTGCTGCCCAAAGAGACTATGAGTCATTCTTGCAGCAGGGAAACTGGCCGGCTGAATACCACTGCCGCGGTGCAACAGAGGTGGCAGTTGACAAACCGCCGGGTGCCCCCGACCTTCGCATTGGGCTTTTGGGGCACAACTACGTTGTCTATGATAGTTTCGCCAGCATGGATGCCGTAAGCCGCTTGCGCGCCATGGGAGCTCAGGTATTAACCGTGGACATGCTCTCTCCTGTCAAGATAGAAGCACAGGCTGCCCGTTGGCCAAAACGGATGTTTTGGACTTCAGGGCGGCGGATTCTCGGCGCCGCCTGGGAGTACACAGAGATGCCCGTTGACGGCATCATCTACATAACTGCCTTCGGGTGCGGCACCGATTCCCTGACTGCTGAACTGGTAGAGCGTACTGTACGCCGCCAGTCCCGGATTCCCCAGCTGATTCTAAACATTGATGAACACACCGGTGAAGCCGGTGTGGTGACCCGCTTAGAAGCCTTTGTGGACATGCTGAGGTGGAGGAGAACCCGATGAAAATCACCTTTCCCCATATGGGGACAGCTTACATTCCCTTCCGGGCACTAATTGCCGGCTTAGGACATGAGGCCATCACGGCACCTCCTTGTACCCAGAGGACCTTGAACTTGGGAACCCGGCATGCACCGGAATCGGCCTGTCTCCCTCTGAAAATCAATATCGGCAACTATCTGGAGGCGGCAGAACAGGGGGCCGAAGCAATTATCATGGCTGGAGGCGTTGGGCCCTGCCGGTTTGGCTTCTATGCCTATGTTCAGCAGGAGATTCTGCGAGACATTGGCTGTGGCCTAGAGATGATCATCTTGGAGCCGCCTGCCAGTGGATGGCGGCCGCTCCTGGCGAGACTCAAGTACTTGACCCAGGGCGTAAATGCTGCTCAGATCAGCCGTGCCTTGCGGCTTACCTGGGCAAAGCTGGTCGCCTGTGACCGCCTGGAACAGCTCAGCCTGGATATCAGGGCCTATGAGCTGTACAAGGGGAGTACTACCAGGGCTTTGCAGGAGGCCCATCGACAGGTGGATCGGGCGGACAGTGTTGCGGGGGTGAGAAGGGCTGTGCAAGAGGGCACAGCTAAGCTGCAGTCGGTACCGCAGGACCGGCAGCGTCCTGTCTTGACCATGGGCGTGGTAGGTGAGATTTATACCATATTGGAACCCTTTGTAAATTTCCGCCTGGAAGAGCAGCTGGGGGAAATGGGTGTTGTGGTCAGGCGCAGGCTCTGGCTCAGCGACTGGATTCTCCACCATCTGATCCTCTCTTCCTTTCGGAAACAGAGGGAAGCTCAGCTCTTCCGCTGGGCAAAACCCTATCTTCAGCACTTTGTCGGCGGCCATGGCTTGGAGTCTGTTGCCCACAGCATTCAGCTGGCCCATGGAGGTGTAGACGGCATCGTTCACATCCTGCCCTTTACCTGCATGCCGGAAATCGTGGCTCAGAGTATTCTGCCCCTGGTGAGCAGGGACTACCAGCTGCCCATCCTCACAATGGTAGTTGATGAACACACGGGGATTGCCGGTGTTCGCACTAGACTGGAGGCCTTTGTGGATCTATTGGCCAGCCGCAGGGCAGAGGCGAACTCCCATTCCCGCGGCCGAAAATCCCTGGCTCCGGCGGCAACTTACAGCAGCTAATCGAGGGTAAGTCAGAAGACAACTACGGAAGAGGGGTTCTGCCTTGGCGAATGTGAAAGAAGCCCACGGGCTGCATGAGTTCTATCTGGGGATTGACGTGGGATCTGTCAGCACCAACCTAGTGGTGCTCACCGGTGCGGGCGAGGTGTATCACAAGGAGTACCTCCGTACCAAGGGAAGGCCGATACCTGCGGTACAGGCTGGGCTGGCTGCCATCCAGCGAGAACTGCCTGATATCCGGATAAAGGGAGTAGGTGCTACCGGCAGCGGCCGCCGCCTGGCAGCTGCAGTTGCCGGTGCCGATATCGTCAAGAATGAGATCACCGCCCACGCAGCGGCAGCTGTCTGCTTCCGTCCCGATGTCCAAACAGTCATCGAGATCGGGGGCCAGGATTCCAAGATTATCATCCTGCGGGAAGGTATAGTCACAGATTTTGCCATGAACACTGTCTGCGCTGCTGGTACCGGTTCCTTCCTTGATCAGCAGGCCGCCAGGCTGGGGATCCCCATCGCCGATTTTGGCGAGATCGCACTCCAGGCAAAGAATCCGGTGCGGATCGCCGGCCGCTGCACAGTCTTTGCCGAGTCTGACATGATCCACAAGCAGCAGATGGGCCACGGTATTCCAGATATCCTGGCCGGTTTGTGTGCCGCTATGGTGCGCAATTACCTAAACAATGTCGGCAAGGGTAAGGATATCCGTCCGACAGTACTCTTTCAGGGAGGCGTAGCAGCCAACCGGGGTATGTGCAAAGCTTTTGAGGATGAGCTGGGGTGTCCGGTAGTTGTGCCGCCGGCCTTTGATGTTATGGGAGCTGTAGGAGCGGCGCTGTTGGCAAGGCGCCATGTAAAGGAGCGGGGTCAAGGTACTAGCTTTCGGGGATTTGGCATCAGCCAAGCCCAGTACACAACGGGCAGCTTTGAATGCTCCCTCTGTGCCAACCACTGCGAGATTGTCAATATCTCCATGGATGGTAAGCCCATCGCCCGCTGGGGTTCCCGGTGCGGACGCTGGGAACAGGCGGAAGACGCGGCCGACGGTCAGGGAGGCCGAAGGGCAAGCCCTGTAAGTGCCTTGTAGTATTAATGGGACTGCATCGCTGCTGCAGGGCCTCAAGGACAGGCAGTTTCTACAGGGCACTTCCGGCTGGATCCCGGCCGCTGGCTGGGGACTCCGTACCACGGTCCGATTGACCACCTGCACCGGCTGTGTTATTATTAGACATAAATTGCTCTTGCAGCTGGGAGAACGAGGGGGCTAGAGGATGAAGCTACGGGGGGCCATGAGCATCGGCCAGCAGGGTCATTTGCTCATCGGTGGTTGCGATACTGTGGAACTAGCCCAGCAGTATGGGACACCACTTTATGTCATAGATGAAGCCGCATTGCGTCAGAAAGCCAGGGAATACAGCCGGGCTTTCAGTCATTATATGCCTGGCAGTGAAGTGATCTATGCAGGCAAGGCACTCTTGACTACTGCGATTTGCAGGATAATCGATGAAGAGCATCTCTCCCTGGATGTGGTTTCCGGGGGCGAGCTTTACACTGCTTTAGCCGCTGATTTTCCGCCTGAGCGGATTTATTTCCACGGAAACAACAAGTCCTCTTCGGAACTATCTATGGCCGTTGCCCATGGAGTAGGCAGGATAGTAGTTGACAACAGCCACGAACTAGAGCTGCTGCAGGAAATTGCTGCTGCCAAGGGCACTGAAGTGAAGATCCTGATGCGGATCACGCCCGGTGTGGAGGTCAATACCCATGCCTATATCCAAACAGGGCAGTTTGACTCCAAGTTTGGATTTCCCTTGAATACTGCGGAAACCACTGCAGCCATTAACCGCGCCGCTCGGCAAATGCCCAATATCCGACTCGTGGGCTTGCACTGCCATATAGGTTCTCAGGTCATGGACCTCCGTTCCTTTGGGATCGCGGCAGAGTACATGGTTAGGTTCTTGGGAGAACTCCGGGACACACTGGGCTTGGAGCTGGAAGAGTTGGATCTAGGCGGTGGATTGGGGATCCGCTATGACGGAGAAGATGAGCCGCCGGAACCGGAGGACTATGCCAGGGTGATCAGCCAAAGGGTCACTGCTGCTTGCAGCGAAATCGACCTCCCTATTCCCAAGGTCATGGTAGAACCAGGCCGGTCCATCGTTGGGGAGGCGGGTGTAACCCTTTATACGGTGGGTGCAGTTAAAGATATTCCCAATGTTAGGCGGTATGCTGCCGTCGATGGCGGGATGACCGACAACCCTCGAGTGACCTTGTATCAGGCGGTTTATGAAGCGTGCCTAGCCAATAAGGCAGCAGAGGAGCCAAGGGAACTGGTCACCATTGCCGGCAAGTGCTGTGAATCAGGCGATGTGCTGATCAAGGACATCCTCTTGCCGCCGGTTGAGCCGGGGGATATCCTGGCCGTGTTTTCCACCGGTGCATACAACTATTCAATGGCCAGCAACTACAATCACCTGCCCAAACCCGCCATGATTACAGTCTACCGGGGCATGAGCGATATCATCGTGGAGCGGGAGACATATGCAGACCTAGTACGGCTGGACCGCATACCGCCAAGGCTGGCGGGCTCCCGGAGAACTGCAGCAGGCAGCGTGAAATCAGCAGCGGCTAGGTAAACGGGCCGAGCCTGGATCCACGGAGGGGAGATTCCAATTGAATATCCAACAACTGATCTTGACCGTTCCAGCCATCCTCTTTGCCATCTCTATCCATGAGTTTTCCCATGGGATGGCCGCCTACAAGCTGGGAGATCCCACCGCCAAATACCAGGGGAGGCTGACCTTGAACCCTTTGGCCCATCTTGATCCGCTGGGTGCCTTGATGCTGGTACTTTTCCGCTTCGGGTGGGCAAAACCGGTGATGGTCAACCCCTATTACTTTAAAGACCGCCGCCGGGGGATGATGCTGGTCAGTTTAGCCGGCCCACTGGCCAATGTAGTCGCCGCGTGGTTTTTTCGCATTCTGCTCGCCTTTCTACCGTACCAGTTCTCAGGACAAGTTGGCTCGGTGGTATACTTGTTCTTGTGGCTTAACATTGTCATTAATCTAGGTCTGGCTGCCTTCAACCTCCTTCCCGTACCGCCCCTGGATGGCTCAAAGATCCTGGCAGGCATACTGCCGGCCCGCTATGAGTTCACCTGGCAGCGGCTGGAGGCTTACGGGCCTGTAATCTTGCTGCTACTGTTGGTCAGCGGCATTGCCGGCAGGCTCCTGACGCCTATTGTCTCGTTCCTGAGCCGGCTGATCTCCATCTTTCCTGCATTCTGAGTATGCGGCCGGGGCTCTGTCAAGAACCGCAGCAGCTGTTAATCTTTGCTCTCGAATTTAGCGGAGCGGCGGCTGAGAGCTTGAGTTGGCATCCACCCGGGGGTCAGTATCGATGAGTTATCACGTGCAGTTGGATGTTTTCGATGGCCCGCTTGAGCTGCTCTTGCATCTATTGGAACAGGACAAGCTGGATATCCGGGATATTGAGATTTCCCGAATAACCCAGCAGTACTTAGATTACCTAGCTACCATGCGGGAGTATGATCTGGAAGTTGCCGGGGACTTTCTGGTAATGGCAGCTACACTCCTGCAGATTAAGGTAGGAGCTCTTTTGCCTGAGGCCGAAACCGAACTTGACGCGGAGGCTCAGGATGTCATCTACAGCCGGGATGAATTGATCCGGCGGTTATTGATCTATCGTCAGTTCCGGGAAGCGGGCAGGCAGCTTGAGCATTTGGCTGGCCTCCGCCGTCAAGTTTATCCCCGGCCCATATCGACTCTAGGCCCCCAAGGGCCTCTGGTTTACACCAATCCCATTGGCGAAGCCACAGTGCAGGACCTAGCGCTCATGTATGCCAATACCCTGCTTAACTGGCAGGCTAGGGAAGAGGTCCGGCAGGTCAAGCGGCGGGCAATCGATCTGAGCGTCAGGATCGGTGAGGTAGCCCTCTTAGTTCAAAGACACTCACGGCTGATGTTTGATGACCTTCTGAGCAGACAGCCCACCAAGACTGACATTGTCTATACATTCCTGGCAGTGTTGGAGTTGGTCAAGCAGGGCATTGTTCAGGTGCGTCAGGCCGGTGTTGATCAGCCCATCACCATCTCGTTTAGCAAGGAGTAATGGGACCATGGTGCCTCAAAAGGCCAAGGCAGTTCTGGAGGCTATCGTATTCGCAGCGGCTAAGCCGGTTCCCCTGAAAAACCTAGCTGCGGCTGTAGGTTGGGAAGAGGCTAAGACCGAATTGCTGCTGGCTGAGCTGATGCGGGAGTATCGAGATCCCCGGCGGGGGATAGAGCTTTGCAGGGTAGCCGGGGGCTATCAGTTTACTACCAAGGCCGGGATGGCTCCGTATCTAGAGGCCTTTCACCGCCCTGAGGTCACTAGCGGTCTATCCCAGGCTGCTCTGGAGACATTAGCCATCATTGCCTATCGTCAGCCGGTAACAAAGGTAGAGATCGAGGATATCCGGGGAGTCAGGTCAGATTCAGCGGTCAACACCCTGCTGGAGAGGGAGCTCATTGAAGAGAAGGGGCGGCAGGACGCACCAGGGCGGCCCATCCTGCTAGGCACTACCCAGCGGTTTCTTGAGTGTTTTGGCCTTGCAGATTTGGGTGACTTGCCTCCTCTACCCAGAATACCTAATAAGTAGTAAATTGCCGGGAATTGAGCAAGCTAAACCGGGTGAGGCCAATGTACCTCTATGCTGGTTTAGCGTTTTTTGCTGTCTGCGTCCTGTTCTTGTGCATTCCCTTCCGGATCATCCTCACTTACCGCCTGCAGCAGGGGGATGACCTGCTCTTGGTGGAAGTATCCTGGCTGGGTCTGCGGCTGGTCCGAAGGCTCATTCCAGTTATATCAGAGTCGGATTTCCAGGAACCTGAGCCTGATGCTGGGGCAGATGGCAGTGAGGTTCTTGGCGCGGCTGTGCCCCTGGGGGAGGAGGCACCTTCGGAGGTATCCGATGCCGAGGCAATCATCAATGCCCTGGCCCGGTGTTATCATCTGGTATTTGACACTGCCCATCTGCTGCGCAATGGAGGGCATACCGGGGACACCCGGCATGCTGCTTTGTATCACTGGGCTCTAAGATACTTCTCTCCTAATACGAGCCGCCTCGGGCGGCAGATGGAGCGGCTGGAGTGGTCAACAACCATTGGACTGGGTGATGCCGCTGCCACTGCCATTCTTGCCGGTGCAATTCTCGGCCTAAAGGCAGCAGGATTTGCTTGGCTGCAGCGCAGAGTCCAAGTGGATCCGGCAAGGTTCCGATGGCAAGTTACTCCCAACTACAGCGGCTTGTGGCTGGAAGTCACCATCTACTGCATATTCAGGGTCAATGCCGGTCATATTATCATCATGGGTATCGGTGATTATGTTCGGTCTCTATTCCAAAGATGGGCTTGGTGGAAAAAGCACTTGGGCGAAACATACAGCCGCTGAGAGGAGTGAGTCCCAATGAGCAGTGGGCCTAACCATCCCATTGAGGGCCTGATGCACACGGTGATGGACAGCTTAAGGGAAATAGTCGATGTTAACACCATCTTGGGCGATCCGGTTGAGACCCCCGATGGAGCAGTGATTTTACCGGTTTCTCGGGTGTCTTTTGGTTTTGTGGCCGGCGGCACTGACCAGCCCTATATGGGTGAACAGGGGAAGGCCGCCAAGGATACGCAGAACTCTGCCGAAGCCCGGCCCTTCGGGGGCGGCAGCGGTGCTGGCATATCGGTAAGTCCTGTGGCTTTTTTGGTGGTTCGCCAGAATGAGGTAAGGCTGATGCCGGTGGATAGCAATGCAATCTATGACCGTCTGCTGGACCTTGCTCCCAAATTGCTTGACCAGCTTCAGGGAGCAGTGACCCGCAGAGAGTATACGGAAAAACCAGCATGGGCATATGACAGCGGCGGGCGGAATAATCTCTAGCATGTCTGGAAGTGTCTGGCCAGAAAAGCCTGTGCCCCGCCGGGTAAGAAAGATGACAAGCATGAGTCGCAAGCGGCTAAAACACTGCATTATTGGATGGCTTGCCGGCACTGCCCTAGTCTTGGCAGGCCCCTCTCTGCAAGCTGCGGAGGCCAGCGGGAAGCTGGACATTTCTGCCAGCGCTGCAGTCCTTATGGATCAGCAGACAGGCCAGGTGCTTTGGGCGAAGAATCCCAATTGGCAGCGGCCGATTGCTAGCCTAACCAAGATCATGACAGCTGTCTTGGTCCTTGAGCGCTGCCCTCTCGATGAACCAGCGGCAGTCACCAGGGAAGCCGCCCGGACGCCGGGGTCTTCCATGTATCTGCGGGGAGGCACCAGTTACCCGGTGCAGGATCTGCTGTGGGGTTTGCTGCTGGCCTCGGGAAACGATGCTGCCGAGGCATTGGCCCAGCACGTTGCCGGGAGTACAGAAGCATTTGCGGCCTTCATGAACAGGAAGGCTGCTCTTTTAGGTGCCCGCAGCAGTCACTTCACCAATCCCCATGGCCTGCCGGATGATAACCACTACTCAACCGCATATGACCTGGCGCTGATCACCCGGTATGCCATGTCGATCCCCCAATTCGCTGCCATTGTCGCCTCCCAGAGAGCTGTAATCTCAGAACCTGCCGGCAGTGAGCCGGGGAGAGAGTCCTCCCGTCCCATCTACAACAAGAATCGGCTCTTGTGGCAGTATGAAGGGGCCAATGGTGTAAAGACCGGGTACACAACGGCAGCCGGCCGGTGTTTGGCGGCATCTGGCACCAGACACGGCAGGCAGGTTATTGCCGTCGTCCTCGATGCTCCCAAGATGTGGGAGGATGCCGCGGCTCTCTTGACCTATGGATTGGAGGAGTTTGAAAACCTGCGGGTAGTGGAAAAGGGACAAAGCGTGGGAACCATCGGAGTTGCCAGTGGGTTAAATGACATAATACCTGCCGTCAGCGCCCAGGATGTGTGGGTGACAATTACCAAGTCCCAACGGGATGCTGTGGAGGTGGACTATATCATTTATGACGGCATCAATGCCCCTGTTGCAAAGTGGGCACCGGTGGGGAAGCTCTTTGTTAAGGTCGAAGACAATGTATTGGCCGAAGTCCCCCTGCTGGCCGGTGAAGAGGCGACGGTCCGCGGTCTAGGCGGCCTTGTGAGGCATTTTTCCCGCCGCCTGCAGCGGCTGCTGCTGGCTCACTAGAAGGGCCGATGAAAGCCGCTGACAGCATTTGACACTTCGTGAGCGGTGTAGTATACTTTGCCCCAGTTAATCCCAGCTAGTTTTGGCTGGGGGATAATGGGGTTTTGTAGTATTTGTCTGGTTATCGATGTCATGGAACGGGGTCGGGTGATGGCTGTGGCAATGGAACGGCTGCAAAAGGTGCTTGCCCGCTGCGGAGTGGCCTCCCGCAGGGCCAGTGAAGAACTGATTACAGCCGGCCGGGTGAAGGTAAACGGCAAAGTAGTCAAGACCTTGGGGGTGAAGGTGGATCCTGCTGTTGACCGCATTGAAGTCGATGGCCAACCGGTCCGGCCTTCGGTGCCTAAGGTCTATTATATCTTGTATAAACCCACCGGTGTTATCTCATCCTCTCGGGATCCCCAAGGCAGGGCTACCGTGATAGATCTGCTAAAGGGAGTCAAAGAGCGGGTCTACCCGGTGGGACGCTTGGATTATGACAGTGAGGGCCTGGTGTTCTTGACCAATGACGGTGAAACTGCCCAAGTCTTAGCTCATCCCCGCTACCAGGTGCGGAAAAGCTATTTAGCTCAAGTTCAGGGCATTCCCGACGAGAAAGCCGTCGCACGTCTGCGCCGGGGCATCAGGCTTTCTGACGGCTGGACGGCGCCTGCCCAGGTGAAAATCGTTCAGCGTCTGCAGGATACTGCGATTTTGACCTTCGATATCCATGAAGGCAGGAACCGGCAGATCCGCCGCATGTGTCAGGCAGTGGGCCACCCGGTGATATCCTTGAAGCGGTTTCGCATAGGCCCCCTGGATCTAGAGGGGCTGGAGCCGGGACAGTTCCGGCGGCTCAGTCCGAGAGAGGTTAAGGGGCTCTTGGCCCTGGTGGCCAAGGCAAAGGAAGCTGCCGGAAGAAGA
>LFRM01170545.1_pt3 | contig 12267 bp, 15 predicted proteins | sample 618341 | NCBI WGS metagenome assembly LFRM01 (sample SAMN03654438, study PRJNA283298) | anaerobic digester metagenome | isolation source: pool of bioreactors CSTR01a, CSTR02a, and CSTR03a thermophilic anaerobic... | place: Denmark: Kgs. Lyngby | collected 2014-05-21
GGAACAACTTGAGGAGTGGAGTAAAAAAGCGGGAGTTTTTTATTTTGACGGTGTTAATGAAAATAAAAATAGTGATCCGGCAAGTGTAATTTATGATGGATTAATAAAATCACGCAAAGAAGATTTCGATCTTGTTTTAATAGATACAGCAGGACGATTACAAAATAAAATTAATTTAATGAATGAATTAGCAAAAATTAATAAAGTAATTAAAACAATTATCCCTGATGCTCCTCATGAAACTTTATTAGTATTGGATGCAACAACAGGTCAAAATGGAATTAGTCAAGCTAAAAACTTTAAAGAAATAACTTCAGTAACTGGAATTGTTTTAACCAAATTGGACGGAACAGCTAAGGGAGGAATTATTCTAGCAATCAGGGAGGAAGTCGGAATACCTGTTAAATATGTGGGTTTAGGAGAAAAAATAACTGATTTACAAATTTTTGATATTGAAAAATATATATATGGTTTGTTTAAAGAAATGAGGTAATATTGTGGATAAAATGATACATCTAAATAATTTATATGATTTTTATCATTTATTATTTAATGAAAAACAATGTAAAATATATGAAGAATATTATTTTAAGAATTTATCTTTAGCAGAAATAGCAGAGAATAATGACGTAAGTAGAAATGCTATTCATAAATTACTAAAAGGAATTGAAGAAAAGTTATATAAATATGAAAAAAATTTAAGATTATATGAAAAATCTTTAAAACTTATTCAAATTATAGAAAAAGAAAAAGATCTTGATCTTAAAAAACAATTAAAAAATTTATTATAGGAGAAAATTATGTTTGAAACATTATCAGAAAATTTACAAAATACTATTCACAAAATTAAAGGTTACGGTAAAATAACTGAAAATAATATTGCTGAAATGCTAAGAGAAGTTCGTTTAGCATTATTAGAAGCAGATGTTAATTATCAAGTTGTTAAAGAATTTACTAATAAAGTAAAGGAACAAGCATTAGGTGAAGAAGTTCAAAGAAGTATAAAACCTGGAGATTTATTTGTTAAAATTGTTAAAGATGAGTTAGTAAATTTATTAGGAAAAGAAACTAAAGCTTTAAATTTAAAAGGTCAGCCAGCTGTTCTTATGTTAGTGGGGTTACAAGGGAGCGGTAAAACAACAACTATTGCTAAATTAGCAAATTTCATAAGAAAAAAGTATCATAAAAGACCATTAATGTTAGCTGCTGATATTTATCGACCAGCTGCGATTCAACAATTGCAACAATTAGGTCGTGAACTAAATATCGATGTTTATAGTGAAAACTCAAAAGATGTTGCTATAATTGCTAATAATGCTATTAAATATGCTCAAGAAAATAATTATGATTATGTTTTAATAGATACAGCAGGTCGTCTTCATATTGAGGATGAATTAATGCAAGAATTAAGAGAAATAAAAGAAAAGGTTAATCCTCAAGAAATTCTATTAGTAATTGATGCTATGATAGGTCAAGACGCTATAAACGTTATTAATGGATTTAATGAGAAATTACCATTAACAGGTGTAGTTTTAACAAAATTAGATGGTGACACAAAAGGAGGTGTCGCACTTTCTGCTAGACAACTGACTAATGTACCGATAAAATTTGTTGGAATAAGTGAAAAATTAGATGGACTTGAATTGTTTAATCCTGAACGAATGGCCAGTCGTATTATAGGAATGGGGGATGTTATTTCTCTTGTAGAAAAAGCTTCCGAAATAATTGATGAAAAAGAAACATTAAGTGCTGCTAAACGTTTGAAATCGGGTAAATTCGATTTAGAAGATTTTCTTGTTCAAATGAAACAAATAAAAAAATTAGGTCCTTTAGAAAATATAATAAAGATGTTGCCAGGTGCTGCTAAAAAGGGACTTAATAAAATAACTATTGATCCCAAACAAATCAATAGAGTAGAGGCAATTATTTTATCAATGACTAAAAAAGAAAGAAAAGATCCAACAATAATTAAGGCTGAACGAAAAATAAGAATAGCAAAAGGTAGTGGAGTAACTGTTACAGAAGTGAACAAATTATTAGAGCAATTTGAAAATATGAAAAAAATGATGAAGCAATTTAGCAATGGAAATATAAAATTACCTTTTTAATAGGCAATAAAACCTTTCAATCTGTCTATATGTGAATAAGATAAAGCAGATAGGAGGTTTTTAAATGTTTAGAAATCAATGTGATTATGAACGACAAAATGAAATGAACGCTAGTTTTTTCGGTAGTAACAATACTATTGACAACGATATGAACATTAATGTTGATATGAATCCGATGGCATCGACTTCAGGAGGAATGATGACTCCAGCATGTCCAGTTAATCCTTGCCCTAGTCCTTGCCCTAATCCTTGCCCTGGTCCAGTTCAACAAAGAACAGTACAACGCACCTTTGTTCATGAAGTTCCTCATACGTGTCCAATTCATACAACAGTAGTAAATAATCATGTATTTAGACATACATATAGACCAGTTTACACTTGCAGTGAACAAAATTGTACTAGTCATGTACAATGCGGATCTTGCAATGACTTTAGATAATAAATGTCACTCTTAGAGTGATGTTTTTTTGTAAACAAATGTCTAATTATTTTTAAAATATTGATTATTGCTAATAATAATAGTATTCTTAAAATAGGAGTGTGATACAGTGATATACCCTTCAATTGATAAGTTATTAAATATAGTTGATTCAAAATATCAACTAGTACATATAGCAGCTAATAGAAGTAAGGAAATGGCTAAAAATAACCATTATCAACTACCAACATACGTATCTCAAAAGAATATTGGCAAAGCTTTAGAAGAAATTGCAGAAAACTTAATTATTATTAAAAACGATTAAGTTTTTTTCTTTTTATTGATATAATAATAATGGTGGGAATATGATAATTAAAAGTTTTATAAAAGAAAAAAAAGGAATGTATAAGCTGGTTTTTGATAACAATGAACTTGTTGTTCATGAAGATTTAATTTTAAAATATAGCCTATTAAATAAAAAAGAATTAAATATTGAAATGATAAAAAAATTAAGTGAAGAAAATCAAAAATATGAAATTTATAATATGGCTTTAAATTATATTAATAAAAGATTAAGAAGTAAACAAGAAATAGATAAATATTTAGAAACCAAAAACATTAATCTTGCTCTAAAAGAAGAAATATTAAATATACTAACCAAACAAAATTACCTTAATGATGCGATTTATATAAAAGCTTTTATTAATGATCAAATTAATATGACAAAAAACGGACCTTTAAAAGTCCGAAAAGATTTAATTGCAAAAGGAATTTCTGAAGAACTAATAGATGAAAATATTTTTATTTTTACTAATTCTTTAATTAATAAAAGAATTGAACAAATAATTGAAAAGAAAAGAAATACTAATAAAAATAAAGGAGCTTATTTTTTAAAGCAAAAAATTTTATTAGATCTTATTAATATGGGGTACTTAAAAGAAGATGTTTTAACTATTTTAAATAAAATGGTATTTAAAGATAATTTAGATATTTATCAAAAAGAATATGCTAAACTTTATAAAACATTATCTAAAAAGTATTCTGGTATAGAATTAGATTATCAAATAAAACAAAGATTATATCAAAAAGGATTTAGACAAAACTAAATCCTTTTTAATATATTAATTTTATTTTGAATTGCGGGCATTGGTTAAAGAAGATTCTAATAATAAATCATATTGTTTTTTTAAATTATCATCATGAATTATCAAACCATTTTTTTCTCTAAATTTAATTAAGGCTGTAATTTGTAAGGTTTTATCGTTTTCTAATCTTTCTTCTATTATATTATTAATAATCGTATCTTTTACTGTTTTTAAAGCTGGTTTTTCTTTTTGATTAACTTTTAATATAATATGATACCCATAATTAGATTTAACGGGTTCGGTTGTATATTTGCCAATTTCTAATTTAATAACAGCATTTTTAAATTCCTCAACCATTGTACCAGGATTAAAATAACCTAAATCTCCTCCCTCTTCTGCACTGCCCGTGTCATTTGAGAATTCTTTAGCTAAAGCAGCAAAATCTTCTTTGTTATTTAATCTAGTAATAATTTGTTTAGCTTTTGTTAAAGCATCATCTTGAGCTTTATTTTGTTCTTCTTCTGTCATTTCATCAGTTACATTAGGTGTAATTAAAATATGGCTAGCTTTTATATCACCTACTATTTCTTTATCATAATAATCATTAATTTCTTTTTTGGTAATATTTTCTTTAATATAATCTTTAATAGCTAAAGTGCGTTTATAATTTAATGACAAACTCTCTTTAAATTTAGCTTCAGTTGATGTGCCATAATAATATTCTATATATTGCTCAAAAGTTACTTCGTCATTATATTGAGCCTTTAATGTGTTTTTAATATTAGTAATTTCTTTATTAATATTCGAAGTTTCTTCTGCTGTTGTCTTATATGTTTTATTTAATAAATAACTATCAATAGTATCAAATAATATTTTATTAGCATATTCTCCTTTTAATATTTCATAGAATTCTTCTACTGAGATATTACCTTCAGTAAATTCGAACATTACATCTTGTCCATTTTCTAATTTAGGAATTTTTCCACAACCAGAAATTAGTAATATTAATATTATAGTTAATAATATTTTTTTTGTTTTTTTCACTTTTTCCTCCTTAAAACTGTAAATATATCATAGCAATAATTTCATAAAATTACAATAAATAAACATAAAATTCCATCTTGCCTAGAACATTATGCTTTTATTTCCATAAAATATTGTGAACTAGAAAAAAAGGAGGAATAAGTATGGGTAATTATATATCATCATCAGCTATTGTTCTAGTATTATTTATTTTATTAGTAATCATACTAGGAGCTTATATCTAATATAAAGGAGGTGTAGTTATGTCATGTAATCCAAATCCTTGTCCACCATCTAATGGATATATTATTATAATCGTATTATATATTTTGTTAGCTATTATATTAGGTGCATCGATTTGTTACTAAAATAAAAAGAGGCTAGCCCTCTTTTATTTGATGATAGATTTCTTCTATTTGAAGAATTATGTTTTGATTAAAACTATTTTTAAATAAATCGTTTTTATAACGTGGTATCAAATGCATATGATAATGTTTAACATCTTGACCATAATTATTATTTTGTATAATGGTTAAACCCTCACAAGCTAATGTCTTTTTAAATAAAGGGTAAAGAAGTTTACAAATTTCATTTATGTGGTTTAATAATTCCTGTGGAATGTCAATAATATTTTCGTAATGTTGTTTGGTAATTATTAATGAATGGCCATTAGTACATGGATTAGCATCTAAAATAACAATTATTTGATTATCTTCGAAAATTTTATAATTAGGAATTTTATTTTTAATTATTTGACAAAAAACACAATTCATAATTTACCTCCAATTAAATTATAGTTAATTAGGGCTATTAAGTCAAAATAAAAGCACCAAAATTGGTACTTTTCATGAATATCTGCGAATATTCATAAATATTATGTAAAAAAATAAAAAAAATATGCATAATAATAAAAAAAGTGATTATAATATTAATGTAGCGGAAACGCTACAGTGAAAAGTCCAGGATAACCTGGACTTTTTATTGTTAAATAATGAAAAAAGTGCTAAAATATGTTTGGTGACGTAAAATGAAAATTAATTTAAGTAATATAACTGTATCAATTGCAGATAAAAAAATTTTGGATAAATTTAATTTAAATATTAATCATGGGGAGATTCATGCTGTAATGGGTCCTAACGGTGTTGGTAAAAGTACTTTATCGAAAATTATTATGGGAAATAATGATTTTAAAATTACTCAGGGAGATATTTTAGTTAATAATGAAAGTATTATAAAATTATCAGTAGATGAAAGATCAAGACTAGGCATATTTTTAGCCATGCAAAATCCTATATCTATCGACGGTGTAACTAACAGTGAGTTTCTTAAAACAGCTGTTAACGCTAGAAGGAAAACACCAGTTAATTTATATAATTTTATTACTGATATTGAGGTTGCAGTTAATGATTTAAAAATGCCTTTAGATATGGTTCATCGCGCAATTAATCAAGATTTTTCAGGTGGAGAGCGCAAGAAAAACGAAATTTTGCAAATTAAGATATTAAAACCTTCTTTTATTATATTAGATGAAATCGATTCAGGACTTGATATTGATAGTTTAAAAATTGTTTGTGATAATATTAATAATTATATGAAAGATAACAGTGAAACTTCCATTCTTATTATTACTCACTATCCTCGTGTATTAGAATATTTAAAACCAGATTATGTTCATGTAATGATTGATGGTCGAATTCAAAAGACAGGTGGAGTTGAATTAGCTAAAGAAATAGAGAAAACTGGTTATATTAAGGCTAACAAATTAAGTAAAGAGAGCATTTATGAATAAAATAGTATTAGATGAATCAATAATTAAAGATTTTTCTATTAATAAAGATACCGAACTTTTTATAGGGGATTTTCCTATTAAAGATATTGCTATTAATATTAAAGATAATGTAAAGGTTCTAATAAATAGTTTTTGTAATAATAATAATCACAAAATAAAATATTTATTAGGCAAGAATTCTTCATTAACAGTTAATAAATTAAGTGTAAACGGTAATGATCAAATAACTATTTTATTAAATGGTCAAGAATCTTCAATTTATTATAATTATGCTCATATAAATAATTTAAATAGCGAATATAATATCTGTATTTATCATAATAACTGTAATACAATTAGTAATGTTATAAATCATGGAGTATGTACTAATAATAATAGTTTAATTTTCAAAGTAAATGGTTATGATCATAATAAAGCTAATCGAGCTATTATTAACCAAGATAATAAAATTATTTATTTAAAAAACAATTATGCTTGTATTGAACCTAATTTATATATTAATAATAATGAAGTAATTGCTAATCATTCAGCTTATATTGGAAATTTTAATAAAGATATTTTATTTTATTTAATGAGTAGAGGATTATCTTTTGTAGAATGCCAAAAATTATTAATGAAAACTTTTTTAATAGGTAATATGGTTATCGATTATGATATAAAACATCTTTTTTTAGAGATAGTAAAAAATATTTGGGAGTGAAAAGATGAATCGAGAAGATTTCGACATTTTAAAAACAAAAATAATCTATTTTGATAATGGAGCAACAACTTTAAAGCCTAAAAACGTTGTTAAAGCGATAAATGATTATTATACTAAATATACCGCCAACGCTCATCGTGGAGCATACGATAATAGTTTTAAAGTAGATGTTATTTTTGAAAATGCTCGTGATAAAATTAAAAAATTTATTAATGCTAAAAATACAAAAGAAATAATTTTTACTAAAGGTGCAACCGAATCTTTAAACATGATTGTTTTTGGATTTATGAAATATTATCTTAAAGCAGGAGATGAAGTTTTATTAACTAAAGCTGAGCACGCTTCTAATATTTTACCCTGGTTAGAATTAGAAAAAGAAAATAATATTATTATTAAATATGTACCCTTAGATCAAAATCATAAAGTAACTATTGAAAATGTTAATAAAATGATTAACGAAAAAACAAAGGTAATTTCTTTAGCTTATATTACAAATGTTATAGGAGATATTAGACCTATAAAAAAAATAGTTAATCTTGCCCATGATTCAAATATTTTAGTAGTTGTTGACGGAGCTCAAAGTGTAGCTCATATTAAAACAGATGTTATTAATGATGACATTGATTTTTTAGCTTTTTCTGGTCATAAAATGCTTGGACCTACAGGGATTGGTGTTTTATATGGAAAGCAAGCTTTATTAGATAAAATGAAACCTCTAAATTATGGCGGTGGTATGAATAGTGATTTTTTTAGTGATGGATCAACTACATATAAAGAATTACCGTACCGTTTAGAAGCTGGAACTTCTAATATAGCAGGAGTTATAGGTCTTGGGACTGCTATAGATTATATAAATAAAGTAGGGATAAATAAGATTCATGAACATGAATTGAAATTAAAAAAATATTTAATATCTAAATTAAAAGAAATGTCAAACATTAAAATATATAACGAAGATAGTGAAAGTGGAATAATAACTTTTAACGTTAAGGATATTTTTCCTCAAGATGTTGCTAGTTATTTAAATCATTATAAAATATGTATTAGAGCTGGTAATCATTGTGCTAAAATTTTAAAAGATGAATTAAATATTACTAATACTTGTCGTATAAGTTTCTATTTATATAATGATAAAAATGAAATTGATTATTTTATTAAATGTTTAAAAGATATAAAAGATATATTTAAAATAATTATATGAGGTAAAGAATGAATGTAGATTTAAAAAGAGCTATTATTATTGATAATTATCAAAATCCGTATCACAAAGGATTAATTAAAGATCAAACTTATATTAAAGTTAATACTAATAATGAATCTTGTATTGATAATATTGATTTAATGGTTAAAATTAAAGATAAAAAAATAGAAGATATTGTCTTTGATGGTGAAGCTTGTGCGATATCAACTTCAGCAACTTCAATAATGATCAAAACCTTTATTGGTAAAAATATTGAGGAAATAAAAAAAATAATTAATCATTATGAGAAAATGATTAATGAAGAAATATATGAAGCAGATAAATTAGGCGAATTGAATGTTTACGAAGATATATATAAGCAACCAAATCGTAAGAAATGTGCTTTATTGCCAATTATAGCAATTAAAAAGATAATAGATAATAATTCTGAAAAGTGGTGATAAGATGGACATTGTCGGATTAAATACCAACAATATTAAAATGATTTCTAAAATAAAAAAAGAAGAAAAGTGGTTAACTAATTACCGTTTATCAAGCTATAATCATTTTAATAAAATAGCTTTACCAAATTATATTTCTAAAATGGACATTGATTTTCAAAAGATTATTTATTATCGAGGAAAAGATAATAATAGTCAAAATAATTGGGACAATATTGATCAAGATGTTAAAAGAGAAATAGAAGATTTAGGGGTTTTAGATAGTCAAAGTAACTTTGGTGGATTAGGTATTCAATATGAAAGTGAAGTAATTTATAATAATATGATAAAGGAATTAAAAACTAGACAAGTAATATTTACTTCTATTGAAACAGCTATTAAAAAGTATCCTGAATTAGTAAAAAAGCATTTTGGGAAAATAGTGTCTAATAATGATAATAAATTTGCAGCTTTAAATAGCGCTGTTTTTAGTGGAGGGATTTTTATTTATATACCTCCAAATACTAAATTAGAACGTCCCTTACAAAGTTATTTTCGTATAAATAGTAAAAACATGGGACAATTTGAGAGAACTTTGATTATCGTAGATGATAATAGTGAACTACATTATCTTGAAGGTTGCACAGCACCAATTAATAGCGAAGATAGTTTACATGCTGCGGTTGTTGAAATTTATGTTGGAAAGAATAGCAAGTGTCGTTATTCAACAATCCAAAATTGGTCTTCTAATGTGTATAATTTAGTAACTAAGCGAGCGTTAGTAATGGAAAATGGCACAATGGAGTGGATCGATGGTAATATAGGATCAAAAATTACGATGAAATACCCAGCTTGTATTTTGCAAGGAAATAATGCTAATGGAATGTGCATAACCGTTAGTGTAGCATCACACAATCAAAATCAAGATACCGGTGCTAGAATGATTCACATTGGTAAGCAAACAAAAAGTAAAATAATTGCTAAAAGTATTAGTAAAAATGGGGGAAAAACAACCTATAGAGGTAAAGTTGATATAAAAGCTAGTGCTTTAAATAGTGAATCATTAGTTAAATGTGATACCTTAATCTTAGATGGTTTTTCTGTAAGCGATACTATCCCTATTAATATAATTCGAAATAAAACAAGTTTTATTAATCATGAAGCTAAAATCTCAAAAATAGATGAAGAAAAACTATTTTATTTAATGAGTCGAGGACTTAATAAGGAAGAAGCATCAGAGCTAATTGTTTTAGGTTTTTTAGAAGAATTTAAAGAAGAATTGCCTATTGAATACGCTGTTGAATTAAATCAATTATTAAAAAAGAGTTTATAAGTTTTAATTTTATATTTTCAATATAAATAACTAAATAAAAAAGATTTTTTATATTACCAAAAAATCTTTTTTTTATTGTTTTAAAGCTGTAAAAAAGAAATTTGCTCATTTGTACATTTTATAAAGTTATTTTATTATGGTAAAGAAAGGAGGAAAATATATGTTAAATCAAATAGTTTTAGTAGGTCGTTTGGTTAGAAATCCAGAGGTTTATACTACAGAAACCGGTAAAAAAGTAACAACTATTACTTTGGCAATACCTAGAAGTTTTAAAAATATTAATGGTGAATATGAAACAGATTTTATTGATTGTATTCTTTGGGAAAATATAGCAGTTTCTACATCAGAATATTGTAGTAAAGGTAATATTATTGGAGTAAAAGGTCGTGTGCAATCAAGAGTAATAGAAAGAGAAGATAAGACTAAAAAATATTTAGTTGAAGTAGTGGCTGAAAAAGTAACATTTTTATCAACGTCTAAAAAAGACATGGACTCAAATGAAGAAGAAGCAGAAAAATAATTTGCTTCTTTTTTAAAAGAAATTAACAGAAGTTTCTAATTAGTTAACTTATAACAAAATAAATGCTTCTTTCTTTATAATTAATATAGATAAACTGTGAGGCGATAATATGTTGTTTTCAAAACGTTTGAGAGAACTTCGTAAAAAAAAGAATATTACTCAAACTGAATTAGGAAGATTAATTAATGTTACTAAAGTTAGTATATGCGGTTATGAAAAAGGTACTAGAATGCCGACCTTAGGAACACTTATGGATTTGGCAGATGTATTTCAAGTGGATGTTAATTATCTTCTAGGTTATGATAATTATGTCATTAGTGATAATTCTGAAGAAAATTATATAAGAGTAGCTGATGATGAAATAGAATTAATAAAAGAGTTAAGGAATCATGCTGAATTATATAATAAATTAATTGAAGATCCTAAAAGAATAGCTAAATTTTTAGAGAAAAAATTAAGATAATGTTATTTATCTTTTTTTTTGTTATAATAAAAAAGGAGGGTTAGTATGGATTTAGAAAAAATTATATTAAAAAAAAGCATTGGTCTTTCGTTGTCTAAAGAAGAACTTACTTATGCTTTTAATGGTTATTTGTTAAAAAAAATAACAGATAAAGAGATGACTTTATTATTAAAAGCAATTTGCAAAAATGATATGTCTGATAGAGAAACGATTGATTTAGTTGATATATATATTAATAGTGGAGAAAAATTAAATTTAAACGAAATAAAAGGAATAAAAGTTGATAAACATTCTACAGGAGGGATCGGAGATAAAACCTCTTTGATAATTGGTCCGATTATTGCTGCTTTAGGATTAAAATTCGTGAAAATGAGTGGAAGAGGTTTAGGATACACAGGTGGTACTATTGATAAATTAGAAAGCATTCCTGGTTTTAATGTATCTCTTACTAAAGAAGAAATAATTAAACAAGTTAATGATATTGGGATGGTAATAACTTCTCAAACAGAAAACTTGGTACCTTTAGATAAAAAGATTTATGCTTTAAGAGATGTCACGAATACTACTAAATCTATTCCTTTAATAGCAGCATCAATTATGAGTAAAAAAATTGTAACTGGAACTTCTAACGTTGTTATTGATATTAAAGTTGGAAGTGGAGCTTTAATAGAAGATATGGCAAATGCTAAAAGATTATCTAGTTTAATGATAGAAATTGCTAAAAAATACAATATTAAAGTTATAACTATTATTTCAGATATGGATACACCATTAGGAGATAATGTTGGTAATGCTTTAGAGGTAATAGAAGCGATTGAAGTTTTAAAAGGGAAAAAAGGAAAATTAAGAGATTTATGTGTAAATTTAGCAGCTAGTTTAATTAGTTTAGGTAAAAACATTGATATTAATCAGGCTAATAAGTTAGTTTTGGAAGTTTTAAATAATGGATCTGCTTATAATAAATATTTAGAATTTATCGAATATCAAGGTGGAAACGTTAAAAATATAAAAATAAGTGATAGAGTGAATTTAATAAAAGCTTCTAAAGAAGGAACAATTACTGAAATAAATGCTTTAGAAGTTGGAAAGTTAGTTTTAGAAATGGGAGCTGGCAGAAAAACAAAGGAAAGTAATATTGATTATGGTGTTGGTATAAAATTTAAAAAACATATTGGTGATAAAGTTAATATTGGAGATATAATAATGGA
>LFRM01099741.1_pt1 | contig 12265 bp, 8 predicted proteins | sample 618341 | NCBI WGS metagenome assembly LFRM01 (sample SAMN03654438, study PRJNA283298) | anaerobic digester metagenome | isolation source: pool of bioreactors CSTR01a, CSTR02a, and CSTR03a thermophilic anaerobic... | place: Denmark: Kgs. Lyngby | collected 2014-05-21
GCGTTTGACCGAATTGGCATGTCGGCGATAACCGGGGGTCAGATCGGCAATGGAGATGGCCTCGCCTTCTCCCCCGCCTTGGAAAATGATCCGTGCTACGGCAGTCGGGTCCTGGTCAGGATCGGTCGAAGGATTCAGTACCAGCGTATTGTGGCCTTCCGCCCGTTTGCGATAATACGTCCATCCCCGTGAGCCAAAATAGCCGGGCATGTTGTAGTTGTCGGAACCTAGATCGAGAGCCCAGCGCACGCCCAAGGCATCAAAGACGAACGTACCCAGATCCAAGTGTCCGTGACTGGCTCTGAGATCACCGGCTTTCCAGCCGACAAAAAGCCCTTCCTCGTCGTCCCACGCGCTGCGCATTGTAGCCACTTCGACTCCACGAAAATGTCTGTCGAGGGGCAAATCGCGAAGGTCAAAGCCTTCCCTGAGTTCCTTGCCGTACCATATGAGGGCCAACACACTGGGTCTGCCTCCGGATACTTCGTCTTGCCACCAGGCATAGGCGGGGTCGTTGAAACGTCTGGAAAGCCAATACAGGCCGGGCTGATCGACTACCCCGGGCCCACCGTCGGCGAAGTTGAAGCTCACTTTGGCCGGAGAGGTGAGATATATCGGAAACAACCCGGCATATTCCAAACCCGGAATCCGATCGAGACCGAAACAGGTACCCAAGGCGCTCTCCAAGCCGGCCAGGTATGGAACCAGATAGCGAATGGAGTAGTTCCAATAGCTGACGCCCTCCTCCCAACCGCCATCCGGTCCGAATTTGCCAATGGCCGCGGGAACGCTTTGCAGGCCGTAGCGCAAGATCTGCTCAGCCAACTCCGGCTCTTCGTCCGCAATGGCCAGAGCCCCCATAGCCAAGCCCCCGTTACACACCAGGTTCCAGTTGTTCGTTCCTCTGACCCAGCCGCCGTAACCCGGTAGACCGCGATAGGCGTTGAGACCTGGCTCAAGGCCAAGGCGGATCATGGCCTCCCGCAACAGCTCCTTTTGCTCCTCGGTCCATACGTGATACAGCCAGTCGTAGCCGATGGCAAATCCATGCGTCATTTCGGCGGTGTCCAGGAAGTGAACCGGATTCCAATCCGGAAACTGAGCTACGGCCTCGAGTTCCTGCCAAGCCCGCTCGGCAAAGCGCTCATCGTTCTCTATGTGATAGACAGATGCCAAAAGCCGAACGCGATCCAACACCTGAACACTGACAGGAGTGATGTTTCGGCCATCGTGCTTCTCGTATTGCGACACCGGTTGGTACAACAATCGGTTGGCCCGCGATTTCAAAGACGCATACCAGATCTGAGCTTGGAGATCGGTTCGAACGAGCTCTCTTAAACGAGCAAAATCAGAGGAGGTAACAAGAAGCCGGGGATGCTCATCCCGCAGGGTCGACAAGATGGGTCTGTCCGCCATGTCGGATGCCTCAAAACGCCCGGCGGAGGTGGCTGCGACCGTGTATGTACCGAGCATGAACGCGAGAAGAAAACCCAAGACCGGACCGAGTCTCACCAATCGGCCAATCCGACAACCGAACACCGATCGAATCACTGCAACTCACCTACCCGAAACAGATCTTGCCTCTTCATCCACTCACCGGAAAAAAGCTGATGAAAAGCGCTCATCGCCAGCACAGCGTCATGACCGGCTGACCCGCACCGATCTTCCGTACGGTGCCTGTCTTTCAGATTAGCGCCTTTCTTCGCCAAGGCTTTCAAAGCCTTCCTCTCCTTGTCTAAGTCTCGTACTCACTCGTCGGGTTCAGCAGAAGGCGAAAGTTTCCTGCTTCACGAGAGCCGCGTGCGAGAAACCTATGTGCGCCGCTCTCAGGAAATAGCGCATTTGTCTTTAATATACGGTTCATAGGTTGCGCGCATCCTTATTTTCAGACCTTACACAATTGGCGAGGGAGTGACATGAATTGAAGTCGCGGTTGATTCTCTTGGCCACCATTGTCGCAGTGGCCATGGCGGCTGAGGTCGCCTTGGCCGAGACAATTGTGAACTTCGCTACCTGGGCATCGGCCGATGCTGTCGCCATTTGGCGCAGGGACATAGCGTCATTTGAGGAGCTTCATCCGGATATCAAGATCAACCTCATCACTTGCAGCTGGAATGAGTACCCCGATCGCGTACCGCTGTATCTTTCCGGCGCCATTGAGGTTGACATACTTCGTAACGGCGGACAGCACCTGCCTACATTTGCCTATCTGGGCGGCCTGTTGCCGTTGACGCCGTACGTCAAAAGCGGCCAGCTCGACCTGAGCCCGTTCTTCCCTCAAGTGCTGGAAGGGACTTCCTACAACGGCATTTTGTACGGCCTGCCGGACCATTTTTCGCCCTGGGTGCTGTACTACAACAACGAGATGTTCAGCGAGTTGGGTTTGCCGACCCCCTACGAACTGCATAAGCGAGGCGAATGGACCTGGGATGCGCTGGAGAGGATCGCCAGACAGTGCACGATCGATGTCACCGGAGACGGGATATACGATCAATGGGGCCTGCCTCCGCGGTTTGCACCCACTGATCCTTACGTGCGCCAAAGCGTGATGATAATGAACGGCGGACCCCTGTACAACTCCGATTACACCCGTTACCACCTCGATGATCCAAGAAGCATCGCGGCCCTGGAGTGGCTGGCAAGTCTGAGAGAGTATAGAGCGCCGTCGGATTCATGGGGCAGAGGGACCGTCGCCATGACGGTTGGTTATCCGACTCACCAGCTCAGTTGGAAAAGAACACTCGGCTTCGAGTTCGGTGTGGCTCCGTTGCCCAGATCTGCCAACGGATCATACGCGACCATCATGACCATCAACATCATGTCCATTTTGCAAAACTCAAAGAACCCCGATGCGGCCTTGAAGTTCATGCAGTACATTTGCGGACAGGAGATCCAGCGACAGCGCATAGATGACAACTACATCCTGTCGGCGCGCATCGACGTCGCCACCGAGACGCTTCGTCGACCGAGCTTGGGAGCCCTAAACAACGAGATCCTGGCCGAGATCACCGGCACGGTGAGACCCTGGATTGTACCTCCTCTTTACTATGAAGAGGTACTGGCCGTCGTCAACGGTGAATTCAGCCGTGTCGCAGCAGGAGAGGAACCGGTCGCCAGTGCCGTCGCCCGCATCACTCCCATGGTCAACGCCATTCTGGCCGGAGGAAAATAGTCCAAGTTGCGACAGGAGGCCATCGTTGCAGATGGCCTCAGTCAATGCTCTCTCCGGTGTCCCGGATGAACACTCCCCTACTCCGATGGTATGAGCCTCCTGATACCGGCCGTGGCATCAGGCGCTATCGACATGAACGGTGGCGTGCTTGGTGAGGATATCTGCCAAGTGCCAAGGATGGAATTGGCTTCAAGGCGTGTTTTTGCGGCAAGTCGTTTGTTGTAGATAGGTCACAGGTCCATCAACTCCGTTTTCGGAAGGCCTTTGCCGACGGAACACGAAAGCCGGTGCTAATCGGTACCACCGATCTGTCTAACAGGGAGTGATACCGACGTCTAGCCTCGATGACCGTGGTGCTGCTCATTGTTCTTGTCCAGTGGATCGATGTCTCTATATATGCTGGCAACCTCATCGACAACGAAGGTTTTGATCAGCTCACCGATGCGCAAGAAATAAACGGCCTGGTGCTTCGTTTCGTCTATCACCGGGCCTGAAGGCTCTGCCATAGACGCCAAAATGCTTGGACGCACTCCGCCTCGCCACGTAGCGCTGACGTGACTGCCTACGAACCTAGTCAATCCCGAAATCTATACGGACCGCTGTTTTGGGATACCTCTCACACGTCGTCTCCCGTGATCGCGAACTCATACAGGCTACAGGCCTTCATCGACGAGAATCTACACCCCCTATGTCGTTCACGCCCGAACGGCAGCCGAGGAAATCGACCAGATGATTGAAGCGTATGTGAGGCAGAACCCGCGGTAAGAAGCGGGCGTCTATAGAGTGGACTGAAGCGGACTGCGGCAAGAGGGCATCTTCGCGATGGCCTCCGTCGTCGATACTCCCTAATGGCCGGATAGCGTTCTGCCTGCGGTTACTTCATCAGGGCCCTAATCCTGGCGGCCGCATTGGCCATTTCAGCACCTATGGGAGCCTGCTTGTTAAAGATATTTGCCAAGTGTTCCTTCATGATGGCATTGGCCTCAGGATAGGTCTCCCAGTAACTCATGGTGCGGACGAGATTGCGTCCGTAGAACACATTCATGACCCAGTCTCTGGCGTAGCCGCCCTCATCCGGACCCAGACCCTTGAAAAACTCGGTCCACAGTTCGGCGTGCGGTGCCGCACGGCCTTTTGCCCTTCATAGCTCATCATCCACTCCGCCAGTCTCCAGGCAGCTTCCGGATGGGCAGCATTGGCAGGGATGGAAAACATATGCCCCTGGGCGAAGCTTAACTGACCGGCCGGAGCCTTCGGCATGAGAGCGAAAGCCCAGTCGTGATTGACCATATGCGAAACGGACACCGAGTAGGTCGGCCAACCCATCCACAAGGCGACCCCTCCCTGATAGTAGTTGCCCTTGGCACTCCAGGCTCCCGGCCAACCCGGTGTAGCGTTCAGATTGTTTTGCAGATCGTCCCAAAAAGCAAGCATCTCCAAGTTACCGGGGCTGTCTACCAAGACTTCTTGGCGGTCGTCACTGAGCCAGTCGTAGCCTGTCCAGATCTGGATCCACTGGAGATTCTGTGTGTCTCCCCGAACGACTTCATTCGTGGTCGCATACACCCGCTTGATGGGATCGGTTAGCTTCCGCGCCAAAGTGCGCAGATCTTCAACCGTCCAGTTCTCGCCAGGCGGAACGACTCCCGACTCGGCCAGATAATCGAGATTCACATACCAGATCTGAGAGTTGAAATCGAAGGGAACACCGTACACGCGGCCTTCGAACTTAGCGACATCAGGCATAAAGGGATAAAGCCGGGCCCTTCTCACTACAGCACTGCTCTCCCACAGCTCCGTGAGGTCACGCAAAAGACCCATAGTGACATACTTGGGCTTGTACTACGCCCAAGTCTGCATAAGATCGGGAGGCACTCCGGCAGCGATTTGAGTCATCAGCTTCTCGTTATATTCACTGCCCGGATAAATTCGCACCTCTACCTCGATGTCGGGATTGCTCTCACTGAACCGATCGGCCATGTTGCGCCAGTTTTCCATAGTCAAGGCGCCCATGTGATATGTAGCCAGATAGATCGTGGTCTTAGCGGCACAGACCGACGCGCTGAAGACTGCCATAGTTGCAAGTACCAAAACGACATCCAAAAGCCGAATTCGTCCATCCCTCTTCATCTCGCTCCACACAACTCCTTTTCCTTGCTCTTTTTCCGGGGAAATTGCCTCTCGCACCGTAGAAGGCAAATCCGGTCCAGGAGATACGATTTGCTCATTCCGCGGCTTTGTCAGCTTTCCTCTGAACAATGGACGGTTATCGAAGTAATAACCGACTCCGGGTAATGCAGACGCTTTTGGTCGCCTCAGCGCGTTGAAAAAAAGGACCCGCCCCGTATGTAGCTGAGCGTGTCTGAGCGACACAGGTCCCAAGCCCCGATCTCGCCCGATGACAGAGGGACTGCATACTTCACGGGTCTATGTGGGATGTTGCCCTATGAGACGTCCGCGGGTAAGGTCGGCAAAATAACGATATCCGGGGTCGGATAATCCGACACAACGCGCCCACACTGATCCGGCGCACCTTCCGTTCAAACACGGCGTTTGGAGGCGATCCGCTCGGTGCATGGTTCCTCCCCGGTTCCCCTTCGGCTTGCGCCTATCGACGTGGAAGGAGTTGCACCTTGAGATAAATGCGCCAAACCGACCACACCACACAAAAACCCCGACGCCTGAAAAACGCCGGGGTTTTGTGTGTGATGTCTGCTCATGCAGACCGCTGATAGAACTCACACCCGACACACAAAGCTGGTGTGCCTTATTCCACTCTCAAGCCCCTCATAGACACCTTGCCTAGCTGGACATCTGAGGGCAGATCCTCCGTGAAAGTGACTCGGAACCACCGGATGGAAGTATCAGAGTCAGACACCGCATATCGCAGACTCAGTTTCTGCCACCCGTCCGAGGAGCTTTCCAATACCTGCGTCTCATACGACACATCCTGCCACTGGGTCCCGTCTGCGGACACGGAGAGCACTACCCCGCCGGTAACCTTCTGCGAGCGAGCATAGACAATGACTTCGCATTCTTGCAGCGCCGGTGCCGACCAGGTCAGATACTCCCGGCTGGCGATCTCACGGGTGAGACGGTCGACATCGTCGAAGAAGGTCTGCGAATCATCCCCTGCATACTGCCAGCCATCAGATTTGTCCTCCGTTTGCAGACGCTCCAGTTCAAACCCGAAGGCCATGATCGGAGCTTGCAGGCGATCGTCAAGGCTCCACCAGTTGCGCACCCTGAAGGCCACCGTTTTGGTCGTCGGCCCTTGCACCCGATCAACCACGGTCACGGTCAGCTCGTGCATACCGTCATCCAAGGCCATGGTATCGAGCATGTAGTCTTCCAGCGCAGTGAGATCCGTGCCCGTGAAGATCTGCTCTCCGTCGAGGATAAGCTTGATCTCGGCAATATCTTCGGGTGACTCAGCGGCTATGCGTATGCCTAACGGCACTGATCCCTTCAAGACGGCATTCTCGCTCATCTCTCCGGTAAACTGGATCCAGGGAGGAGTCCGCCACTCCGACAGGCGAGCCAGTACATCCGCCGCGAAGTGCAGGCTCTGCGCAGCCGACTTACCGTCACCTCTGGGGCCGGGCTTCACATGCGCCAAAGTGGCTGCGTCAGCGACCTCCATCAAACGGTCATCACCGCGAATCGATCCTACGTAGGCGATGGCCGGCACTACCAGCATATTGAGACCCGTGGCGGCCTCATACAAAGGCGTACCGTCCGTTTCGGCAGAGTAGGGCCATCCTCCGCGCTGCGGATTCCAGGACTTCAGGACCCATTCCACTCCGGCCTCGATGGACCTCAAAACCTCCGGATCGCCTGTCTCGGCATGGTAAGCTTGCAGGCCGCTGAGGAGAATACCGATCAGGTATAGGTTGTTGCCTATGGCGCCCGGCTTCCAACCGTCATGCCCCGAGGGCAGTACATGAGGCCAGGCTCCCGTCACTTCCAGATCCTGCTCCTTCAGGGCAATGGAGGCGATATGCTCCGCCGCCTTCATGTAGACCGGATCATAGGTACCCCGGAACAAGGCCGTGAGTGCCTTGAGAGACCACCCAGCTGTGCGCTCATGATTCCCCAGGGCTCTGAATTCCGGAGCCATAGCCCAGGCGATATGCTCACCGAGAGCCAGAGCCGCTTCCATGACCCGGGCCTCACCGGCCAGATACCAGGCATCCATCATGCCGTCAGCCCAGGTGTGTCCGTTTGAAGCTTTGAAGCTGACATCAAACAACTTGCTCCAGGTCGCTTGAGGCATGACCTGATACGATACCCCCGTATGCCCGATACCGTGTTGCGCGTTGGCACCGATAAAAGTGGGATCCGGTGAAGCGTGGATGATGTCCACGTTAGCCTGATGGCGCGCCGCGGCCAAGGCAAGGCGGTAGTAGTCGCGATTGCCGGTCCGAATGAACTCCATGAAAAATCCATGGGCCAGATCGTACTCATTATTGCCCCAGTTGCGTCCCCGTTCGCCAAACCAGTCGCCGTAGTTGAAGTATCCGAACTCCCGGGCTTTTCTCTTTCTCTCAATATGGTCGTCGTAGCTTTTGGAGACGAAGTCGTTCCAGATGGCCATCCGCTCGCCTCCGGCGACGGGGAAAGAGCCCAAGGCCTTGGTCTCACTGTGCCATTCGGCAGGAATGACCGCCACCAGCGGAAGCCGCCCTTCGGCAGCCATCTCTTCAGGAGAAGCCGCGCCGGCGAAGTCAATCGTGATGCGCTGGGTGAAGGACATGCCCCATTTGAAGCGGTACTTGCCGGAGACAAACGGATACATCAGATGGAACGGAAGATCGGTACCGTACTCGGCGTCAGGCTGCTCGGGCAACAGCTCGAAGGTGAGCCGATTGCCGCCGGTCGCCAATCCTTTCGGCCAGCGCTCTTGAAACTCATGGACTACGGCGATCAGATCAGCGCGTGAATCGCTGACGCTCACTACACCCGGGCTCATGCCGGGCACCCACATGAGCTGTTGAGCCGCCACCTTGCCGTTGATCAGCAGCGTCTTTTCATCGCTTTGAAAGGCCCGAAGCTCTCCGCCGGAAACGCCGTGCGCCTGCAATCCGCCCTTTTGCCCGCCGGTAAAGACCTGCGCCTCTTTGATGGTTCCTGCCATTTCAATCGGCATATACAGCGAAGTGATGTCCGTGAATTCCGTTTCCAAGAAGTCATTTATATGCGTGTGAGCGATGCCCACGCGGGTCGATCCCGCCCTAAACGTCAAACGGGTCACATAGCGCATGTACTCTTCGCCATCATCGGCGCCGTACTTGCCCTCGACGCGGATGACGACCTTCTCATGCCCTGCCTCTTCAACTCGTACACTTTCGGGCGGACGCGCCGAGGTCGTGAAGAGCTTGCCGTACTCATTGACGAGTCCGACCCCTACGGCACCCGAAAAAGCGACGCGTTGGCCCTCAATCCACACCCCGTCGAACAGTTTGAAGGTTTGCTTGTTTATCTGGGCTTGTAGCGGTCCGGTGTTGACGGAGATGACATCGTCATTCTCTTCAATCGTTACCCCTTGCTGCGTCGTCTCCGCTCTCCGGATCTCGCTGCCGAAATCAAGGGTGTAGACGCGCTTTTCGTTGGCCTCAAAGCTGTCGGTGAAATCGATGAGCACCCACTTGAGGCTCCCGTCGGGCCAAAAAGAGGTAGCCGTAAACTGGGCCGACACCTGCTCCCCGTCCGGATCCGACAAACNNCCGCCCTTAGGCAGAGGAAAGCCAAACGTGACGGCCGCTTCCTGACGATCGACGCCGGCTTCTTCGAGGAGTTCAATCTCCACCCGGCGCCGAGCAATGCTGCCCGCGCGTCCGGGATGCGTCGCTTCGTAATTGAAGGGCACCAAAGGGCGCGGACGTCCGAAGGTAAAATCCTGATTGGCAACGGCTGCCTCATAGGATAAGCCCTTATTCTCCAGGGCTTCGTATTTCACCTTATCGTCCGCATAGCGGTAGGATGTGGCCGGGCTTAGGCTCGTGAGTTGGATGCGGTCGAGATCCCCGAGTCGGCTTGCCTTTTGACGGGCCAACTTGACAAGTTGACGCGGCGTGGAATCCGATTCGCCGATCTTATTCCCGCTGGCGTAGCGCTCGGCGAGAAGATGCACCGTGAACTCGATCGTCTCCCCGGTACCGAGCGACGGCGCCTCAAAGACCATGTAGAGAGTGTCGTGATCGACGAAAGCTCCGGCGAAGACGGCATCTACCGGGAAGGCCCTATGGAAGCTGCGCACTCCGATTGTACCGTCTTTCAAAGTGACCATGATATCGACGCCTTCATGCGGTCCCGCATCGGCGCGTCCGGTCTGGCGATCGTTATCGAGATCTAGGTAGAAATGAAGGAGTGAGCCATCGTCAAAGCGCACTCTGTGAGCGAACTTCACCCGGAAAAGAAGACGCTGCAGACCGGGATGGGCGACCTCCAATGACAGGATATCCGGTGCATTGGCCAAAACCTGCTCTCCCGTGTAGCCCTTGTCCGGGCTGGTGACCACCAACTGAAAAGCGGGTTCGCTATCCGGCGCGATGCCCATGGCTTTCTTCGCTTCCGGACTCATCCCGCTTGCCGCCGCAGCGCTACATACAGCGGCGACAATCAGGGCCGCGATCAAAAAGATCCACGCCCAGGGAAAAACCGTATCTACACACAATGAAGACAACACAAATCCTCCCCACGATAGATGGTGATGATTGCATTTTTCACTGTCGGGAGGATTTACCCTGCATGAAAAGCCAAAGAGCGACAGGAATCAACTACGTATAGGCCAAAGCCACCCCGGTGATCTCGGCTATCTGGTGGGATAAAGCCACCATGTCATCGGATTGTATGCTGTGTATGTTGTCTTTGCCCAGGGTCTGAGCCAGAAGCTGCAATTCGATAGTCGAAGCACGGATGAACTTGGCCACCGCAATGGCCCCCTGTTCCACGTCGAGTTTGTCAACGTATTCACCCGTGTACAAAAAGAGCTGGTCGGGATTGGTGCCCGCGGGCAGGCCGTCGAGTTGGGGATACACCATGGCCAGCAGCGCCGATCCCCCGATATAAACGGCATCAGCACCCACAGCCAGCACTTTGGCGATATCACCTGCATCACGCAGGGCCCCTGTAGCGATAAGATCAATATGATCGGAGACTCCCCGTTCGATCAGGAATCAGCGCGCCCGAGGGATGGCATAGACGAGAGGGATAGCGGTGTTGTTGATCGTGATCTCACGTCCGCCGCCGGTCCCCCCTTGGGCTCCGTCGACGGTGACGAAATCAACGCCGGCATGAATGGCGACGGCGAGATCCTCCTCTATCCTGCCTGCGGCAAGCTTCAACCCGATAGAAACCCCTCCGGAAGCCTCGCGTAGCGTGTCTACCAGATCTTTGAACTGCACGGGATGCGTGATATCCCACGCGGGACGAACGGCGTCGTCACCGGATTCCAGTCCCAGGTGAGCTCTCAGATCAGGACGGATATCACTGGCTTTGACGCGCGCGCCCAGACTGCCTTCAGCACCCTGCCCGACTTGGATCTCAATGGCATCGGCCTTGGTCATATCCGCCAAATCATTGCCCCAACGGCCGCCGTTCCACTGCACGATGTATTTCCTGGCCGCTTGACGCTCTTCGGGCAAAAAGCCCGATTCGCCCGAGTTGGTAGCGATATCGATCAAGGACGAAGCCTGGGCTAAGCATACCTTGGCCCGTTTGCTCAGAGCGGCCCCGTAGGCCATACCCGCAATCATGATGGGGGTGGCCAACTCTAAGGGCTTGCGGGCGTTCTTGCCGATCGTAGTGCGAGTACTCACGGTCTGATAGTCCTCAAGAGGAAACCGCGCCAGCTGGGCCGGCAAAAGCACCAGTTCATCAAAGCCGAGAAACTGCCGCGTTGTTCCGTAGGGCCCGAAGACAGGCTGTCCGGTGCGTGCCCTCTCTCCGATGGCATACATCCGAAGAAGACTGAAACCGTCCACCATAAAAAGCCGCTTGGCGGCCTGCATCTTGGAGAGCTGGCCAAAAGCCTCATCGACTAACCTCTGTACTCAGCACTCGAACAACCCCTTGCTCACCCGTCCCCTGTTATTGGCTTCTTATGAATTATGAAGGATATCCCAGAGAGTGGCGACGCTATTCAGCACGGTTAGGTGAACAAGCAGACGCGACACCTATTGCTCACACATGCGGACGACACTGACAGGTTGGCAGGCATCATTCTCGACACAAGAAGAATCACGCATAGGAAGGGTGCAACCAAAGTGCGTATTGCCTGATCAATACGAGAGTGGGAATCAAATAAGCCCACCGCACCGATGAACCCCGTGCCGATGAACGCCGGCTCTGGTCGGAACCGGGATACGAAGGAAGGGTCACGCTGCCCTCAGCTGCAGCCACGTCTGGCGATGTCACAAGAAAGACTATCGACTTGGATCTAGGGTGTATTTGCAGGAAGCGGAATTCTCAGCGAGACAGAGCGAGTGGCTAAGTGCCGTCGTCGCATTCGGTATGAAGATCTGCGCCTTGGCCACGATCTTTTTCGGGAGGAGGCGGATGGCAGACAGCGGATTTGACGTGTACCTGGCACACGGACGGCGTCTTACACTCCAGAAGACAGCTTAAGCTTGAGCAACGTCATGCGCAGCCGGCCAGATATTCGCGTCGCCCTGTCGATCTGTTGAGCAGTCTTGAAACGCTACGTGTGAGATCAGGTACAGTCGGATGCAGATCTGATATGGCCGTAGAAGGGCTGTCCTATACATACCCAAGATAGGGTGCTGCGTGTCACGGGGCGGATCATGCATCCCTGATATGCGTGGATTTGACGCCGTGGACTTGGGAAGAAGCGCCCTCTGCCTTCGGGCACGCATCCCGTCTGGGGCGGGACTGATGTATCACACGAAAGAAAGGCGAATTCGTGAGCTCGGCGGTCTTTTGAATTGAGATAGGGGCGATGTCAAGGCAATGATCGAGCTCCGTGACGAACTTGCGATCGGCGGGTCACAAGTCCTACGGACGCCAAAGGAGATGAGACAACCACCCGGGTTTTGCCGCGTGGCTTGACCATATGTCGACCACTGCGGGATC
>LFRM01041414.1_pt1 | contig 12254 bp, 18 predicted proteins | sample 618341 | NCBI WGS metagenome assembly LFRM01 (sample SAMN03654438, study PRJNA283298) | anaerobic digester metagenome | isolation source: pool of bioreactors CSTR01a, CSTR02a, and CSTR03a thermophilic anaerobic... | place: Denmark: Kgs. Lyngby | collected 2014-05-21
TAAGGACTCCGTAAGGGCTTAATCCGTCAAGCTGACCTGCTAAAACCCTGAAGCTTTCCCGCTTCCCTGAAAGAGAGCTCTGCACCAATGTGTAAAGGCGGCCGCCTGCAAGAGACAGACGAGTGCGATGGTCTCTGGTGATTTCCATCGGGAACCTTAACACGTGAGACCTTACCTGCGATTCCAGCATTGCCTTGTTATCAGACAAAACCTTCCGGATACTGCCGTTAAGACGCATGCTAAGCTGAAAAACAGTCTGTTCCAGCTCATACCTGTCAGGCACAGCCAACTCCGCAGCAGCAGACGGAGTAGGAGCACGTACGTCAGCTACAAAATCAGCAATAGTGAAGTCGGTCTCATGCCCTACTGCAGATATCACAGGGACCTCGGAGGCAGCAATCGCCCTTGCGACGCTTTCGTCGTTAAACGCATTAAGCTCTTCAAACGATCCCCCGCCCCTGCCAACAATCACAACATCGACAAAGCCTGTGCGATTTGCGAGTTCAAGTCCGCGCACAATACTCTCAGGCGCACCGTCGCCTTGGACTAACGCAGGAACGACGAGAACCGTAACACCGGGAGCACGTCTTTTGATGACTGTAATCACGTCACGTACCGCTGCCCCAGTAGGCGAAGTTACCACTGCAACAACTTTGGGAAAACGCGGAATCGGTCTCTTCCTGGAAGAAGAAAAGAGGCCTTCCTTCTCCAGTTTCTCCTTGAGTTTCAGGAAAGCCAGGTATAAAGATCCTGTTCCTTGAGGCATCATGTCTTCCACATAAAGCTGCAGGTCACCGGATCTTTCGTACATGCCTATGGCACCGTAGGCAAACACAGACATCCCGTCAGAAGGCATAAAGCCCAGCCTAGAGTTGTGCGACCTGAACATCACACACCGCAGCCGGCTCGCCTCATCCTTCAGGCTGAAATACATATGACCTGATGAGTGTAGGGTAAAATTGGATATCTCTCCTCTTACCCAGACACCTGCGAGGAAATCATCGCTTTCTACAAGAGCTTTGACATATTTCGTTATTTCTGAAACAGAATACGCTGCAAGCATTTATTCTTCTTTCAGCTCCCGCGCCAGCTTTCCAAGGATACCGTTGACGAACTTCCATGATTCCTCATCCCCGAACTTCTTGGCGAGGGACACTGCCTCATTTATAGCTACACTTAAGGGAATATCATCAAGAAAAAGAATCTCATAGACTGCGAGCCTGAGAAGGTTTCTGTCCACTGCACCCATGCGGTCCAATGTCCAACCGATGGCAAGCCGTGAAACAGTATTGTCGATGGCTTCGAGGTTCTCGAGGGTTCCAAGGACAACACGGTGAATATACCGGACGCTCCGCTCACCGGGATCCTTGTCACTTAACGCGGCGGAAATAGCGGTTTCAGGTTTCATGCGCCCAACATCTACTTGAAAGAGAGCGATAAACGCTGCTTCGCGTGCATCCCTCCTCGTCAAAGTAATCCCCCTAACTTATAGCACCCCGCGTCAGCCTTCATCAGGCGGGAGAAAATCTTCCAGAAAGATATCATTAGTATGTCGTCTTCTCCGATCAATATAGCTACCGAGAAGATATCCCGCTACTATACAAGCAGCCAAGTAAAGCCCGGCTAAAGGACCGGCAATAACCATAACCAACCCTACGATGAATCCTAAAACCGTCCCTATAACCTTCCCTGGGGAACTTGCAAGAGCGTAACGCAGGAAATCCAGCATATGTCTTCGCAATCAGACCACCCTCTGAGGCCTCTGTTCTTGGCCTACATTACGTACATGTACTGTGACCTTGGAGACGTCAACACCGATTGTATCACTTATATACCTGCCTAGTTTAGCTTGAATCTGCTCAGCTACTCCGGGAATGGAAACATCGGGACTGACAACGATCGATACATGTACTTCGAGGTCGTCCCCTGACACGTCAACTACAGTATCGACGTCTTGTATTCCGGGAACCTCGCGCACGCCTCGCTTGATCAGTGTCTCTATGGCAAGTGACGAAATCCTGACATCGCCAAGACCGGTAGCACGAACAATACTCTTCCTGCGCCCTCTGCTTCGAAAAGTAAGCCATATCAGATATCCGCCCATCGGAAGACAGATTATTGCAAGGACAATCACAATAGGACGCAAGCCCCCATACTGCCTGGTAAGAAAGACGTTTGAAAAGAAACTCGTAGGATTCGGCCCAAATGCCATGGCAACAAAGATAATGCCTACCAAAAGCAGCAATATGGCGGAGATTAATATAACAGCCCGGTCATGTATTTTCATGGAACTGCCCCTTTCACCGGCGGCTCTAGCGTACTCTAGGCTCTTCTTTCTTCTCCTGCGAGGGGAAATTCACTCCCTGAACATGGACATTGACTTCCACAACTTCACGGCCGGTCATACTCTCAATAGCCTGCTTTACGTTTTGTTGCACTTTCCACGCTACTTCAGGGATTCTGACACCGTATTCAACAATAAGGTAGAGGTCAACAGCTGCCTCTCTTTCTCCTACCTCAACCTTAACTCCTTTAGCCAGGTTTCGCCGTCCAAGCAGCTCAGCTATGTCTCCCGTTATCCCACTGGACATACCGGCTACCCCTTGGACTTCCATAGCAGCGAGGCCCGCTATTACGCTGACCACCTCGCCTGCAATCTTTACGGACCCAAGAGCCTCACGCGCTCCATGTAAAGGAGTCTCAGGGTAATGCAGTTCTCCTGTCTGCATAGCCTTTGTACCCTCCTCCTGGGTGTATTATATCAACACATCCTAACGATGGCAATCAATGCCTCCCCCCGAAAACCAGGGCCAAAACGTCTGAGTCGCAGCAAATCTCTGCTTGTCTGAATGCCAAGCTCCCAATGAGCCTGCGTTGAAACGAAATGTTCGTGGAAATCCCTTCAATGGTAAACTCATCCAAAGCCCTTGCCATTCGCAAGATGGCTTCATCCCTACTGTTCCCCCATGCTACCACTTTGGCAATGAGTGAATCGTAATAAGGTGGGATATAGCATCCCTGGTACAGTGCTGTATCCACTCTAACCCATGGGCCTCCGGGCAATATGAGCCTGCTTACCACACCCGGTGTAGGAACAAATCCTCTTTCCGGATCCTCTGCGCATATTCTGCATTCTATAGCATGGCCCTTCACATCTACATCCTCTTGCCTGAAAGGCAACGGTTCTCCTGAAGCTATTATAAACTGGGCCTTCACAATATCTATCCCGGTGACAAGCTCGGTTACAGGATGCTCCACCTGGATCCTGGCATTCATCTCGAGAAAATAGAACCTGCCTTCAGAGTCAACAAGGAATTCAACTGTTCCTGCATTTGAATACCCTATAGCCTTCGCACCTTGTAAAGCCGCTCTTCCCATTGCCTGCCGGATATCCTCATCCAGTACCGGGGAAGGCGATTCTTCTATCAGTTTTTGATGTCCGCGCTGTACGGAACAGTCCCGTTCACCTAGTTGAATCGCGTTGCCTTGTTCATCGACTAAAATCTGGACTTCCACATGTTTTGCGCCTTTGAAATAGCGCTCGAGATAGACCCCGGGAACACCGAAAGACGCCTCTGCTTCAGCCTGGGCAAACTTAATGCACTCGGCAAGCTCATCTATGTCATAAGCTATACGCATCCCTTTGCCGCCGCCGCCTGCCTGGGCTTTAATCATAACAGGAAAACCGTACTTTGCAGCAAACTCCCGAGCTTCGTCCATATCTTCAATAATACTTGGAGTGCCTGGGATAACATCAAGGCCGCACTCTGCCATAATCTGCTTGGCCAGGGCTTTACTTCCTATACGGCTCATGGCATCATAGTTAGGCCCAACGAACTTAATTCCATGGGAAGAACAAATCTCAGCAAAATACGGGTTCTCTGCCAGAAATCCATAACCCGGGTGGATTGCGTCAGAACCCGACACAAGGGCTGCACTGATTATGTTAGCGATATTGAGGTAGCTGTGTATTCCGGGCCCCGGCCCGATGCAATAGGCTTCGTCAGCCATAGCTACCGGAAGGGAATCCCTGTCAGGTTCGGAGTACAGGGCAACGCTCTTGATGCCAAGCTCTTTTGCAGCCCGGATGATCCTCTGAGCAATCTCGCCTCTATTTGCTACAACTACCTTTTTGATCGAGAGGTCGGACACAACATACCTCCTGCATTTCGTAGGGGATTTGCCTACACCGTTTCAAGAATGAAAAGAGGCTGACCGTACTCTACCGGCTCTGCGTTATCTACCAGGATCTCCACGACTTTGCCTTGTACCTCCGACTGGATCTCATTCATAATCTTCATAGCCTCGATAATACAGACGGTCTGACCGGGCATGACTACATCGCCTACGCTAATGTAAGGCTGTTCGTCAGGTGCAGGAGCTCTGTAGAAAGTCCCGACCATCGGTGCTGTTATTGTCAAGAGATTGTCTTCCCTTGCCTCTTTAGCCTCAACCTCTGCTATAACCGGACGAGATACGCCTGCCTGCTTCTTCAGCTTCATTGTTAAGCCTTCTAATTCAAGCTCAAGCTCGCTGATATCATAAGTGTTCATCAGCTTGGCGAAGCCGGCCATCTCTCGCCTGATATCTTTTAATTCCACTTCTCTTGCCTACCTTCCGTTATTCCAACATGTCCCGTAGGGGCTACCTTTTTGTTTTCAGCAGACGAAATCTTGCTTGATATCTTTAGACCTTTCAGCCATAGACTGCCCGACTTACGGCAACAATAGCCATTACCTGGGTCAAGACCCATGCTTCCCTATATTCACCACAACCCTTTCATTTCCTGCCTAATAAATCATACCACCGATTGTCCTTGTTTGACCAGGCTATCGTGTGTCGCCTTGCTCAACTATGGTGATGTTCCTAAGGTCAACCCCCAGGCTCCTTGCAACGATGTCACCGATTTGCTCTGCCTCAGTTTTTGTGAGTTCTTTCCCTGCGATCACAACGTCACAGCTATCCCCCCTTACAAAGACTAAAGCGTCCTCAAAACCCCGTGCCTTTATCAACGCTTCTGCATTAGTCTCCATCTCCGTCCTCCGGGATAGATCCAGAAGCTGCATACCTGCGGCTGTCCTCGCTTCTTCTGAAAGGCTGAGGTCCCTGGCTATCATTTCAAGGGTTTCGGCCTGCTTCGATCTTGTCTTTTCCCGCTCAAACCGCAGAGAGTCCAGGGTGTCGCTTCCTCCCCATATGGATTCTCCTTCGAGATCTGAATAATCCGCCTCTCGGGCCATGACTTCCTCAGAAGCAGCATCATCACTGACCCAGAGAAGCCCGCTCATGGAAAACATTCCTTCATCTTGTTCCCCTCTGATATTCCTCGTTCCTATCAGAACACCCAACAACACAGCAATAACCACCATCAGCGCAAACCCGGCCCTTGCCCTGTCTTGCACGGATTTCACCTACCTTTTACGCGGTAGCACCGCTACCTTATGATAAGGAATGTCAAAAAGGGTCGCTACAGCCTCAGTCAGTGCTTTCTTTACTGCAATGTCCTTGGCGCCGTCTGCAACCACAAGGACCCCTTGAATCCGCGGTTCTTGAAAGTTCAGCACTACCGGCAAAACCGACCCTGTCGCCCTCTCTTGCGTCGTTACTATTTCACCGGCCTTCCTGACCTGTGTCGTCTCTCTGGTTATTCCTTGCGTATCCGTTTCTCTCAAGCTGCTTTCTTCATACGTTTCGTTCTCTGCATAATCGTACATCCGCCCTGTCTCGAAGGTTATCTTAACGCTTACCCGGCCTGCTCCGTGTACCTGCGAGAGAATCTCAGCCAGGCTCCGCTCTAAACGAGCCTCGTCCTCAACAAGGTTTATTCCCCCGACCCCACCCATGGCAAGCGCCTNNTGACGGGTGAGGCCTGAACCTGTCTCGTAGACGGACGGACCGCTTAATCTCGGCGAGAAGCTGATAACAAGGAGGAGGATGCCTATAAGGCCTATGACAACAAGAACAGCGATTTTCTGCAATTGAGGGGTTTTGATCTCTTCCGTCCCACCTGTAATTCGTTGGACAAATCGGGCAAGGTAATCCATGATTGAAGATCCCACCTATATCACCATCCCTGTCTTCTCATAGGTCGCTCAACAGGCACAATCTGTGGTATCACCGGCAAGAGTTTACTGACACAGAAATGGCCACGCCCGAACCGAATCTGTAATGGTCCTCAACTGCTTGCTTGGTTCGCTCTTCTATTGATCTCACTGTTAGGTTACGGTCAGGCGTCGTACCGTCTTCGGATAGACTACTATCGCTGCCTGAGATCCCAAGTGCAGCAGTACTAAGGCCTTCGAGGGCAATATGGATACGCCTTAGGTTGCCTTGTGATGTAAACTCAACTTCAGCGCAAGCCTTACGGGCTCCTGATGCAAGCCTGGCAACAGACTCGACCTCCCGGGCGATTGTTGCCTTCGCTTCGTCCTCCAGGATTCTAAGGCCGGTCAAGGCAATAAGTTCTCCCTTTGCAATCCAGCCTGCACCATCCGGTGGGCTCGTTTCAGCAACGGGGAACCTGGCTCCTACCTCCAAAGCTTCATCTAACGCAGTTGTGATATCAACAACAGAGCCAATGATGACAGCAATAATTGTGATCCCTATGACAACCTTTGCAAATCTTCGAAGGTCGCCTGCAGGCAGGAGCATTTCAATAAAGGCAAAGGTTAAGCATATCACGATCAGATCCCTTGCCCACTCTGTAACTGCCTTGATCAAAGCTCTCACCTACCTGAGAGTCACAGCAAAATTCACGAGGCCGGATATGACAGTTATGACTGCAAGGAAAGCAACTGCCACAACGCCCACAGTTACAAGTACAAGTATCAGTGTATTTCCCAGGACGCTGAGGCACTTAGGAAGGCTCGGATCCCCCAGAGGTTGCACTATTGCTCCGGCCAGTCTGTACATAATTGCTACAGAAAGGATTTTCGCCGCAGGCACCAGGCAAATCATGAAGATGGAGACGAACCCTACAACTGACAGGCCGCCGTGTATCAAGGCTGCACAACTTGCCACCATTCCGACGGCATCGGAAAACATCTTGCCTACGACAGGAATGAATGTCCCTGACACGAATTTTGCAGTTCGAATCGATACAGAGTCTGCCACACGGGCCCCTACACCTCTGATAGTCATAACGCCCAAAAAAAGCGTCATCCCTCCGCCAAGGAAACCGACAGCAACATCCCGGGCAAGCCCTGAAAACTGCGTCAGCTGCACACGATCTGCAACAATGCTGACAACTTCAAGTACAGCTGAGAGGAAAAGGAGGGGAAACACGATGTTGCGAACGAGGCTGCTTGCAACCCCTGCAACTGCAACTACAACCGGGCTCATAACTGCAGCTGACGTAATCCCTCCTACAGCTGAAAGCAAAGCAAACAGGAGAGGGGTAGATGCGTGCATAAAACCGGTCATTGAATCTACCGCTTCATTTGCCGACCGTATCGTAACGAAAAAGCTGTTTGTCGCCATCAGCGCCAGAACCATGAAACATGCAGAGCGGGCGATTGTTGTTATCTGTTGAGTCTCAAACCCTGATGCGAATTCTGAGAGAATTCCGCACATGACCGCAAGAATGATCAGCTGCCCAAGCAATGCTAGGCTTGCCCTGACTTCGGCAGCGATTGCCCGCAGTATGCCTTTGGCTAAACTTGCAGGGTCCAACCCTTCCAAGACGCGTCCCGGAGACCTGATAAACCCTGCAAGGTCAAGCCCGGGAAAGAACTCCTCCATGCTGCTGTCCATATCCTCTAAGAAACCGGAGAGGAAAGAGGTGTCCAAGGCCTCCAGCTGCGCTTTGATTATTTCCTCCTGTATGTCGGAGGTGTTGTCAAAACCTCCTTCCGGAAGGGGGGCTGGGGTTGCTGAACACGGAGCCATGCAGCATGAGAAAACAGCCGAGAGGACCAATACGAAAATGAAAACACCCCGTATGAAGCTACGTTGTATCAGGCAGATCATGGCTTCAACCTTCCCACAGCCTATTTCAAGAACCTCGAAACGGTTTCCAGTACAGCTATGAGGACAGGAAGGGCTGTAATGAGTATGATTATCTTGCCTGCCAATTCCAGTTTTCCTGCGGTTGCCCTCTCCCCTGCATCCCTGCATACCTCAGCTCCGAAGCCTGTTAGGTATGCGATCCCTACGACCTTTAACACAGTGGAAAAGTACACAGGGCTTGCCTTCGTCCTTGCGACAATGTCAGTCAGTGTCCTTACGAGAAAATCAATAAGCGGGAGTATTCTCCCGATGATTACCAGCCCTGTGATGACACTGAGCCACACTGCTATTTCAGGTCGTACCGGCCTTATCAACACTGTAATAACAGTGACTATAACGGCAATAGCAAGGAGGCTTCCGATTTCCATAAGTACCCTGCTCCTTCGGGAAAGGCCAGGCTTATCGTATCTGTTACCACAGCCTGAAAACGGTCAAAATCTCTTCCAAGAGCTCTTTGAAACGAAGCAAAGCCACACCGAACACTAACACAGCCCCGATAACCGTTGATGCCCAGGCGAAGTCCTTCCTTCCCACCTGCTCAAAGATTAGGGAAATAACGATTGAGATAATACCGATACCTGCCACCTTGAATACAATGTCGATTCCTCCCACTTCGCCATCCCCCTTTTATTATGGGGCCAACCTGGTGCAACAAAGATGTGTATGAGAAACCATGGAGTTAATAAAGCATAAGCGTGATCATAGCTCCGACTGTAAGCCCCAAATACCTCCACATTCTCGCTGTCTCGCTCGCCTTTTCCCTGGCGCAAGTCTCATTTGCCTTCAGCCGCTCTTTGACGAGGGCGATCTGTTTTAGCTGGTCAGCTGTGCTGCAGGAGCCTAACTTACTGCCGAATGCAAGGAGTGCTTCGCGGTCTTCAGGCGTCAGGGCTGAGAAAGGATATATGCACCTCACAGCAGCTTCCCAGGCCTGTCCAGGTGATAGGTCTCCTTCAGCGATTATGCAGGCAGCAATCTCAAATAACCTCCCTGCTACAGTTCCTTTCTGCCCTTTGGCCCTTATCAGTGCTTCAGAAAGGGGAGTCCTTGAGTATGATATTTCAGTTTCCAGCAATGCAAACCCGGAAATAAGCGCGGAAAGCTGTCTCGGCCGTTCTGAATAGCCTGACGCAATAACACTGCCTATCACACCGAAGGAACCTACAACTAATACAGCACCAAGAAGCTTTACCATAGAGCCTGCTCCCCTACTCCCCGTCTCCGAGAGGCCCGGAGGCTATTTCTCGTCCTGTGGCCACATCTACGATTGCCTCTACGGTGCCCGGCCCGTGTGATTGGCTGAGTATTATAGCCCTTTCAAACATGTTGCCGTCAAAGAGGCATCTTAAAGCCGGCCTCTTTGCCACTTCTTCCCACGACCCGCCGTGAGCAGTCGCAATAAGACTCACTCCTGCGCACATCACCTCTCGTATGGCGATTGCATCCTCTTCTCTGCCGATCTCATCGGTGATGACTACGTCAGGAGACATTGAACGGATAAGCATTATCATGCCGTCCGCTTTCGGACATGCGTCCAGCACATCTGTACGGACGCCGCACGTAGCTTGTGGAATGCCTTTATAGCACGCAGCTATCTCTGAGCGCTCGTCTACAATGCCTACCCTCACCCCGGGAAAGTCGAGAGATGGAATGCCGCAACTTGCCTGCCTGGCTATATCCCGAAGCAATGTAGTCTTACCGCATCTGGGAGGTGACACAATAAGCGTATGGTACAGCCGGCGTGGCGGCTTAATAAGGTATTTCATTACTCTGTCAGCTGCACCGAGGATTTCATGAGCTATTCTGATACAAAAGCCGGATATGTCTTTTAGGGTTTCAACCCGGCCATTAGACAGGACAACGCGCCCTGCCAGCCCGACTCTATGTCCTCCTCTGATTGTTATATAGCCTTGACGCAAATCGTCCTCGAATGCATAGAGAGACCCGCATGCAATAAGCTGCAGTGTCATAAGAGCATCGTCATCTGTAAAAACGTATGGAGGGTTTGGCTGTATCTCGTCTTCTCCGGCCATCAGTACTACAGGCCTAAACGTGCGGAGCCTGATCTCATGTACCTTGTCCAGCTCGGCCTTGGGAATCAGAGCGATTGACCGGCGAAGGCCCGGTGGAAGGTAAGGCAGGATCTCAGAGGTGATAATGTCTGATACGGATTTCTCTCCTAAGTGCTTTTCAGACAAAGCAAGTCCCCCCTTATACAAATGACTATTCCGGGGGGACTTGTTTTATGACGTACTTAAATCACATTAAGGCAGTGATGCCAGGTCTAGACTCGCTCCAGATACTCGCCTGTTCGCGTGTCGACTCGTATCACATCGCCCATATTTATAAATAGAGGCACCTGCACTACAGCTCCGGTCTCAAGAGTCGCAGGTTTGGTTCCGCCGCTTACAGTATCACCGCGTAGCCCAGGGTCTGTTTCTACGACTGTAAGCTCAACAGAGTTGGGGAGGTCTACCCCTATGGGAGCTCCTTCGTACATCTGAATACCGATTACCATGTTTTCCTTAAGGTACTTCTTGCTGTCTCCCAGCGTCTCATCGGTGAGAACGATCTGTTCATATGTAGAAGTATCCATGAAGAAATTGTCCTGGTCTGAGCTATACAGATACTGCATCTCACGGTGCTCTATATGGGCTCTCGGGACTTTCTCACCTGCACGGAATGTCCGCTCTACAGTGAAACCGGTCTTAACGTTTTTCAGCTTGGACCGGACAAAAGCCGACCCTTTCCCCGGTTTTACGTGTTGAAAATCGACAACGGAATAAATCTCTCCATCGAGTTCAATGGTAAGTCCTATACGAAAATCGTTAGTTGAAATCACACAACCACCTCCGGTATAAACAACCCAGACACGTCATACTTAGCTTCAAACCTAGATTATCCCTTCCGCCTGCGAAATATCTGAATGCGTCAATCAGAGCTCTATCAGCTCCTTCGGAGACCGGGTAAGATTTCTCACCCCACCCTCCTGAACTACAACAAGGTCCTCGATTCTAATACCGAAAAGGCCTGGAAGATAGATGCCCGGCTCAACTGTAACCACCATTCCTGGGCGAAGCTCTTTTGTGCCGGTTACGGAAAGTCTGGGTTCCTCGTGGACTGCAAGGCCTACCCCATGGCCCAATCCATGTCCGAAATTGTCTCCGTAGCCCGCTTCCTCTATGATTCCTCTGGCAATGCCGTCGATTTCCTGACCCGTCTTCCCAGGAGCAATGGCTTCCAACGCCGCTTCCTGGGCACGGAGGACAATATCATAAACCCTGCGCTGCAGAGAAGTGGCCTTACCCAGCGAAACAGTGCGGGTCATGTCTCCTCTGTACCCGTTATAAACTGCACCGAAATCCAACACTACAAGGTCACCTTGGGCAAGTTTCTTATCGGATGCAACTCCGTGGGGCATGGCGCCACGCGGCCCTGATGCAACTATTACGTCAAAGCCTATGCCTTCAGCACCGTTTTTCCTCATAAACCATTCCAGCTCCAGGGCTACATCGATCTCAGTCATGCCCGGTTTCATAATGCTTAAGATATGAGAGAAGGCAGCATCCCCTATAGCTTCCGCCTGCCGGATCAGCTCTGTTTCATTTTCATCCTTTACTTCGCGGAGGGCCTCAACCAATCCTTCGCAAGGCACAAGTCGAACTCCGCTAAGGGCAGATGAGAGAGTCTCATGTTGCTTAAATGTGACTACATCTTTCTCAAACCCTAACCTTCCAATACCTGCCTCTTGCGCTAACTCACAAAGAGTATCTTCGATTTTCAGCCCGTGTTGGACTATCTGGAATTCAGGAGCCTGGTAGGTGGCTTGTTCAACATACCGAAAATCCGTAACGAAAAAGGCATGATTCTGAGAAACAAGAGCGACTCCTGCAGAGCCTGTAAACCCTGTAATATAGCGCCGGTTCTCAGGCCTTGTAATGAGAAGCCCGTCTACACTTGAGGAAGGCAACAGTTCTCTCAGCGCCGCCAATCTGGTCTTTGTCATTTCAGAAAAACTCTCCTCCCGTACTCTCCGGTTATCATTGCTATCACTATTATGAAGCCTGCCGGTTTCAGCATTCAAAAGTACCGGCAAAGAGTCTCAAAAACACGGAAATCTCAAGCATCAGCCTAAAGGTGCAGTTGAGTTGAAAAGGGATGCGATGCGATCCAGGATCTCTCCTGCAAGTCGGTGCTTAGTCATGTAAGGCAAATCCTCTGTACGTCCTTCAGGGTATATGATTTTT
>LFRM01237522.1_pt1 | contig 12252 bp, 9 predicted proteins | sample 618341 | NCBI WGS metagenome assembly LFRM01 (sample SAMN03654438, study PRJNA283298) | anaerobic digester metagenome | isolation source: pool of bioreactors CSTR01a, CSTR02a, and CSTR03a thermophilic anaerobic... | place: Denmark: Kgs. Lyngby | collected 2014-05-21
ACTCCCGCCATGCCGCGGCATAGCCCATGTTCTCCAACAAAAGCCCGCATACGGCGATGGCTCCCGAGTTGATCATTGGATTGAGCGGCCCGGCCTCTTTGGCTCTTTCCAGTCTGGCCAACGAGTTAAAGGGTTCGCCCGTGGGCTCCATCCCCACACGATCAAAGACCGACTCCGGGCCAAAGCGCCACAGCGCCAACGTCAGGGAGATCACCTTGGCCACGCTTTGCAGAGTAAAGGGCGTTGCGGTATCTCCCGCAGCGACACGTGTGCCGCCGCGGGAGTAGATCACAACGCCCAAGCGCGAGGGATCCGCTTTGGCCAACTCAGGAATATAGGTAGCTACACGACCCTGACTCAAGACCGTCTGAGCTTGTTCCCACGCCTCCTCCAAAGCATGAATCATACTGAGACACATCCGCTACAACCTCCGCTTTACAGGTTGAGGTCTTGTCTTCCCGGATGTCTCAGAACCTCATCGCTACCTTCGGTCGGCCCGAAAGGCGGATCAACTCATTCTCGACTGTCTCTTTCCGCCCAATACTCATCCAGCAGGCGTTGGGCTTCTTTGAAGTAGTTCTCCAGGGCCACACGCGCCGGTTGCGCACCGCTCCAGGCATGTCGCAGAAGATCGTTTTCCATCGGTATCCACACCTGCGCTTCCACAGGTGTGATAGTGATGGGCTTGCTGCGCTGCATGGCTTCAATCATCATGGGCCAGTTGGGCGTCAAGTTGAAGTAGCGGCGATCCAAGGTGAACTTGCGCACCGGAGAGGGCCGCTTCTGTTCAAACATGAACCACCAACCGCCCACCTCGCTCGTCGTCAGCCACTTGATAAGCAGCCAGCTTTCATCGGGGTGGTCAACATTGGAGGCCATCCCGTAACCCCAACCGCTGACCTGTGCCAGCCAGGTCTCGGCACCGTCGTTGTGGGGGATGAGACCGACCCCGATGTCGATATTGGGATTCTGTTGCTCAATGATGAACAACTCCCACACTCCGCCGATCTGCATGGCCCGCTTCCCCTGAGCGAAAGCGCCGCCCGTGCGACTCACATACTCTGAGATAGCTGCCGGTCCGCCGTTTATCTCGTGAGTGAAGTTCATCACCCATTCCACCGCCTCGATACCCTCAGGCGAGAAGAAGGTGTAGCGTCTGGCATCGGGGCTGGCATACTCTCCGTTGTTGGAATGCAGCCAGGAGATAAACCAGCGGTCACCTCCGGCCCGAACGTCTACCCCGAGCATCTCCATCCTGCCGTCACCGCCGAAGCGCGTCAGGCGGCGACCCAGGGTGGCAAACTCTCTCCACGTCTCGGGCAACTTCTCCGTATCCACCCCGGCTTCCCCAAACAGGTTCTTGTTGTAATAGATGACACCGTTGGCTCCGGCACCCGTGGGCATGGGCAGGACGTACGTCTTATCCCTCCACATACAGGTCTGGAACTCACTGGGGAAGAACATGTCCGGACGCACATCCCGGTCCTGTCTCATGTAAGGATCCAAAGGCGAGATAAGCTGACTCTCCGCCAGAGCGGGCACTTCATGCCGGCCGATCATCATAACGTCCGGAGGCGCGCCGCTGGCTACGGCAGTGACAAACTTCTCATAGCGTTGACGACTGTCGAGAACTACGTGTTCCACTTGGATCCCCGGATGGGTGGCTTGGAATTCACTGATGATTCGATCCATCAGGGGAATTCTCGTCCCGCCCCAGATGGTCCACAACTGCAACGTGACACGCGACCGCGACTCCGCGGCCCAACCTAGGGATGTAACGACCAGACAAAGCAGCAGTATCAACACGAGTCGAACAAACCGTTTCTGACCTTCAATGATGCTGCACATTCTCGTTACCCCCGATCATCCTTGAATTCAGGCAAATCCCTACGAATAAACGCGGACTTCAAACAGACGGGCGTGATCTACTTCCCAGGCAGCCAAGGCCTCAAGCTCCAATCGATCGCCGCTTACCTGATCATCCAGGCGAATGCGAAGCTTGCGCTGATAGTTGCCCCGGATTTGACGTTCGGCCACCATCCGGTCGCCTTGGTACAGACGAAGATTGAAATCGCGCAGTGTCTCCGGCTGGGGACCGCGGATGCTTCTGTTAGCTATAAGCTCTGACATCGACAATCTCAGCTCGCGGTGCAAACCGGTATCTAGCGTGAGTTCCACCAGTGAGATGGTTTGCGGCTTGGACCAGGTCAACGACAGACTCTGGGGCCATCCCGCTTCGGAGATCCACATGTTTTCGCTGCCGGCCAGACGACGGGTTATGCCGTTGGTAACCTGCGCAGGTTCGCCGCCGGCTATCCAGCTGGAAGCGCAAATCACGGCTTGTCGGGCCAGATCCGACGGATCATCTGCTGCCATTTCGACGAGATAGCAATCGTCGCGCAGAAGCTGCTCTTGAATCTGACGCAGCCACGGCTCTTCCACACACACCCGGGCCGCGGGCAGATCATTCTTGCACGCTATGGCCGCTGCGGTGCCGGCGGCCTGTCCCAACAGAGCACAAGTGCCCATGACTCGCGTCGAGCCGAAGGCCACGTGACTGGTGCTGATGTTCCGACCGGCCATGAACATGTTCGTCACGTTGCGCGAATACAGACAGCGCAGCGGTATGGAATAGGGTTGATTGACCCCGATGGCGAAGTTGGGTCTTTCATCAGGTCGATCGATGCCCTCCGGCACGTGCACGTCGATCGGCCAGCCGCCGTAGGCTATCCGATCTGGGAACAACGGAGCCTCCTGCACATCGCGCTGAGTCAGGACGTGATCCCCGTAGAAGCGGCGCGACTCTCTTTTGCCGGGAAGAAAGCCGATCCAATCGAGAGCCCAGTTGTCCGCTCCGTGGTCGCCGCCGTTTTTGATGTGATCCCACACGCCCAGGGCGATCGCCATCAGCTCATCGCGAATGCGCTCATTATCCTTGATGGTGTCGAGTTGACCGCCCCACTCAATCCACCAGAAGCCGTAATCCAATCCTTGATGGTTGCGGTATTTGAGATCTTCTTCCGTGAACTTGCGCGCCCAGGAAGGCGGTGTAAACGGCATGGGACGATCATATCGGCGAGCTGTAAACATGATCGACGAACCGAGGACCTTACCGTCTCCTTTGTCCACAGGCGCCAACGATTCGCCGTAATCGTCTTTTCCTTCCCGACCGTAGCGGAAGTCCGCACCTGCCTCATAACCCAGTCTGCCGTCGCCCGTGCAATCGATGAAGAATTTACCTTCTATAATGAAGGCGTCTTCCGTCGAGGGGCGGCTGGCGTGAACATAGCGGATACGCCTTACCGAGCCCATCGGATCGATTCCCTGCGTACCCGAGACGACAAGATCCGACGCCGGCGGCAGCTTGTCATCCGTCACTGCGGCTCCGTCGCAGATGGTATTGAGAAGCAGAGTGATGTTCGGCTCCCGTATCACGGCGTCCCAAAGGACCACGTCCCAAATATGAGCCGAGCGTTGGGGGTTGGCGACAACTTCTTCCAGTTTCAGTTCCTCAATGATTCCCGTTTCACGATAATCGAGCCCGTCTCGCTTGCGATTGATCAAGGCCTCCGCCCCGGAGATGTGCATGCGAATCTCACTGGATGAGTTGCCTCCGAGAACCGGCCTGTCTTGGATGAGGATCACTTTGCAACCCATCCGTGCCGCGGCCAAAGCGGCGCAGATACCGCTGAGACCGCCTCCGGCCACTACTATGTCAGCTTCCAAGCGATGTTCCTGTTGTGCCACGCCTGCGATCACTCCTTGTCCTCTTGCATTCCAACGTTCACAGGAGGCTCTTGGCCCATTGAGTTCCCAAAACGGCAGCCCGTCTTGTCGATTAGGCCAAGACATGCAATTTTTGCTGCACGGTGAAATGTTTTCCTCCAAATCAATAGGTTTCCCTTCTCAAAAAGTGGATCCGGACTCCTTAGGACCTAACGGACAGGTATCGGTCGCAAAAATCATAGAACTCACAGAACCCTGACAGCAGGACAATTCTAACACGGCCTTGAAGTTGGTTTCATTGCGGTTGATCAACCGGTTGCGATCATGTACAGTTAGGGAGGATGATTGATTTGCGTATACTGCTCATGGGTAGTGCTGCCGCCGAAGGTTGGCCGGGTCTTTGGTGCAATTGCGACGTTTGTCAGCGTGCCCATGCGGTCGGTGGTAAGAGCATACGCAGTCGTTCCGGCGCGCTAATAGATGACACCCTGAAGGTAGATCTCTGTCCGGACACCTATATGCAGGCTCGCCGCGATGGTCTCGATCTCTCGCGTGTCACTGACATTTTAATCACACATGCTCACAACGATCACCTGGCGGTCAATGAGCTGGCCTACAACACGCCTCCATACGCCCATGACAATCCCCCGGTCCATGTCTGGGGAGGCGAGCGGGTTATCGAAAAGGTGAAGTCCGCGACATCCAGATGGCCTGACCAGGAGAATCGCTTGCATGTCCTCAAACCTTTCCAGCCCGTTTATTTGCGGGATGGCACGTACGTCATGCCGTTAGAGGCTTCACATGCCGCGGACTCAAGCCCACTCAATTTCATTATTCGCCGCGGCGACAAAACCCTGCTGTATGGTCTGGACTCCGGTTGGTATCCCGAAGCGAGTTGGCAAGCCCACGCGGGTCACTTCTTTAACGTGGTGATCATCGATTGCACTATGGGCAACCTGCTGCGCTCGTCGGGCCATGGTACTTTCTCGGAAGCCGTGCAAATCAAAGAACGTATGCTGGCAGAAGGCACTGCTGATTCCTCCACCATATTTGTGGCCAACCACTTCTCGCACAACATTAAGCTTCTCCATCACGAGATCGAGGAGTGGTTCGCAGGTACCGGGTTCATCGTCGGTTACGACGGCCTGGTCCTCGAAGTATAGAAACAGGTGAGAGCGCATGGCAATTGTTGTATTGCAAGATGTCCACAAGACTTACCCACTCGGCAAGACCGAAGTGCACGCCGTCAAAGGCGTAAGCTTCGAAATCGAGGAAGGGGATTTTCTTTCGATCGTCGGGCCTTCGGGATCGGGTAAGTCTACCATACTGAATCTCATTGGCTGTATTGACACCCCCACCTCAGGTACGGTCTTGATCAACGGTCAGGACACAAAAAAGCTGACCGATCGCCAACTGACGCGCCTGCGCCATGAGGTGCTGGGTTTCGTCTTTCAATCGTTCAATCTTATCCCCGTGCTCAATGTCTATGAGAATGTGGAGTTTCCGCTGCTGCTCGGCGATGCCGCAGCAGACAAGAGCGAAAGGCGCGAGTGGATAGAGTATCTCATCGAATCAGTGGGGCTGGCGGAATGGCGCAACCACCGTCCTAACGAGCTTTCAGGCGGTCAACGGCAACGCGTGGCTATAGCGCGGGCATTGGTCACCAAACCCCAAGTCGTACTCGCCGACGAGCCTACCGCCAACCTTGACTCCAAGACCGGCGAGGTCATTATTGAACTGATGAAGAAGATGAATAAGGAGCTACGGACTACTTTCGTCTTCTCAACACACGATCACGACATTATGGCCATCGCCGATCACATTATCCGTCTGCAAGACGGACGGGTGATAGAAAACATCCGCCGATCAGAGTCGGCGGTATCCACGGAGACGTCGTGATGAGTGTCATTTTGAAAATCGCTTTTCGCAACCTTCGTCAACACAAGACCAAAACCCTGATCATAGGGATCATCATCTCCATCGGCATCGCCGTTTTGGTGATCGGCAACTCTTTGCTCGATACCGCTACCTCGGGCATCAGGCAGACCTATATTGACAACTACACAGGCCATATTATCATCACGGGAAGACACCGCGGCGAGCTTTCCCTGTTCGGCAGCAATTCCATGGATGAGCCCATACCGGTTATTCCGGAGTTTGAGACTGTGCTCGAGTTCGTCTCGTCGCTCCCCGAGGTTGAGGCCTATAATCCCCGGGCGACGCACCTGGCGGTGATCAGCATCAATGATAAGGTGCGCGGTTTTGCTCAGCTTTTCGGCATCGAACCGACGCTTTATCGCCAGATGTTCCCGGACAACCTTGAAATCATTGCAGGCGAGTTTCTTGCCCCTGGGGAAGAAGGCATCATGCTCTCGGAGATCACCGCTGATCAGATCTCCAAGAAGCTCGACCGGCCCGTGGCACCCGGTGACTCTATCCTGCTCACGGGAATGAGTCTGGCTGGGGGAACGCGCGTTCGTGAAGTGGAAATCAAAGCGATCTTCCGTTTTCGCAATCCCGATCCGCAAATTGAGATGGTCTCTTTGCTTGACATCACCAATCTGCGAGCCTTGGCTGGTATGAATGTGCAGCGGGCGTCCGAAATCGTACTGGAGGAAACGGAAGAAGCGCTGTTGGGCGAAATCAGCGAGGAGATGCTCTTCGGCGGAACCGAGGATTCGCTTTTCGGCGACGTCCTTGTCGATCAAGTGACGGTTGTGCAACAGGCTCTTTCTGAAGAAGACCTGCTCGACATCTTTGGGGATGAACCGCAGACACCGCCTATCGACGCGGATGAGGATTTCTCGGGTGCGTGGCACTTTTTGTTGCTCAAGTTGAAGAATCCCCGTCATATCGGTACGGTGCAAAGAAAGCTCAATGAGTTCTTTCAAGAAGAGGGGATTGAAGTCTCACTCCAAGGGTGGACCGAAGGAGCCGGTGTGATGGCGAAAATGAGCACCGGGGTCAAGACGGTCTTCAACATCATCATCCTCATCGTGGCCGTCGTCGCCGTGATCATCATCATGAACACCCTGGTCATCTCGGTCACCGAGCGCATAGCCGAAATCGGAACGATGAGAGCCATCGGCGCTCAGAAATCTTTCGTACGAAAAATGATCACCATCGAGACGATCTTGATCTCCGGCATCTTCGGCACGATCGGAGTCCTCTTCGGTGCCGTGGTCTTGCTAATTTTAAACCTGGTGGGTATTCCCGCCACCAATATCTTTCTTCAGATTATTTTCGGAGGCGAAGTGCTCAGACCGACGCTTTCACTTAGCGCGGTCGTGATGTCCCTCGTCACCGTAACCGTGATCGGCGTCGTGGCCAGCCTCTATCCCGTTTCCGTCGCCCTGAAAATTCAACCCGTTAAAGCTATGCAGAGCTAGGGGCTCAGCTCCTTCAAGGTGGATTGCCACATGATGACAACCGTGCGTATCGCTTTTCGTAATACCCGACGCCAGAAGAAGCGCAGCTTCCTGTTGGGAGGCGCCATCGCCTTCGGCGTCATGATGATCACCCTGCTCAACGCCTTTACGGCCGGATTGATTGACAACGTCAAGCTCAATTTTTCATACATCATCGGGGGGCACATCTTTATCACGGGATCCGAGTTGACCGACACCGGCCGCGTCATCAACAGCATCGGCGACGATGACATCGCTCAGACCGCCTTAGACGAGATCCTCCCTTACGTACAGCAGGTCAACCGGCGCTCTTCGAGTATGGGGTTGCTCATCTTCGGAGCCAAAGACGCCGTACAACGCCTGGACGGTATCAACTGGGAAGCCGAACCGGATCTGATCAAGAATCTGAGCGTGACAGAAGGGTCCTTGGATGAAGTGACCGACCGGCAGGCCATGATTCTTCCTCAGGCCACGGCGAACAAACTCGGCGTGGCCGTCGGAGAGACCGTCTTGGTCAAGCTATCTACAGTTACCGGGCAGCAAAACCTCGGTGAGTTTCGAGTCATCGCCATCTCTCAGGATCAAAGCGGCTTCGGAATCGACAGCGCCTTTGTCAGCTTATCCTATCTGAACGAGCTGCTCGATCTTGAGGAGGATGCCTATCAGATGTTGCACGTCTTTCTCAAAGACATGGCTGATATGGACATGGCCGCGGATATAGTCTATGAATCCATCGCAGCCAGAGCCGAGGTGGAGCCTCGCTATTCGATGGGTCTCAATATGGACCGCGATGAAGATCTGGAAGAGGCTCAAATGGAGGCGCTTAACCAGCTGTTCGGCGGAGAACGACAGGTCGTTGAACCGTGGGAAGGCACGAAGTTCGCCGTCACCACTCTCAATGATGTCATGGCTCCGGTGATGTCACTGATCGGCGTGTTGAATACCATCGGCCTTGTGGTCTTTATCATCCTCCTGTTGATCACCATGGTGGGTATCATGAACACATTCCGTATGGTGCTTATCGAACGCACCCAGGAGATCGGGACTATGCGAGCCATCGGCATGCAACAAAGCGCCGTGCGCAATATATTCATGCTCGAAGCATTATTTATCGGTCTGGGCGGAGCTTGCGCCGGGTTCATCATGGCCAATATCGTCATGTTGGCATTGTCGTTGATTCACTTCAACACCGACTCGGCTCTGAAGTTCTTCCTCTACCAGAATCGCCTGACGTTTCGCCTGGTTCCCGGCTCTGTGGCCCTCAATCTGACGTTGCTTTTGGTCATGACCGTGCTGGCCGCCTATGCACCGGCCCGGGCCGCGGCCCGACTCAGGCCCGCTGATGCCTTACGAGCCACCTACTAGTCGCAGCCGAAAAAGAAGAGGTGAGGGGTTTGCGCATGAGAAGAGTCCTGCTAACCGGCGTCATCGTTGCTTTTTTGTTCAGCCTGACGGCTCAGGCTGCCATCACGCAGGCCGAGATAGAGCGTGTTCTGCGCAACGTTGATAACGCCAGTAGCTTTATGACCACTGATTTTTCCGCCGAGATGACCCTGATTTCCCAAGATCCCGAAAAAGGGGTCGAAAAGCACGTGGTGCGCATTTTCCGTCGCGATCGCGAAGATAAGTTCCTCCTGCTTTTCCAGGAACCCAGAGCACTCAGGGGACAAGGCTATCTGTTGGTTGATGACAGTCTGTGGTTTTACGATCCGGAAAGCCGGAAGTTCTCACACACCTCACTGAAGCAGAATTTCGCTTCCACTGATGCCAAGAACTCCGATTTCAGGCACAGCACGTTGTCCGACGACTACAGACCCGTGTCATGGTCCGAAGGGACCCTCGGAGCCTACAGCGTCTATATCATTGAGCTCGAAGCGATCCATGACGAAGTAACCTATCCTTACATGAAGCTGTGGATCAGCAAAAGCCCGAACCTGGTGCTTAAAGCCGAGGAGTACAGCCTCAGCAAGCGCCTTTTGCGCACCTCTCTGTTTCCCAGTTACGTCAAGGTAGGCGACAGCTACGTGCCCAACACAATGATCCTCACGGATGAACTGGTAAAAGGGCGCAGAACGCAAATCACCATGAAGGGCATTTCTATTGACAAGTTGCCTGATTCAGTGTTTACCAAATCATACGTGGAGCGAGTCAACCGATAGGCTTGTAAACCGGCATCTCAAAATGGAGGATTGACTATGATTCACGGGAATAAGTTGCGCCTCCGACTCAGCTGGGTTTGTATCACTGCCGTGGTGTGGCTTGGTCTGGCCCAAGTCGCGACGGCGTTCGATTTTGATTTCGACGAAGAGGAACTCTTCGGTTCATTCAGTTTCGTAGACGAGCTCGATGAATCGGCCCCCGCCGAGGATTTTCTCATCCAAGAAGGAGCGGACTTCGGAGGCAGCTTCAACTTCTCCATGAACTCTTCTTGGATGTGGAGCGACCCCGAACGGTTCGGACAGGCTCCGGACGAAGAGGTTTTGACCAACACCCTCGAAGCAACCTTTTTTGCCGACATAAGGCCCAAGGACGACTACCGAATATTTGGTAAAGCGACCGTCTCTTATCCGTTTACGGAATCTGAAGCTCAGGGCGAACAGCCGGCCCGCGGTTTCGATGACATTGTCCAGATTCGCGAGCTGTTTGCCGATTTCGATCATGATGACAAGTGGTTTTTCCGGGTAGGTAAGCAGACCATAGGATGGGGTGTCGGCTACTTCTTCAGCCCGGCGGATATCATTAATCTGACACCCATAGATCCCGAGGATCCCGAAGCCGAACGCGAAGGACCTCTTTCGATCAAGATCAACCGCCCTGTGGACAGACACAACCTTTATCTTTATCTTCTGGCCGATCAGGCAACGCGCCTCGATGAGTTGGCCGTAGCTCCAAAGGCGGAGATCGTCTTGGGAGGCACGGAAGTGGGCATGGGAGCTTATGTCAGAAAGGACCGGGCTCCGATGGCCATGTTTACCCTGAGCAGCGGCCTGGGCAAGACTGCCGTCTTTGCCGAGACTGTGGTGAAGCACGGTTCAGACAAGCGATTTGTCCGCCATGTTGCCGTAACCCCTGACAACCCCTTGGGCCTTGAGCTTCTCAAACGCGACGATGAGTATTTCTTCTCCGCCACGGGCGGGTTGCGTTACTCCTATGCCGATGATGAAGGCCGCTACAACCTGACGTTCGCGGCTCAGTACTTCTATAACGGCGAAGGATACGACGACCCCGGGTCGTTCGTCGAGGCAAGCATCCCCCTGTACGCACTCGGTCAGCTTTCCGCCAGCGATCTGGAGTGGCCAAGCAAACACTACGGTGCGGCCTCCTTGCTGTGGACGGATGTTTTGAGGAGTGGAATCTCGGCCAATCTGTTCTGTCTGTCCAGCCTGACCGATGCCAGCGGCTATGCCCGGGCCTCCCTTTCCTGGGAACCTTGGGACCGCATCTCAACGTCCGTCGGGGTCTCATATGTCTTCGGCCAAGAAGGCGGAGTGTACACGATCTTTGGCAATCCCTTGACACTCGATGTGAGGGTCTCTCTCGGCAGCGGACGCTTCTGAGAGCATGGCATAAGACTTCAAAGGGGCCTCCTGATATCCAAGAGGCCCCTTCGGCTTTTCAATCAACCGTTGTGAAGTCAATCCTGAAGTTCGGCGAGCAGACTGTCGATCACGGGCGCCACCTGATTCATGGCCTGAACGGCCCCGATATTCCCGGCAAAGACGTCTGCCATTGCCGAATGGATGGCGTTTTGCACACTCGTCCAGTTGGCCGTGTACGGCATGATCCTGGGCAGTCCGCTGTTTAGCATGTGCAAGAAGATTCCTTCGTTCTGCGGCGTTCTGGGATCATCAAAGGTCCTTCTGGCCACGGACTTACGAGCGGGGATGCCCAATCCGGTGGCCGACATGAACGCCTGAGCGTTTTCATCAAAAACGAGCCATTTCAACAGTTGCACTGACTCTGCGATATTCTTGCTCCCACTGGTCACCGCAGCCATGAAAGGATCATTGACGATAGTGAAGCTCTTGCGCGTCGGGAAAGTGGCTATATCCCAATCGAATTCACATCTGGTCCGTGAGCTGCCGATGCCCCAGGAGCCCACCGGGTACATGGCGGCCGATCCCTCATACCAATGAGTCCAGGCGGCTTTGTCAGAGTAACTGCGGGGAGACACATTATGCACCAAAGCCATGTCCGCCAAAAACTGCAATGCCTCCGTGGCATCCGGACTGTTCATAACAAAGCGGGTTCGGTCTTTGTTAAACAGATCTCCTCCGTTGGTCCAAACGAAGTTCATGTAATCGCGCAGATAGGTATAAAAGGTGAAGCCCCAGATATAGGGGGTCTCCTCACCGGCACGGGTACGCGTCGTTCTGCGAGCATATGTTAGGAAGTCATCCCAGGAATACTCCAAGGGAATCGGCCCCAAGCCGCTTTCGCTGAACTGAGTGACGTTATACAAAACGGCCATGGTTCCGTTGACTATGGGCAGGCCGTAGAGACGGTCCTGGTAGATGGCTAACTCGACCGAGCCCTCATACAGCTGCGAAAGCATATTGCGGTCGACTTGATCTGTTATATCTGCGAGAAGATTATTGTGAGCCAGCTCAACATACTGCGAGCCCAGCATCCACAATGCCAGATCAGGGGGCACACCGCCCGCACTGAGAACGATGATTCTTTGAGCCTCCTGACCGCCCGGAACTTGCAAATACTCGATCTCCGTCCCGGGATCCAGCTGGCTGTAGACATCAAACAACGGTTGCCATCGCTCGACGAGATCCCTGCTCATGACCGTGATCTGTCCCGCTTCCGCAACGGATAGGAAAAGCAGTAGCAGCATGCACAACAAAAGAGGCACACTCGGCTGCTTGGACATGGGTTTTCCTCCTCAGGCTGGTTTTCAACCCGTGAACAGACTGAGATACTCCCCGTACCCTTCCTTTTCCAGGTCTTCTTTCGGAATGAAACGAAGCGCTGCCGAATTGATGCAGTAGCGTAATCCGCCCGGTTCGGGCCCGTCATTGAACACATGGCCCAGATGACTGTCCGCTTTTTTGGGGCTGTCCCAAAAGCAAGGTTGGGACAGCCCCGGCTTTTGTCTATCAGACGTGTAATG
>LFRM01039410.1_pt1 | contig 12251 bp, 11 predicted proteins | sample 618341 | NCBI WGS metagenome assembly LFRM01 (sample SAMN03654438, study PRJNA283298) | anaerobic digester metagenome | isolation source: pool of bioreactors CSTR01a, CSTR02a, and CSTR03a thermophilic anaerobic... | place: Denmark: Kgs. Lyngby | collected 2014-05-21
CTATTCTTCTTGTGGATCCTCAGAAGGAAGTTTTAGGTCAACTCCTTTGTTTATCTTATATTCGTAGCTTAAGTTTTTATTTTGATATGAACTGTTCCTGCAGTATCCCAAAAAGCACGATCTAGATTTAAACGAATACCCTGATTTGCTACAAATCAGCTCCATAGCTAACATTTTACCACATTCCACATGAAATTTCACTGTATTTTGTCCCCTTTAGTAAGTTTCTGTCATATAATTGTACATAGGAGGAAATAATTTATTTAAGTCTTGTAAGGATTCTTCTTTTACACAGGACAGCCTACTCTCTATATAAGCAACTTCTGCCGATAGATAGCCCCATAGAAGCTGGTTTAAGGTTTGGATATCTATAATAATATCCGGCTCCTCAACCACTCTATTGATATTAGCTTTTCCGTTTCTTTGCATAATTTCAAAGCATCCGTTGTTTTCTTCATAGAATGTATCCTTTACTTGAATAACAAAAGAATCTCCTACATAATCTATTCCACTGATGGCTCCAGTTAGATTATGTATACGACCCATTACAAAGGTCTCTTTCTCCAACCTCCCTCTAGAATCAATCATAGAGAGATAATCTGTATCCCAGAAAGGAGCTTTGCGAATAATATGGTCTACTTGACCTATATGAGATAGAGCTAGATTGAGCAAGTTATGTTTAGCAACTGCTGTGGTATGAACTAGCTCTTGTACATCTAATGTATTGTTTTCTATAGTATAAAGTATATAGCCTTGTGTTACGTTGTTATACTCATATACATAAGCGAATCCATGGTCCAGTTCAATATCTTTAATAATCCTTGACCATTCCTTTTGGCTACGTATGATATAACCGTTATAACCCTTCATATATTTGAAATAGCAATCTGATAGCGTTTTCCAATCCTCATCCATTACAACTTTTCTAAATGATTCAACTTTGGATGTCCCCTTATTTAGTTGCTGTTTTTTAGTTGCAATAGCTGAAATCAATTCCACCTTTCTATAGATAAGTAAGTCATAACAAACCTCCCAGCCATATTTTCTATAAAAGTCATATTGAAAAGGTAAGAGTACGGAGATATCATATCCTCTTTCCTTCATCACATCATTTCCATATTGCAAGAGTTTTTTAGCCAAGCCCTGGCCTCTGTCCTCAGGCCACGTCCCTACGCCTACAATATAATACACTGGAACCTCTCTTCCTCTTAAGCTCATAATGTAAGGAAGTAATTGGAGGCAGGACTGAACCCTACCATCCTCTTCTGATACTAATGTATTATTAGGTATGTAGCAGCTATTAAAAAAGAAGTCGATAAATTCAGGGCTATCATCGAAGCAATAATTCCACAGATCCTTAATTTGGGGAGTGTCCTCTTCCCTTGCTAAACGAATCATAAATTTTCACCTACCATAGAATAAAATCCAGTGTACTTCTTAACCATTTTTATAGGATTATAAGATTCTTTTGCCTTTCTCAGACCGGCAATACCCATATCCTCTTCACGATTGATATAAGTAACATTAGACCAGGCTTTACTGACAAAGGCTTGATTGATTGTTGTAAAAGAGCCATCATACTCAGTATTTGCTTTTTCGATATGAATAACTGCCATATCAGGGTTAAGCTTTTCACCAATGGAAAAGGCCTGCACTATACCATTGATACGAATCACTCCACCAGATACTTTAAGTTCATGAAAATTATTTATAATCTCACCAATTGCTTGCTTTTCCTCTAGAACTGATTTGACATCATCCCGGCCAGATACCCACTTTAGCTCTGTTTCCAAACATTCATGGAGGTTGCTGTCAGACATCTCTTCATATTCAAAGGAATAGCTTTTCATAAATCTATTGATGTGGTTTCTCTTTTGCCTGAACTTCTTGCCTTCTAGTTCAATGAGATCCTGGGACAAATATATATAATCACTATTGTTACGATCTTCTCGAAAAAGTATCTTATTTGGTAAAGCAGATTCAATTTCTATCTTTTCCTTCTCTGTAACTGATTTAAGGACCAAGGGATAAGCTTGTTCATGCATATAATCAGCCAAAATCGGAAGAACAGTAGCATAATCAGCAGTTCCCAAACTTAGAGGGGCGAAGAAAGAAGGATACAAATCACGAAATTTTTCTATAATACATAAATGATCGTTTATGACAGCATACTTAAAACGATAAGATAAACGCCATATAAACAAATTGGTAAAAGAAAATTCCGAGTTTTCATAAGGCTTGGCTAATAAATAACTATCAAATAATGGTTTGTCACTCAATTCGATGTCTTTGAATGCTATCACAAAAAAACCTCCTATTATAAAGGCAAAGGCTTAGGCCTTTGCTCTTATATTAAACATAAGTGCAAGTCGTGAATCGACTTGCTTCACACCGTTTCAATAAATACATCAGGTAAAAACTATTATCTTTGCTTCTTCTGCATATTTATTATAACACAGATGTAATTTGTAAAACTAATAATAGGAGTTTTCTCACTTTTATGCTTTTACGAGCATAATCTCTGATGCCTGTTGTTCTGATTCAATTTTAACTTTTGAAATTTCATCTTTAATAACCTTCACCACACCGTCAAGGTCTTCATAGAACACAACAATAATATCCCCGGCCTTAGCCCTCTGGATAGCTTTTTCCAGGGCTTTTTCTTCCTCGCTAATTAATGATATGGCTTTATGATCCATTCCCGAAGAAAGAGCACCTTCTTGTAGCAGATCAGAGATTTCCCCTAGTTTTCTGCCTCTGGACTCCTTATCCTCTTTAATGATGATTTGGTTAAAGGCTTTTCCAGCGACTGCTCCTACTTGCCGTACAGACAAATCATTTCTATCTCCTGGAGTTCCAATTATTCCTATCAAACGAGAAGCTCCCATTTTTTTAACAGCTTCTGTTACCCTGATATAACCAGCTAAGTTATGACCATAATCTACCACAACACGGAAATCTCTAATATTATAAATATTAAATCTACCTGGATTATGGATTTCATCGCAATAGAAAGTGGCTAAAGCATTCTCTATAGTCTGAAGTGGAATGCTAAGGGCGTACGCTGAACAGAAAGCTGCTAGACAATTTTCAATGTTATGTTCCAACTTACCGCCATAAGTGGCGGGTATTTGAGTTATGGAGAGACTTTTAAGTAAGCCGTTTCCTGTAGCTAAGGTGATATAATCATCCTTTAAGAATACGGCAATGCCACCTTCTGTTATATGCTTGTGAATAATCAAATTGTCTTCTTGAATAGAAAAATAAATAATATTGGCCTTAGTTCTTTCAGCTGCCTGAACTACCAGCTTATCATCTGCATTTAGAACTACATAACCATTGCTTTTAACAGCCTCTACTACTAATGACTTCACATGTAACATATCTTCCAGAGTATCTACTTCATCAAGTCCTAGATGATCCTCACTGATATTGGTTAAGACAGCCACATCAGCGAGATCATAGCCCAAACCAGAACGAATAATACCACCTCTGGCGGTTTCCAAAACAGCTATTTCAACTGCCTTATCCTGAAGTAGAACTTTTGCACTAGCTGGTCCTGTAGTATCCCCTTTCATGATGCATTTATCATTTATATAGATACCACTTGTAGTAGTCATGCCTGTGACAAAGCCTTGAGCTTTTAAGATATGGGAAATCATCCTAGTAGTTGTGGTTTTCCCATTAGTTCCAGTAATAGATACAATAGGTATGGAATGCTTGATACCATATGGAAACAACATATCAACAATGGCATTACCAACTTTTCTACTCTTACCTTTTGAAGGAAAAAGGTGCATGCGGATACCCGGAGAAGCATTTACTTCAATAACTACCCCATGCTGTAAATTTAAAGGTTTACCTATATCCACGCAGGTGACATCCACTCCCGCAATATCCAATCCTATAGTTTTTGCAGCTCGGATGGCAAGCTCTTGGTTATATGGATGAATGCGATCAGTTACGTCAATAGCTTCACCTCCGGTGCTTATATTGGCATTGGCTTTAAGATATATCCTAAGATCCTTTTTAGGTATGCTATCAGGAGTATATCCTTGCTTCTTCAGCACAAACATACTGATTTCATCTATTTTAATTTTAGTAAGGGGTTTTTCATGACATTCCCCTCGTTTTTCGTCTCGATTTTTTAATTCCACTAACTGAGCAATGGTATGTTTGCCATCAGCCATTACATGTGCAGGTATACGAAGGGATACGGCTGCTATTTGATTTCCGATTATCAGAACACGAAAATCATTTCCCCTAACATACTCTTCTACCAAAATGTTTTCAGATACTTCAGAAGCTATGCGAAAGGCATCAGGTATTTCATCAACAGATTGTATGTTGATGGATACCCCTTTTCCTTGATTACCATTTATCGGTTTAACAACAATTGGAAAGCCTATTTCAGCAGCAGCTTTCTTAGCCTCATCTACATTTATGCAAACAATACCTCTAGGTACAGGAATACCAACTTGACTGAGAAGTTCTTTGGAAATCACTTTGTCGCAAGCTATATCCGCTGATATACAACTAGTACTGTCAGATAAGGTTCCTTCCATTTTTTTATGGTACTTTCCATAACCCAGCTGTAGGATGCTTCCTTTACCAATCCTAGTAACGGGGATTCCCCTCTCTAATGCTGCATCAACTATGGATTGAGTACTTGGCCCGTATCCATATCTTCCAGCAGTTTCCTGTATATGCTTTATACCTAAATTCATATCAAATGGCTCACCCAAGCATAAGCTTTGTGCCATTTGTACTGCTAGCTTACCGGTCTCCAAGCCAATATGTTCCTCTTTATGAGCGAATAAAATGGTATAGCAGCTGGTTTCTCCAACTTGTCTAGCCCTACCAAAAGATACATTATGACCAATTTGATTTAATATCTCTAATGCGCTATGCTCAATTACATGAGCCAAATATGTACCATCTTTCAGCCTTTGCTTAAAGCCGCCTTCAAACCCCAATGAACAATGGTGATAGGATAAACCAGGTAATATTCTAAGCAATTGTTCATTAAAATTAGGAATTTCACATGTTGGAATATCCTCCCATTCCTGCAAATCCACTATCATTTTTATAACTTTTTGATGACTATATATATTTCTTCCGTTATATGCTCTTAACTCGCGAATCAGCAAGTCAGTTACCTCCTTAAAATTGGCAAACGACTGTATAGGTCATATTTATATTCAGCAGGCAAAATGTGCAACACAATATCTGTAAAAGCCAAAATATCATCTGGTCTAGATTCTGAAACATTAGTATAGCTGCAATTGATACCATCTAGAACTGTGACTGCATTGGTACCGATTACCTCAAAGCTGTGGTTCGGCCTCACGACGATAGCAGTGTCCTCATCAATACCAATCCCTAGGACCTTGGGATTCTGAGAAACCGCTGCTAACAGTCTTCCAATTCGGCCTCTTTGAGCAAAGTGTTGGTCTATGACTACTCCATTAATCAGCCCAAGCCCTGGTGCCATTTTAACTGTGCATCGTCTAGGGGCCTTGTCATCATCTCCTGATGTAATCATAGTTTCACTCATTACAGAAGCTCCCGCACTAGTTCCTGCAATTACCAAACCAGCCTCAAAGGATTCTCGTAAAAATACTTCCATTTTCGTTCCGCCTATTAAACTGGTTATCTTTAGCTGATCTCCGCCGGTAAAGAAAACACAGCTGGCGTCTTGTATTCTTTCCAGTCGGTCTTTGTCATTGGCGTCTTCTCTAGTTTCAATATGAAATGCTTCAACTTGAGAAGCACCTAATTGATGGAAGAGATGCTTATACTCCCTTCCGACTTCCGAAGGATAATCTGTAGCAACAGTGAGTATGATTACTTTACCATTTGCATACCCTGCCAATTCTACGACCTTTTTCAGAATGACGCATTTATTCTTTTTATCTTCTTTGCCGCCTATGATTAGCAAAACACCTTTTCTATCGGCTTCCATTTCATTCCTCCAAGCATCAATACAGATATTCTACCCAGACTACAGTGATTTTTATACAATACAAAAAAGCACCTTTCGGCGCTTTTATAATTTTATTGCTATTAATTTTTATATTTATTTTTACTTTTAGACTTTTTAACTTCCTCAAAAGGATCTCCTTTTGATAATTCACCTCGCATGGCTACCTTTTTAGCGATTGCTTGTTGTATCTTATTTCTTCTGCGTATTCCATCTAGATAACTAAGACCTGAAACTATAGGAAAGAACATCATAAATAAAATACTAACAGCTGGCATACTGCTTTGAAATGTGATAATCAGCTTTATGTAAGGAATTAGATAAGCTCGCAACAACACATCAAATATCCAAACGGACGGTAAAGCAAGAGCGAGTACATAAAGCACTAGGCCGGGTACGGATGCAATTAACCCGGAAATAAAACCTTTGCTTTTGTGAAAGTTGTCTCTTTTTAAGTCATTTTGTCCATAATAAGAGGCGTCAGCGTATATGACCAGCCAAAAGAGGGCTATAAACATAATGCCTATTATCCATTGATATAACTCGCTATCAGGAAACACACCAAAGATCAGAAAATATAGAAAAAATTGCACAACAGACATTAACACATGGCTTCCAAACAATTTTAAGCCAAACTTACCATAACCCATTTAACCTCACCCTTTTCATTACTTTTCTATCACATACTAAATATCTTACACTAACTTACTGCAAATTACCAGCGATTATAGTGAACTCGTTTTGCCTCGGCAAAACATCGGGGATTCAGATGGAGACTCTACTCCACCTGAATTAATTAGAGTGAACGCGCGCCACTTATAGAAGTGGGCGTCTTGACGTAGGGTCAAGCCTTTTAGCTTGGATAAGCTCTAGGTTGGTTAACACACCATCTAATGGAACATCAAATACTTCCACTGGGAGCTGTTCTACCAGTTGTTCATCAAAGCAAACACCTATAGTAATAGCATCTTTGCGCAGATTTGGCAAAAACCTATCATAATAGCCAGCGCCGAATCCTAGACGGTTACCATATAAATCAAAGGCTAAACCAGGAACTACTGCAAGATCAATGTCCTTGCTGCTTATTTCCTTAATATTATTCTTATCAGGCTCTAAGATTCCTAAGGTTCTAGGAACTAAATCATCAAGGTTGGATATTTCACATGGCAATAGTAGCTTACCCTCAGATATGGTCAATGGAACTGCTATTCGTTTTCCATCCCTTAAAGCTTGATTTATAAAGGAGTGAGTTTCCACTTCACTGCGGAAGCTGACATAAACCAAAATAAACTTAGCGTCATTATAAACTTGCAAGCTCCTAAGCTTATCTATAATAACTTTACTTTTCTCAGTTCTTACTTTAGCTGGTATTCGGCTCCTTTTGTTTACCATAAACTTTCTTAATTCTGATTTATTCATTACACATTATTCCTTTTAAATTATAATATTTGAACTAATTCTCTAATCTTGATATACCCTTGGTACCCGCTGACTAATTGAAGTGAGTATCTCATATGAGATAGTACCACTAAGATTAGCCAGTTCATCTGCTGTTATTTGCTCAGAGTCCTGCTCACCCAATAAGACGACAGCTGAGCCTACATAAGCGTCTGGTATATCAGTAATATCAATCATCAATTGATCCATACACACTCTACCAATAACAGGTGCTTTTTTGCCACACACCAAAACATAAGACTTGTTGCTTAGAACTCGAGGATATCCGTCTGCATAACCTACGGGCAGAGTAGCTACCCTTATATTAGCATTAGCTGTGTATGCTCGTCCATAGCTGACAGTCTCACCTGAGCTAACGACCTTCACATAAGCAATACGGCTTTCCCATTGTAGTACAGGCAATAACTTTATTTTTGCCCGATCCTTTACATAAGAAGAAGGGTAATAGCCATAGGTGCTGATTCCGCATCTCACTAAATTAAAGTAAGCATCTTTAAATTGAAAAACCCCTGCACTATTAGCAGCATGAATCCTGTTAACCTTAATTCCACTTTCTTTTAATACCTGAAGCATACTGTCCATTTTCTTCATTTGTTCTCGGGTATAAGAAAAATCTGATTCATCAGCAGTAGCAAGATGGGTAAAGACACCTTCTAATTGTATGCCGTTCATTGAGGGTATCTCATCAATAATTCTATGGAGCTCTTCACTTGTACGAAGCCCAATTCGGCCCATACCGGTATCTAGCTTTAGATGAACTCTGGCTCTTTTCCCATACTGATTAGCTGCCTCATTCAAATAACGTGCTGTTTCAATTGATGGAACTGCTTGAGTAAGACTATATTGGAGTGTTGTCTTACATTGCTCTGGTGTGATATCACCTAACACCAGTATTGGTAATTCTATACCACTTTCTCGGAGTTGAGCTCCTTCTTCAGGCAAAGCTACTCCCAACCAGGTGGCGCCGGCTTGAGTAGCCTGCTCTGCCATTTTGATTGCACCATGCCCGTATGCATTTGCCTTAACAACTGCCATGAAATCTGTATTTGGATTGAGCAATGATCTTAGCTGTTTAATATTCTCTTTATATCGCGATAAATGTATAATTGCTTTTGTTGGTCTCATTTCCTTGCCCTCCAGTATTGAGGCACCTCTAATATTACTAGACGTTGTATCTCTTATGACTATTATAGCGGATATAATGTGGAATTTAAAGGTGTATATATGAAAAACGTGATGTTAACATCACGTTTTTAGGAATTTAAGATTTACGATTTTATAAAAGTAGCACAATCTGTTTCTTTTGTTTCCCGAGCATCTGGGTGTTGAATTTCAATTTTTCCTGCTGAACAATAACTACCTTGGGTATTATAGTAACAAGAAGTAACCACACATTTCACGCCAGATAAATGTTCATCTGTTTTTTCTATTTGTCCATACATTAAAATATCGCCTCCTCTTTAATTCTTACATCTAGTATTCATTAAAGCGATGCAATCTATTACTGGGATTTTATTGTTTTTAAAAATCAAACAACTTTCTCCAAAATGCAAAATTGCATGAATTCTAATAAATTAGTATCCATGCAATTTCTATGGTGGACCATCACGGGCTCGAACCGTGGACACCCTGATTAAGAGTCAGGTGCTCTGCCAACTGAGCTAATGGTCCATATGTAGTTTGTGGAAAATGGTGCGCCCAGTAGGATTCGAACCTACGACCTCCAGATTCGAAGTCTGTAACTCTATCCAGGCTGAGCTATGAGCGCACGTGGAGCGGGTGATGGGAATCGGACCCACACGACCAGCTTGGAAGGCTGGAATTCTACCATTGAACTACACCCGCAAGGCATGTGCCTTACTGGATCTCGCAAAAAAATGGAGCGGAAGACGAGATTCGAACTCGCGACATTCGCCTTGGCAAGGCGACGCTCTACCACTGAGCCACTCCCGCTTAATTCTAACATCCGGCACCTAAAATGGTGCGGGCGACAGGACTTGAACCTGCACATCGTAAGACACTAGATCCTAAGTCTAGCGCGTCTGCCATTCCGCCACGCCCGCCTACTAGATGCTAGAGGTTAGAATAATTGGCTGGGACGGCAGGACTCGAACCTACGAATGCGGGAGTCAAAGTCCCGTGCCTTACCGACTTGGCTACGCCCCAATAACATATATTAAATTAAAAAACAATGGGGTGAGTGATGGGATTCGAACCCACGACCTCCAGAGCCACAATCTGGCGCTCTAACCAACTGAACTACACCCACCACATAAATAAAACTCTGGCGCGCCTGAAGGGATTCGAACCCCTGGCCTACGGATTAGAAGTCCGTTGCTCTATCCAGCTGAGCTACAGGCGCAAAATGGAGCGGGTGATGGGGATCGAACCCACACAGCCAGCTTGGAAGGCTGGAATTCTACCATTGAACTACACCCGCAATTACCGCTGACGAAGTAAAAGTTTATCATGTTTGTCTCGGAATGTCAATAAACATTTTTCTCGTTTCCACTATCTTAAGAGCCCATCGCCAAGGCACATGGTACAGTATAACCCAAGTTAAATTATTCGTCAAGCATCATTTTTATCTTGTGTCACTTCTTTGATAACAACTTTACCATTAATTTTATAGCAATTGCTCTATGACTTATCTTATTCTTTTCGTCAGCTGTCAGCTCTGCCATTGATTTGTTAAATCCAGTTGGTAAAAACAAAGGATCATATCCAAAGCCACCTTCTCCAATAGGCTCATATCCAATTTTGCCTAGGCATGTCCCTTCTGTTTGAAAGTATGTACCGTCTGGCCAGTATATGGTGATAACACAACGAAATCTTGCTCTTCGCCTTTTTTCAGGTATTTCCTTCATCAATGATAGCAATTTATTATTGTTATCACTGTCCCTAGCTGTCTCACCTGCAAATCGAGCTGAATAAACGCCTGGCTGTCCTTTTAAGGCTTCTACTTCAAGCCCTGAATCATCAGCCAATACAATCTGACCAGTCTTAGCACTGACCTCTTTAGCTTTCTTAAAGGAGTTACCTGTAAAATCCGGTTGATCCTCTTCCACATGAATATTTATACCAATATCTTTCATAGATACAATTTTATAATTCAGCCCTTTAAATAACTCACGGATTTCCTCTACCTTGCCTTCATTGTTACTAGCTATAAGCAATTTAGTCATATCAATTTTTCACCAAGGATTTCAAATCGCCTAAGGACTCTTCTTGGATCGAAATTAGCTCCTGGATTCCTTTCTTTCCAATAGTGAGAATTTGTTGTAATTCTTCCAATGTAAAGGGATCTTCCTCCCCTGTACCCTGAATCTCTGAAAACTCGCCCTTATTGGTCATTACCAAGTTCATATCCACCTTAGCCGCAGAATCTTCCTCGTAACAAAGATCTAAAATAGCTTGTCCATCATAGATTCCTGCACTTATGGCTGCTACCTGTCCATATAACGGACTCTTTTCTATTAAACCATTTTCTATCATCCAATTAACACAATAAGCCAGTGCAACAAAACCGCCACTTATAGAAGCTGTACGAGTTCCCCCATCTGCCTGTATAACATCACAATCAATCCATATAGTCCTTTCTCCAATTTCCTCCAAGTTAATTATGGAGCGTAGAGAACGACCGATTAATCTTTGTATTTCTTGTGTTCTACCATCTACTTTTCCTCTACTAGATTCCCTTGCCTTCCTAGTCTGGGTTGACGCAGGTAGCATGCCGTATTCTCCTGTTAGCCAGCCTTTACCTGTTCCTTTAAGGAAAGGGGGTACTTTTTCTTCAATTGTAGCGGTACAAATTACCTTGGTGTTTCCAAACTCAATTAGTGCTGATCCATTTGCGTTCTTTATATAGTCTGGTGTTATTTTTATGGGACGTAATTCGTCATTATCCCTTAGATCCACTCTCATCCTTTTTCTCCTTTGTATATAAATTGTTTAAAAATAAGGCTGCTAAGTTATAGCAGCCCGATAGTGTTTCTACCACTGGTTGGCAAATACAGAAATGCTTTCAAGCTGGGTAGATTTAGTGTAAGCCTTGCCTTCAACTAGGATTTCCACCTCATCTACCTCTGAATACTGCATTGCGACCATCTTAACTGCTCTCAAAACCATGCCTTCACTATCTTCTGAATTTGCAAGGGCTTTGAACTCTTTACTGAAATTGATGTAAGTAACTCCCTTATCCATTTGAATTCCCAGTAGCTTTGTCTCTGGAGGGATGTCTATAGTCATATTATCGATATCCATGGGTCCCTTTAAGAGTTCGGTAATGGCTGTTTCCAAGGAAGCATTTTCCGTGGATGTTACTCTGGTAACAGGAATCAGGTAATTATACAGGCTTGAAGAGGTACTCTGAAAGAAAACTGTAACCTTCGCCCCTTGAGCTGTTGTGTCCTGGGCCATTTCCAGGTTGACATCTGAAGGTCCTATGGGTTCCTTTACAACCGTTCCGTGGGGCATGGAATCCAAAATCTTTCCATCAAATAGGAATTGCACCTTTTCAATTGTTGAAAACTCAGAAAGAGTCATTACGATACCTTGTATCATGTTACTTTCTTCCGTTGCATCTTCACAATCCAAAACTGCCTTGTTAAGGTCTAGTTTAGCTATGCCGTTTTGATCTATTGACATTCCAAATATCTCAGTGTCACCGGGAAGCAATGGTCTAAGCCCCATCATCATCAAGTCTTCTTGTTGGTCCGGGCTATCCATCATCACACCAAGAGTATATTTTGCAATGCCTTCTACCCATGGTATTTTTCGCATAACAGGTACCAAATATCCAGCATCATCC
>LFRM01117471.1_pt1 | contig 12244 bp, 10 predicted proteins | sample 618341 | NCBI WGS metagenome assembly LFRM01 (sample SAMN03654438, study PRJNA283298) | anaerobic digester metagenome | isolation source: pool of bioreactors CSTR01a, CSTR02a, and CSTR03a thermophilic anaerobic... | place: Denmark: Kgs. Lyngby | collected 2014-05-21
CGATACCGCCCAGTACCGCGGCGGTAAAGGCTTTAAGTCCTGCCATAAAACCGATGTAGGGATTAACCACGCCGTAGTACAGACTGAGTAATACGCCAGCAATAGCAGCCAATGCAGCGCCAATCACAAAGGTAATCGCAATAATGGCGTTGCTGTTGATGCCCAGTAATCCGGTCATTTTGATGTCTTCGGAACAGGCGCGACATGCGCGACCTGTTCGGGAGCGACTAATAAAAATAGACAGTGCGAGCATCGCTACGAAAGTGGTGACGAAAATAATAATTTGCATATAAGACAGGCTGGCATGGAACTCGTCAGTTCCTAAAGTAATGTTGCCAGAAATTAAGCTGGGCATGGCTACGTCACGCGCGCCTTGACCGATACGGACAAGGTTTTGCAAAAAAATCGACATACCAATAGCAGAAATCAGAGGAATCAGCCGGTTACTGCCGCGCAGTGGCCGATAAGCAACGCGCTCAATACTGTAGCCATAAGCGCTGGTTACTACCATGCTGAGTATAAAAGCACCGAGAATTAATAGCGGCAAACTCTCTAAACCCATCATAGCTAAGCCCGTGAGCGCAATAAAGGTCACGTAACTGCCGATCATATAGACTTCGCCGTGGGCAAAGTTAATCATGCCAATAATGCCGTACACCATGGTGTAGCCAATGGCAATTAACGCGTAGGTACTACCTAAGGTTAGGCCGTTAAGTAATTGTTGTATAAAGTAAAAAAAAGCTTCGGTCATAACCTTTTGTCCAACCAAAAAGCAAAACCAGACTTCTGCGATTAGAAGCCTGGTTGGGCAGAAAAATTACTGAGTTAAAGCAGTTTTGCTGCCGTCAGCGTGCCACTCGTAGACTACAAAGCTAAAGTCTTTTAAGTCGCCTTTTGCGTCAAACTCTAATACACCTGTTGGGGTATCAAATTGGTTGGCGCGCAAGGCATCAGCAACGGCTTCTGGATCAGTTGAATTACTGATTTTCATCGCATCCGCCATAACCTGTACTGCAGCATAGGCTGGGAATACAAAAGGACCACGTGGGTCTTCACCTTTGGCTTTAAAGGCTTCAACCAAGTGGGCGTTCTTTGGGTCTTCATCAAAGGCTTTAGGCAGGGTTACCAGCATGCCTTCTGACGCATCGCCGGCAATCGCAGAGATATCGCTGTTACCTACACCTTCTGGGCCCATGAACTTAGCTTTGAAGTTGCTTTCAGCCGATTGACGTAACAGCATGCCCATCTCTGGGTGGTAGCTGCCAAAGTAAACGAAATCAACGTTTTCTTTTTTCATTTTGGCAATCAGTGCTGAGAAGTCTTTGTCACCCGCGGTCACCCCTTCAAACAGGGCAACAGGAATGCCTGCTTCGTCTAACGCGTGTTTAACAGCGGTAGCGATACCTTCACCGTACTGTTGCTTGTCATGCAAAACAGCAGCGCGCTTTGGCTTAAGTTGCTCAACCACGTACTTGCCCGCGGTAGGACCTTGCATGTTATCTAGGCCGATGGTACGGAAAATAAGTGTGTAGCCTTTCTGAGTAATCTCAGGCGTAGTCGAAGCGGCCGTTACCATTAAAATGCCTTCTTCTTCATAGATTTCTGCCGCGGGCTGAGTGGAACCCGAGCAGAGGTGACCGACTACAAAGCGAATACCATCATTAACAATCTTGTTAGCTACTGCCACAGCCTGCTTAGGGTCACAAGCGTCATCGTAGGTAACTGACTCAAGCATGCTGCCGTTAATGCCACCAGCCTTATTAATTTGCTCAATGGCCATCTTGGCACCAATGGCTTGCATGTCGCCGTATTGTGCAACTGGGCCGGTAACAGGACCCGCCAAGGCTATTTTGATGGGTTCTGCAGCCATGCTGTAGGTTGCAGCTCCCGCCAGAGCCATGGCAGCAAAAAGTTTACTAATAGTGCGAGTAGATTTGCTCATATAAGGTACCTTTTTTATAGTCGTTTTTATTGTTTGCAGCCTTGGCAAAACACATAAGGCTGCTTGAATCGCGAATCAGTTTAATAGACTTCCGTACAGAGTGGAACCTTTACGCAAACAACAAAAAAATTGAGTTACTATGCAGTTGGCTGCGTGCAGGTGGTGGGCGGTCAATTAGATTTGCTAAGATACTAACCTGTTTTTAAATATTTTTTACTGAGAAACCTAATGACTAAAGTTGTTCGTACCCGTGTTGCTCCCTCGCCAACAGGCGACCCACATGTAGGCACAGCCTATATCGCACTGTTCAATATGTGTTTTGCTCGCCAGCATGGCGGCCAGTTCATTTTGCGCATTGAAGATACCGACCAAGTACGCTCAAGCAAAGAGTCCGAACAACAAATTTATGAAGCATTGCGCTGGCTGGGCATTGAATGGGATGAGGGTCCCGACGTAGGCGGTCCACATGGTCCTTACCGCCAATCGGAGCGCAGTGAAATTTACCAAAAATACGCCAATGAGCTGGTTGAGAAAGGTCATGCTTTTCATTGTTTTTGCTCGTCTGAACGTCTAGATGCTGTGCGTGCAGAGCAAATGGCTAATAAACAAACACCTGCTTATGATGGCCATTGCTCCCATCTTGAGGCTGGCCAAGCCCAGCAACGTGTTGCTGCCGGTGAATCGCATGTCATTCGCATGCGAGTTCCTACTGAGGGTGTTTGCGTTGTTAAAGATATGCTGCGTGGCGATGTGGAAATTGGCTGGGACCGCATGGATATGCAGGTATTGATGAAGGCTGATGGCTTGCCAACCTATTTCCTAGCTAACGTAGTGGACGACCATTTGATGGGCATAACCCACGTGCTGCGTGGTGAAGAGTGGTTGTCATCGGCACCAAAACTTATCAAGCTGTATGAAGATTTTGGTTGGGAACAGCCCGAGTTGTGTTATATGCCGTTGCTGCGTAACCCAGACAAGAGCAAGCTATCCAAACGTAAAAATCCAACCTCCATTACTTATTACGAGCGTATGGGATATTTGCCAGAAGCGATGCTGAACTATCTGGGCCGTATGGGCTGGTCGATGCCAGATGAGCGCGAGAAGTTCTCACTCACGGAGATGATTGAGCATTTTGATATTCAGCGTGTATCGTTGGGCGGTCCGATTTTTGATATTGAAAAATTATCCTGGCTTAACGGTCAATGGTTGCGTGAACTGCCGGTAACAGAGTTTGCTCAACGCGTGCAGAAGTGGGCGTTTAATCCTGATTATTTGATGCAGATTGCTCCGCATGTGCAAGGACGTGTAGAGAACTTTAGCCAAATCGCACCTTTGGCGAGTTTTTTCTTTTCCGGCACAGTACAAATCACGCCCGAGCAATTAGCTCATAAAAAACTGGATGAGCAGCAGGTGCGTAAAACCTTGCAGTTTGTCTTGTGGGAGCTTGAAGCCTTGCGCCAGTGGAATAAAGAAGCGATTACCGACTGCATTAATCAAGCTGGTGCAGCTTTAGAGCTCAAACTGCGCGATATTATGCCGCTGATGTTTGTTGCCATTACTGGGCAAGCCAGCTCGGTCTCGGTACTGGATGCAATGGTGATTTTGGGGCCCGACCTTACGCGTTACCGCTTACGCCAAGCGTTGGAAGTGCTGGGTGGGGTGTCTAAAAAAGAAACGAAAGAGTGGGAAAAAGCTTTTAACAGTATTGAGCGCGACTAGTTGAGCTCGATTGTTGCGCAATGCGGGCACTTCACCCGCATTGCTGGACACTGTGTTTACCAGCTTTGCGCAATATTGATGCTCTGGGCGTTACCCTGCTGGGCAGCTTCTGCCAAACGTTGCCGGGCAGCGGGAGCGACAAGATTTAACCAGCTAACTACCGTATGGCTGCGTCCCAAACCCAGTACTTGGCAGACCAGTTCTTGGCTGCTTTGCAATCCCTTAGGGTAAATAATGAGCGTGCGCTCAGTGTTTAATCCCGTCCCCTTAAGCCATTGCCGAGTTAACTCAACGGGCGGTGAGACTAACGTTAGCCAACGCTGCTCTTGTTGCTCGCTTAACGCTTTAAGCATCGGGCCTAATAAGGCCAAGCACTGACGTGGCTGCCCAGAAAGCGCCAACTCACTGCAAAACTCAGAGTTAATAGCAGTAGGGGTGTGGGGCTGTTCAAGCAGCGGTAGCGGTTTGGCCGCTTGCTGATCAAAAAGTGTAAGTTGAGTACGTTGCGCATAATAAATAGACATCATTGACTCCATTAGCGGCGAAGAACGCCAACACTCAACCCTTCGATAACCAACTCTTGTTGGCGTAAATCAACCTTGATAGGCTCGTATTCCTCGTTTTCAGCAATGAGCCAGACAATATTCCCTTCGCGTTTATAACGTTTGACTGTTACTTCATCATTAAGACGTGCCACTACAACCTGTCCGTTATGAGCAACCTGTGTGCTGTGTACAGCAAGCAAATCGCCGTCCAGAATTCCAATATCCTTCATGCTCATGCCACGTACTTGTAGCAAATAATCGGCTTTGGGATGGAAGAAGCCCGGATCGATCTGGCAGGTATTTTCTATGTGTTGTTCAGCCAGAATAGGAGAGCCAGCGGCAACTCGGCCAATAATGGGCAGTTCATTTTCAGCTAAAGGGAGCTGCTCTGGCTCAAAGTCCATAATGCGCAAACCGCGTGAGGCGCCAGAAATCATTTCGATAACACCTTTGCGTGCTAGAGCTTTAAGGTGATCTTCAGCAGCATTAGGCGAGCGAAAGCCAAGCTGTTGTGCCATTTCAATACGAGTAGGTGGATAGCCGTGTTCGCTAATCCATGCTTTGAGAAACTCTAAAATTTCAGCCTGACGCTTAGTAAGCTTTACCATAACAAGATACCTGTTTATTAACACAGTAACTGGTATTATATACAGTAGTTAGCCGCTGGCAAGTTTATATTTGCAAAGATATAGCAGGGGCAGGCTAGTTGGTGAGGGTTAACAGAAACTCTGTGGCGTCCTGTGCGCCTGCTTTTCGTAAACCTAAACCCAGGGTGTCGGAGCCTGTTTCGTGGCGCGGTAAGAGCAAAACTTCGATAGGGTGTGAGCCGCGCAATAAGGGTAGGCGGGCGTAAGGCACACGGTAGTTGATCAGATATTGCATGAAAGAGTTTTCGTCCCAAGCGTTTTCTGGCATGGCAAGCACATGGTAGTGTTGCTGTAATACAGCCAATTCTGATTTGTTTAATACGATTCGATTAACGAGCACGGGCTTGTTCAGTGGTAACTCGCGGCGACGGGCATAGACAATAGCGCAGGTCAGTTCAAGCGAGCGTTGTTCGGGTGCCCAAAAATAATTCAAACCAAGCCATGAGGCAGAAAGCAGTTGTATCGCTTTTTTTTGCTTAAACTCAGGAATGGCCCTGTTTAAGACTTTGTCGAAATCGCGCATGCTAATAATGCGAATATCTCGACACAGCTCACTACCGGAAATATCTTCTAGGCTTTGGTATTGCTGAGCTTGCGGCAAACTAAGGTTGATGCCGTAGATGTCACGCAGATCAAACAGGCTAAGCGTGTACTCTTCAGTAGAGACGATGTTTTTAAGAAAGGCATGTGCAGCGGCTTTGTCTTCTTGCACAGGCCCAGAAAGGGCGTTGCGCGGCAGGTTCACTAGATGTTGTAAGTTTAGATTCTGTTTCCAATGTATACTGAGCTGTGGCAGCTTTAGTGTTGGAAAAGCAAGCTGCACGCTGCTGGCAACTTGTTTAACGGAAAACAGGCGGTTTTGTTGCGCAGAGCGCCTTGTCAAGGTAGCACCAATGCGCGATAAAATTGAGTTGCTTGTTGGTTGATTCATGCCTGTAAAACCTTATGCAAATAGCAGCAACGTTTATAAGTCCTATTTATAATTAGTTCAAGAGTGATTATTGATTTTTGAGTGGAAGTCGGCCATGTTTCGCTTGCATTTAGATGTTTCTCTATCCGCTGATGAATTTCTGCGAGTTTATCAAGGAACCGCTAATCGCGTATTTATTCGCAGTAGGGAAGGGCGTAGCGTAAGCCTTCCTGCCAAACATTTACAGCCTTACCTTACCCATGAGGGTGTTCATGGTAGCTTTGTTATGACCTTCGATAAGGACGGGAAACTTATTTCGCTGTTACCAGAGTAGCATATAGTTATAATGCTGCTTTGTTTGCCCATCATTCATCCTCTAATCGATTAAAGCCAAATACATGTATAAATTAACTCGCAAATTAATGTTTAAACTGTCACCAGAAACCAGTCATGACTTGTCAATTGACTTGCTAGGCATGTCTGGTCGATTAGGTTTGAGCAACGTTTTTTGCAAAAAAACAGCACAGCTTACGACCACAGTGATGGGCATAGACTTTCCCAATCCCGTAGGCTTGGCGGCAGGTTTAGATAAAAACGGTGATGCTATCTTAGGTTTGTCAGCTCTGGGTTTTGGTTTTATCGAAATTGGCACCATCACGCCAAGACCGCAACCCGGCAACCCCAAACCGCGTATATTTCGTTTGCCGCAAGCGCAGGCGATTATTAACCGCATGGGTTTTAATAACAAAGGGGTGGATTACCTGCTGGAGCGGGTTAAAAACGCTCAATTCTCTGGTGTGCTGGGTATTAATATCGGCAAAAACGTAGACACTCCAGTTGAGCGTGCTGTGGATGATTATCTGATTTGCTTAGATAAGGTGTACCAGCATGCCAGTTATGTCACCGTTAATATCAGCTCGCCCAACACTCCTGGTTTACGCAGCCTGCAGTTTGGTGATTCTTTAAGAGAGTTGTTAACAGCGTTACAACAGCGCCAAGAAGACCTTACCCAGATGCACGGCAAACGCGTTCCCATAGCCGTAAAAATAGCGCCGGATATGAGCGATGAAGAAATTGTTGAGGTGGCACAAATCGTACTGGATTGCGGTATGGACGGCATTATTGCGACCAATACGACGCTGGAACGCAAGGGCGTTGAAGGCATGCGTTATGCCGATGAAGCCGGCGGTTTGTCGGGTGCACCAGTGCGCGAACAAAGCACCCATGTGGTCAAGGTGTTAGCGGAGCACCTTGACGGTCGTTTACCCATTATTGCCGTAGGCGGAATTAGCTCAGGCGAACACGCCGCTGAAAAAATTGCAGCTGGAGCCAGCTTGGTACAGATATACTCCGGATTTATTTACCAAGGTCCGGCTTTGATTCGTGAGTCGGTGGATGCGATAGCCAGTATGCGTAACAGCCAAGCAGGTGAGCAACAAGAATGACACAGTCCAAATTGTACTCAGTAGAACTTACCTGCCCCAAAAGTCTTGAAGGTTTGCTGCTTGAAGAAGCACAATCACTGGGTTTGCAACAGGCCAAAGAGCGTCCTGCCGGTGTTAGTGGCCTGGCAAGCCTAGAAGATGCCTATCGTATGTGCCTGTGGTCACGCCTGGCTAACCGTGTGTTATTGGTGTTGGCCCAAGTGAAAATTGGTAATGCCGACGAGCTTTATGCCGCCGTGCAAAGTATTGACTGGTATGAACATCTTGATGCTAAAGGCAGTCTTGCGGTTGACTTTAGCGGTCGTGGCAGCGGCATTGATAACACCCACTTTGGTGCGCTGAAGGTCAAAGATGCCATTGTTGATGCACTGCGCGACAAGCTTGGAAATCGCCCGACTGTTGAAAAAAATCAACCTGATTTGCGTGTGCACGCTCATATTCAGCGTGGTCAACTTACCTTGGCTATAGACCTGTCCGGCGCGAGTCTGCACCAGCGTGGTTATCGATTGCAGCAGGGTGCGGCACCTTTAAAAGAAAACCTCGCTGCTGCTATTTTGCTGCGTGCCGGTTGGCCGCAACTGGCTAAACAAGGTTACGCATTGAGCGATCCCATGTGCGGCATGGGTACGTTTCTTATTGAAGGCACCATGATGGCAGCTGATATAGCGCCAGGCTTGCAGCGAGAGTACTGGGGTTTTAATGGTTGGTTGGGGCATGTGCCGGCAATTTGGCAGCGTTTAACCGAGGAAGCCAAGCAGCGTGCTGAGCAGGGTTTAAATCAGCCACCGCTATGGATTCGCGGCTATGAAGCCGACCCAAGACTGATTCAACCCGNNCGTGCTGGATTGTCAGAATGGATAAAAATTTATCAGGGTGAATTAGCAACGTTCGCACCGCAGCCGGATCAAGGCCAAGCCGGTTTGGCGGTATGTAATCCGCCTTATGGCGAACGCTTAGGTGATGAAGCGAGTTTACTGTATCTCTATCAACATCTAGGCGAGCGTTTACGTACTCAGTGCTTGGGCTGGCAGGCCGCGATTTTTACCGGTGCGCCTGAGTTGGGACGGCGTATGGGTTTACGCAGCCATAAGCAATATGCTTTTTTTAACGGCGCTATCCCGTGTCGCTTGTTGCTGTTTGATGTACAGCCAGAACAGTTTGTTTTGGCGGGGCAGAAACACAAGCAGGGTGATACGGCTGCCAATGATGCCAAACAAGAACCCGCCATGCTCAGTGCGGGTGGGCAAATGTTTGCTAACCGACTGCAAAAAAACCGCAAACAGCTCAATAAATGGCTGAACAAAAATCAAATCAGTTGTTACCGCCTCTATGATGCCGATATGCCGGAATATGCATTGGCGATTGATATCTATGGTGATTGGGTGCATGTGCAGGAATATGCAGCGCCCAGCTCAGTGGATGCTGATAAAGCGCAGGCACGCTTATTGGATGCCTTAGCAGCAATCCCTCAGGCATTAGATATACCCAGTGAGCGCATCGTATTAAAGCGTCGTGAGCGTCAAGCGGGTTTGCGTCAATACGAACGCCAAGCTGATAAGGGTGAGTTCTTAGAAGTGCAGGAAGGAGGGGCTAAGCTGCTGGTTAATCTGACTGATTATCTGGATACCGGTGTGTTTTTAGATCACCGTCCCATGCGTATGCGGATTCAGCAGGAAGCCCAGGGCAAACGTTTTCTTAACCTATACTGCTATACCGGCGCTGCTACGGTGCATGCGGCAATCGGTGGTGCGCGAACAACCACCAGCGTGGATTTGTCAAAAACCTACCTAGATTGGGCCAAACGTAATTTGGCGTTAAATGGTTTTTCTGAAAAGCATCAACTGGTTCAAGCCGATGTGATGCATTGGCTCGCTGAACAGCAAGGTAGCTACGATTTAATTTTTATCGATCCGCCTACTTTCTCTAACTCCAAGCGCATGCAGGGCTTTTTTGATGTGCAACGCGATCAGCTGCCTTTATTGCAACAAGCTATGCGTCTTCTGGCTCCGGCAGGTGTGCTATACTTTTCCAACAATTTTCGCCGTTTTGAATTGGATGCCAAACTCAGCGAAGAGTATCAAGTAGAAGAAATCAGTGCGCAAACTATCGATACTGATTTTGCCCGTAACAGCAAAATACATCGCGCCTGGCGCTTTACACATAAAGCCTGATACTTCCTGTTCAGGCTTGTTTTTTTAGTTTTACAAATCAGTTATGCCCACCGGGAGGTGCCACTATGTCAGATACACCCATCCAGCCACCAGCTGGAGAAAAATTACAGAAAGTTTTAGCCCGTTTAGGTATTGCCTCGCGCCGAGAAGCCGAGCAATGGATAAAAGACGGTCGTATTCAGGTTAACGATAAGCGCGCTACCTTAGGACAAAGAGTGTCTGCTCGGGACAGCCTGAGCGTGGACGGGCGACCTGTTAAGCAAGATCCAAAACAAGGTATTTTGCGCCGCGTTATTATTTATAATAAGCCAGAAGGTGAGGTCTGCACCCGTCACGATCCAGAAGGACGGCCAACGGTTTTTTCTCGCCTACCTAAGCTGCAAGGCGGGCGCTGGATTAATATCGGGCGCTTAGACATCAATACCACGGGCTTGCTGATGTTTACTACGGACGGTGAGCTGGCTAATCGCTTGATGCATCCCTCGTACAATATGGACCGTGAGTATGCGGTGCGCGTGCGTGGTGAAGTGACTGAGGAAATGATCGAAAATCTGAAGAAAGGTGTCATGCTAGAGGACGGTATGGCCAAATTTAGCGATGTTCAGGTGGCTCCCGAAGGCGATGGTTTAAACCGCTGGTATCACTGTGTGGTGATGGAAGGGCGCAACCGTGAAGTGCGTCGCTTATGGGAATCCCAGGGGGTGGTCGTTAGCCGTTTGAAGCGTGTGCGTTTTGGGCCGGTATTTTTGACTGCTGATATCAGTGTGGGTCGCTGGCGGGAAATGACGCAGTACGAGATCGATATTCTGAGTAAAGAAGTACAACTTGAGCCAGTTGCACTGCCTGAAATTACGCAAAAACAGCGTGAGAAGGTGCAGCGCCAAGAGCGCAGGCTCGCAAAGCCGGTGAATACAAGGGCGGCGCGTTACAAGAAACCACGTGCTTAGTTTTTAAAAACCTTATCCGTTGTTGAGGTTGCAGACTAATACTAGCCTGCAACCTGTAAGCAATTACGCCCATTTCGCTTAGCTGTATACAGCGCATAGTCAGAGCGCTTAATAAAGCTGTCTTGTTCTTCAGCGTCATGCAAGGTGGCGCAGCCTAAACTAGCAGATAAAGTTACTGCTTGCCCTTCAAAGTCGACAACCAAGCTTTCAATGGCATGGCGAATTCGCTCGCCCACTAACTGTGCGTACTCACTGCAGGTGTTGGGCAAAGTAATCAAAAACTCCTCACCGCCAAAACGGAAGATTGCATCACTGGTGCGTAGTTGCACCTGCAGTAACTGAGCAATTTCAATCAGCACCTTATCGCCACAGGCGTGGCCGTAGTTATCGTTGATGTTTTTAAAGTAATCAATATCCAGCATAATAATGGACAGCGGTTGCCTAGCACGTCGAGCCGTGTCCATATCACGCTGCAGGGTTTTGCTCATGGCGGCGCGATTACCAACACCGGTTAGTGGATCTAGCAAGGCGCTTTGAATGGCGGCATGGTATTTCAGCCCATTGCGCAGCGGGAAAATCAGGCTGGTAGTAAGGCTTTCAAAGCTGATGAGTTCTTGCTCATGAAATTTTTTCGAGCGTTGTAAGAACAGATCACCCAAGTATTCGCCTTGAAAGGTTAAGCGGTAATTCACTGCATAAAGCGCATTCGCGCTACCGATTTTTACATTGACGCTTTGCGTGGCATGTATGTAATGCAGAGCGTCATAGCGCACCAAATACTGACTGCTTTGAAAGAAGATTTCTAAAATCTTAGCAACTTCTAAAGTGGTCTGTAACTGGCCACTAATCAGCTGACTTACTTCGGTGTAACTGGCAGGAGACTTAATAGCAGCAGTTTTAGCTTGGGAGTCCGCGCGCATTAATTGAGCTAACTCGAAATCAACTACATTGGAAACCTGTGGCATGCTCATAGTAACAACTCACTTAGTTCTTTTTGGTTTCCTAGACTAAAGCTATTTTCGTGCCATCTTCTAATTATGCTTATAAATCAAAGAGTTCTGTTTTTTGTCTGCGAAGATTAGGCGTTTTAAAGGCGAGGGTGGCGATATAATGTCACCGGCGTGAATTGCTATTGTTTTTTGACGCTGAGCAAAGGAGGGAGGTTTGCTATGAAGACAAAGAAAGAGCACGCAGCGGTTAAACTGGGTGCTCTACATGGAGGGTGTTATTGCGCGTTTAAAGCCTGGCCGTTGATGCCTTGGCTGTCAGGACCCATGAGGTACAGGTAAACCGGCATGATCTCTTCGGGAGTTGGGTTGTTGTTTGGGTTTTCGCCCGGATAGGCGGTGGCGCGCATAGAGGTACGGGTCGCGCCGGGGTTCACGCTGTTAGCACGGACATGGGTTTCATCCAGCTCGTCAGCTACTACTTGCATCAAGCCTTCAGTAGCAAATTTAGAGACGGCATACGCGCCCCAATACGCACGACCTACGCGGCCCACACCGCTGGAGGTGTAAATAATTGACGCATCTTTGGACAGGCGCAATAAGGGTAGAAGTGCGCGCGTCAAAGAAAAAGTTGCCTGCACGTTTATCTGCATGACTTGAGCGAACTTCTCATCAGCGAGTTGTTCAATGGGCGTGCGCGGACCAAGAATAGAAGCGTTGTGCAGCAGACCGTCAAGACAACCAAATTCTTGTTCAATCATCGCACCCAGCTCATCAATTTGAACAGTTGTGGCGTGTTCCAGATCCAGTGGTACCACTACAGGTTCTGGATGTCCTGCAGCGCTGATCTCATCATAGACTTGGTTAAGATTGCTTTCTGTTTTACCCAACAAAAGCACAGTCGCTCCGTGAGCAGCATAGGTTTTTGCGGCGGCAGCGCCAATACCGCGACCAGCACCTGTTACTAATAC
>LFRM01270590.1_pt2 | contig 12241 bp, 11 predicted proteins | sample 618341 | NCBI WGS metagenome assembly LFRM01 (sample SAMN03654438, study PRJNA283298) | anaerobic digester metagenome | isolation source: pool of bioreactors CSTR01a, CSTR02a, and CSTR03a thermophilic anaerobic... | place: Denmark: Kgs. Lyngby | collected 2014-05-21
CCGGCGATGAATCAAGCCATGTGGCGTGATCAAGCAACACAAGACAATATCCAAGCCTTACAAAAGCGCGGTTACAGCATTCTTGGCCCTGCTGCGGGTAGCCAAGCCTGCGGTGATCTTGGTTTTGGTCGCATGCTCGAGGCTGATGAACTTGCTCACGCTGCTGCGGATAACTTTCAGCGTCTGACTCTAACTGGCAAGCACGTATTGGTTACCGCAGGTCCTACGCAAGAAGCTATCGACCCAGTGCGTTACATTACCAACCACAGCTCCGGCAAAATGGGTTTTTCTATTGCTCAGGCTGCTGTGGAAGCCGGCGCACGCGTCACCTTGGTCACTGGCCCAGTACAGCAAACGACTCCCGATCGAGTCGAGCGCATCAATGTAACCAGCGCTCAAGAAATGCTAATTGCCTGCGAAGCGGCTATGCCTTGCGATATTCTGATTGCCGCAGCCGCAGTGGCTGATTTCCGCCCAGAAATTTATACTGAACATAAACTTAAAAAAGACACCGACACGGACGATGGTTTAATTTTACGTCTGATACGTAACCCAGATATTCTCGCGACTCTAGCTAAACGAAGTGACCGCCCCTTTTGTGTGGGCTTTGCCGCAGAAACCCAGAACATTTTGCACTATGCTGCCGGTAAACTAAAAAGCAAAAACCTTGACCTCATAGTGGCTAACGACGTAGCCAACACAGCTATCGGCTTTAATAGTGACGAAAACGCCATTTCAGTGATCGACCGCCAACATAAGCAAACGCACTTTGCACAAACCTCAAAAAGCAAAATAGCACAGCAACTAATTGAATTTATTAGCAAAAAACTTTAAACAGGCTAACCGAATATGTACAAACTACAAACAAAAATCCTCGACCCACGCCTTGGCAACGAGTTTCCACTACCTAGTTATGCCACCCCCGGCTCTGCCGGATTAGATCTGCGCGCTATGGTACAAGAGCCTCTTGAGCTACAACCTGGGCAAACCCAGTTGATTCCCACTGGATTATCGATTTACATCGAAGACTCTGGCCTAGCTGCTGTGATACTGCCCCGCTCAGGTTTAGGCCATAAACACGGTATTGTTTTGGGTAATCTGGTCGGTCTGATTGACTCGGATTACCAAGGCGAGCTGATGGTGTCTTGCTGGAACAGAGGACAAAGCACGTTCACCATCGATGTAGGTGAGCGCATTGCCCAGCTTGTTTTGGTCCCTATTGTGCAGGCAGAATTGGCCATCACACAAGAATTTGCTACGAGCGAGCGTGGCGCTGGTGGTTTTGGGCACACGGGTAAAGCATAAATTAAGGGGACACTATGAAGCTCTTTAAGCGCAAGATCAAAGACACGCAAAATACGGACGTTATCGCACCGGAAAAAACCAAAAAGCCACAGAGCAACACCCATCTACTCATAGGCCTATTTTTATGCATAGTGGGCATTGCGGGTGCCACCGCCCTATTGCTTTGGTCACAGACAGAAGCACTCGATGAACAGCAGCAAAAATACACCCAAGCTTGGACAGAAGCTTTTTTATCCAGCGTCAAACAAAGCGTTGAGTTAATTAACAGCGATGCCCAAGCCATTGCCGAAAACCCTGCCGTAATCGCTGCATTACATAGCAAGGACGAACAAGCCATACAGATTCTTGCCCAACAGCTGAGCTATCGAGCCAGCGTCGTTGATTTGTTTATCAGTCCACGCGGTCAAGCGGCCTTAGATAATCAACGAGCAGCGCCAATCAATTACGCGGCCCTAGAGCTTATCAATAGCGCTGAAAGCGGTAATAATCCTGCGCCTGAGTTTTTAATTGCTGATAGCAAGCGTTATATCTACAAAGCTACAGCTGTACTTGATCCCACAAGCAAACGCGCAATTGGTACTGTATTAGTAGCCTATGATGCAGCCCTGCTAAGCACAACGTTACCCAACCTTAACACCAACGATCTGCAAATCAGCTTGAAGCAAAAACTGCCCAGCGCCCCTGAACTGACTATTGCAAGCAAAGGGCAATCGCTCAGTAGTTCCACTACGCAAAACCTAGCTACAGCTCATCCGCAGTGGACCTTGAGCCTTACTCAGGCAGCCGAGCCTTTAACCAGCAACACCAACTTTATTTTTTCGGCTCTTGCCTTGCTCATTGCGCTATTGAGCAGTCTAGCTGCTTTATTTATCGCCTATTTCGGCTTGCGCACACAAATTAATAAAGACTGCCATCAATTCAGCCAGCTACTGCAAAACTGGCAAATGGGCAAAAGCTTTAATACGGAAAGTCTACGCACACCAGCCTTACAGGCTTTGGCTGTCTCTCTATCACAAACGACGGCGCAAAGAAGGAATCAAACTCCTGCGGCTAGCAAGCCTGAACCGCTACCGGCAGAGCCCATGTCCAATGAGCTCTTTGACGCCAGCGAAGCAACACCCACTGCAGCAATCCTAATGGACTTGCACGACGCTTTACAGGCTGACATCCTAGAAGAAGATGAAATTTTAGACATCGATATCTTAGATGAAGAGTTAGATCCTTTTGGCTTAAACCAGCCTGTTAGTAGCCCCTTTGATTTAACCCAACAAAGTGTCGTCAGTGGCATCTTTCGTGCCTACGACATTCGCGGCATTGTCGATGAGACACTCACCAGTGATACCGCCTACTGGATTGGTCGTGCGGTGGGTGCAGAAAGCATTCATCAAGGCCAACCCGCTGTTGCTGTAGCGCGTGACGGTCGCCTGTCCGGCCCTGAGCTCAGCGAGTCACTGATTCAAGGATTGGTGGAAGCCGGCTGTGAGGTGACTGACTTAGGCATGGTGCCTACGCCCGTACTGTATTTTGCCACCCACACGCTGCCAGCGACGACTGGGGTTATGGTGACCGGCAGTCATAATCCAGCCAACTATAATGGCTTTAAGATTGTTATCGACGGTGAAACCTTAGCGAACGAGCGCATCACTGCGCTGTATGAACGCATTAAAGACCATGAACTCTCAACGGGTTCTGGCCGTGTCGAACAGTTAGATATTCTACCGGCCTACCTTGAGCGTATCTGTAGTGATGTTGCTTTAGCTAAACCCTTAAAAATAGTTATCGATTGCGGTAATGGCGTAGCGGGAGTTATCGCGCAGGAGTTGTTTGAAGGCTTAGGCTGTGAAGTGGTGCCATTATTTTGCGAAGTTGATGGGAATTTCCCCAATCACCACCCAGATCCCGGCAAGCCAGAAAACCTGCATCAACTGATTATGACGGTGCAGCAGCAACAGGCCGATATAGGTATCGCTTTTGATGGCGACGCCGACCGCCTTGGCGTGGTAACCAACACCGGGCAAATTATTTTTGCAGATCGTTTAATGATGTTACTGGCTAAAGATGTGGTTTCACGCAATCCCGGTGCTGACATCATCTTTGACGTCAAATGCTCGCGCCGTCTACCGGCACTGATCAGCGGCTATGGGGGTCGTCCGATAATGTGGAAAACCGGTCATTCACTGATGAAAGCCAAGCTTAAGCAAACCGGCGCGTTATTGGCCGGTGAAATGAGTGGCCATATTTTCTACAAAGAGCGTTGGTACGGTTTTGATGATGGTTTATATAGCGCGGCTCGCTTGCTAGAAATCATCGCGCTGGATACTCGTACTAGCGAACAAATATTCGCCGCATTCCCAACCAGTCACTCAACACCAGAGTTAACCATTGACGTTACGGATGACAGCAAATTTAAAATTATTAACACGCTACTAAACGCTGCCCAATGGGGTGAAGGCAAGGTAAACACCTTAGATGGCGTGCGCGTTGACTACCCAAAAAGCTGGGGCTTAGTGCGCGCATCCAACACCACCCCTACATTGGTGCTGCGTTTTGAAGGTGACAGCCAAGAAGAGTTGCAGGCAGTCATTGAAATTTTCCGCAATCAATTGTTAGCCATTGAACCCTCTTTATCTTGGCCTTTTTAGTTTTTGGAGTAAATAAATGACCTTAGACCGTGACGCCGCTGCCCATGTTGCCGAAGTTCTATCCGAGGCATTGCCCTATATTCGTCGTTTTGTTGGCAAAACCTTGGTCATCAAATATGGCGGTCATGCCATGGAAAGCGAAGAACTTAAAACCGGTTTTGCTCGCGATATTGTACTGATGAAAGCAGTGGGGATTAACCCTGTGGTGGTACATGGCGGCGGCCCACAAATTGGTGAATTACTTAAGCGTCTCAGCATAGAAAGCCGTTTCGTAGATGGCATGCGCGTTACCGACGAGCAAACCATGGACGTGGTGGAAATGGTGCTCGGTGGACAGGTGAACAAATCCATCGTTAACCTCATCAACAGTCACGGCGGTAGCGCTATTGGTTTAACCGGTAAGGATGCACGCCTAATTCGTGCGCGCAAGCTGCAAGTAACCCGACAAACCCCCGACATGACCAAACCAGAAATCATCGATATTGGTCAGGTGGGCGAGGTTTCCAGCATCAATACCGATTTGCTACATATGCTGGTGCAGGGCGACTTTATTCCCGTCATTGCCCCCATCGGGGTCGGTGATAACGGTGAGTCTTACAATATTAACGCTGACTTAGTAGCTGGCAAGGTTGCTGAAGCGCTCTGTGCTGAGAAGCTGATGCTGCTGACCGATATTGCCGGTTTAATGGACAAGGAAGGCAATGTGCTGACCGGTCTAAATACCGAACAGGTTGATGAGCTGATTGCAGACGGCACTATTTATGGCGGCATGCTACCGAAAATCCGCTGCGCTCTGGATGCTGTACAAACGGGCGTGCAAAGTGCGCACATTATTGATGGTCGCGTGCCTAACGCTGTTCTGTTGGAAATTTTTACTGATCACGGTGTCGGAACGCTGATCACCAACGAATAAAAACCATCCAAATACAAAAAGGCCTAGACAGCTATTACACTGCCTAGGCCTTTTTTATGCGCAAACGTTATTTATTCGTCGTACGCCACGGCTTGCATCGCATCGTACTCATCGCTAAAGAAAAACTTATCTTCACCCAGAGCCGGCTTTAAATCATCAAACCAAGTTGCATTCTCGTCATATTTAGCAAAGAAAATACGCTGCACCCAGTCCGGATTACGACCCTGAATAAAGCGTAAAGCAAACACTTTTTCGCCAGCAATTTCTACCACGCCTTGAATTTCAACCTTACCCGGCCCCGCACTCATGGATGGTCCACGTGCAGTACGCGCCAAACCAGACACCTGTTTTATCGCCTCACGATAAATCTCGTAGGTGCGTATCAAAGGCACTTCAAAGTAACGTTTTGCCCCTGTATCACGCTCAACAAACATATAGTACGGAATAATTCCTAAGCGAACTTGGGTATCCCACATCCGCGCCCACACGGCTGGGTCATCGTTAATGTGTTTTACCACCGGTGCTTGTGCACGAATCACTACGCCGGTATCGCGAATACGGCGAATCGCTTCACGCACGATAGGGGTTTCCATCTCACGCCAATGGTTAAAGTGCGCCATTAAAGCCACATGCTTACCACCCTTAACCAAACGTTCAAACAGTGCTAGCAATTCATCGGCATCCGGATCGGTGACATAACGCTGCGGCCAGAAAGTCAGTGACTTAGTACCAATACGGATACTTTGCACATGATCAAGTGACGGATGCAGCATGCCATCCAAATAACCTTTTAAGTGATGGGTTTTCATCACCATGGGGTCGCCACCGGTAATTAACACATCAGTGACATCTTTATTCTGTGCCAAATAAGCATGCAGACTACCCGCTTCGTTACTGGCAAAGCGAAGCTCTTTATCACCGATAAACTGCGCCCAGCGGAAACAGAAGGTACAGTAGCTATGACACACCTGACCCTGGCTGGGGAAAAACAGTACGGTTTCACGGTATTTGTGCTGCATGCCCGGCAGTGGCTCACCATCCAAAGTAGGCACATTCATTTCTTGCTGACCCGCTGGGTGCGGATTGAGCTTCTGGCGGATTTCGTTAGCAATGACGCTGATTTCACTGCGCTCTGCATCGCGCTGTAGGGCATCAGCCATGCGCTGATAATCCTCGGGATACAGCATGCCACGCTGTGGGAAGGTCAACTGAAAAATCGGATCGTTAGGTATATCGCTCCAATCTATCAGCTCATCAATTACGTACTGATTCACTCGAAAAGGCAGTACGTTGGCAACAACACGCATTTCAAAGCGTTGTTCTTCTGTTAATTTTTGTAGCGGTTTAATCTTGTCCAGTTGCCGCTCGGTATACACTTGAAATTTAGTGTTTTTCGTCAACGCCTCATCTGAGGCTATTATTTTTATAGCTTGATTCATGGGTACTCTCCACTCTACGCAAGTGCATTACAGAAAACCTGCAGCAGCTATAACAGCTGCACTTGCTTGGATTGGGTATCCCCCGTAGGGAAGACAATTACCTGAAAGTCAGGTAAAAAATGTGGCCTAGGCAACTTCTGTTTGCCTAGCGCGCCAAATACATGGGAATTTCCCACACAGCTCGGAACTACTCCGAAAAGGCACTCTTTTTTGCAAAAAGGCAGGGAAGGGTAAGTTATTTCGAGTTAAGACTCAATTTTTTTTAGACTTATTTTTTGCCTAACAACTGCATAATGCGCTGCTTGTCTTGCGCAAAGTTGCGCTCAACGCCTGCTTTTTGCTCTGTGTACTGCTCAATATCTCGTAAATATTTTGCTTCGGTTTTTTCGTACTTTTCGATTTCCTGCAATACATCCGCTGGTATTTTTTTACCAGAACGCTCCATATTAGCAGCTTTACTCAACAATTGCGCTTTGCTGGATGTTACTGAATATAGGTTGCCGCGCACCAAGGCTATCAATCCATCGATTTCTACCAGCTTACGATCACGTGCACGTTCGACATCTTCCGGTGTGCTATACAGGCGTAACAGATGGCGATCGTATTGCTCTTGCTGCTTGGCTTCCTGCGTCCGTTGATGCTCTTCAGCGGTAGGTGCACGAGGGACTGTACGAATCACGCGTCCGCGTTCATTTAAAACGTCATAACCCTTACCAATATAGTTAGGCGGCACACCCTGGCGGCTGATAACAGTGATGCCGTTATCATCTACATATCTGTAATACTCAACGGCTTGCGCACAGAACGGCACACCCAATGCAAATATGGAAACCCCTATAAGCTTTCTTAGCCTCATGTCATCACTCCCTAGCCAAAATATGCCGTCAAGGCTTAGACAACACCATACTGTTCTCGATAACGCTCAACTGCAGGCAAATACTTTTTCAGTTCTGCATCCTTGGCTAAATATTCTAATACCTGTTTAAGCGACACAATACTGATCACCGGCATAGTAAAGTCACGTTCTACTTCTTGTATCGCGGAAAGCTCATGCTTGCCACGCTCTTGCCTATCTAACGCTATCAATACGCCAGCAGCCTGTGCAGTTTGCCCGTCAATAATGTGCATTACCTCACGAATTGCAGTTCCAGCGGTGATTACATCATCAATAATCATCACCCGTCCCTGCAATGGCGCACCCACTAATGTGCCGCCTTCGCCATGCGCTTTAGCTTCCTTGCGGTTAAAGCACCAAGGTTTGTCCTGCTGATACTGTTCAGCCAAGGCAATCGCGGTTGCAGCCGCCAAAGGAATGCCCTTATATGCAGGCCCAAACAACACGTCATACTCAACCCCGCTTTCAAGCAAAGCCTGAGCATAAAACTGACCCAACTTGGACAACGCCATACCTGAATTAAACAAACCCGCATTGAAGAAATAAGGACTCACTCGACCTGACTTCAAGGTAAATTCACCAAAACGCAAAACACCGCGCTCAATAGCAAAACGGATAAATTCTTTCTGATAAGCTTGCATAGCTGTCCTTTTAGAAAATGCTTGTGAGGAGTATTTGACGATAAACAACTTACGTTCGCCAGCTTTGCCACATTTCAGTGGTTACTTAGGAAGCCTCTGAATAACTACCTGCGTAGCTACCACCGCGTTAAAAACGTACTCAAAATGCTCATTTACTATGTGTAAACTGCGCTTTTTCGTACGTTTTTGCCTTGTGTTATCGTCCTCGGTAACGTTATTCAGAGGCTCCTTAGCTAAAAGTTTAATTCTTAGTTATCATATCACGCAGTTTTTGACAGGGGTTTCCCATGCGGATTATAAGTATAAATGTTAACGGGATTCATGCTGCAGCAAACAATGGTTTGTTCGACTGGTTAGCTAACCAAAACGCTGATGTGATTTGCCTGCAAGATACCCGCGCTGCTAATGATGAAGTAGAAAAACTCGCATTACAACTGGATGATTTTTTTTGTTTTTCAACGAGCGCTGAACAGCCGGGCCAGGCTGGTGTGGCTATCTTAACGCGCACGCCACCCAAAGCTATTATCACCTCACTGGGTCTGATGAGCGGCGATTATCAGGGACGTTTTATCCAAGCTGACTTCGATAAAATAAGCATTGCTAGCCTCCTCTTCCCAAGCGGGCAACCCTGCACCGAAGCTTTGGCAGAAAAAGCTAGATTTCTGCAAGAGCTGACACCTTTTTTAGACAAACAACGCCGTAAGCGCCGCGATTATATTTACAGCAGCTCAACCTATATTGCCCATCAAAAAATTGATGTGAAGTTCTGGCGTGACGCACAAGAAAAGGTCGGCTTTTTACCCGAAGAGCGTGCTTGGATGGACGAAGTTATTTGCAACATGGGCTACATCGATGCTCTGCGGGAAGTCAATCGAGAAAGCGACCAGTTCAGTTGGTGGCCAACGAGCGATGGTGCGCAAGCACTTAATCTGGGTTGGCGTTTTGACTATCAACTGCTGACACCCGGTTTAAAACGTACTGTACGCAACGCACGCTTGTTTCGTAACGTGCTGTTTTCTGAGCACGCGCCATTGCAGGTCGATTACGAGTGGACGCTGAGCATATAAGTTACCAACAAGAGCGCAGGCATTTGGCCCACGCTCTTGATGAATTAATTTACTGCACTTAGAGCCGCTTGCTGAAGCGCAAAGAGCTCTTTCAGGCCACCCTCAGCTAAAGCTAGCATGCTGGTTAACTGCTCACTGGTAAAAGGCGCGCCTTCTGCTGTGCCCTGCACCTCAATAAAACCACCGGCATCCGTCATCACCACATTCAGATCCGTTTCTGCGCCTGAGTCTTCTGGATAGTCCAAATCCAATACAGCTTCACCCTGATAAACACCCACAGATACAGCGGCAATCATTTGCTGTACGGGTAACTCAGCTTTTTTATCTAACCAGCCGCGCTCGCGCATCACGTTTAATGCGTCCACCACAGCCACCATCGCACCCGTGATTGCTGCTGTGCGTGTACCACCATCGGCTTGAATCACATCACAGTCGACAGTCAGGGTGTAATCACCCAGCTTGCATAAGTCCAGCGCTGCGCGCAACGAGCGGCCAATCAAGCGTTGGATTTCTAGCGTGCGCCCGCCCTGCTTACCACTGCTCGCCTCACGGCGCGTACGCTGACCAGTTGCTCTGGGCAACATGCCGTATTCTGCGGTTAACCAGCCTTGATTTTTTCCACGCAAAAAACGCGGCACACCTTCTTCCACACTGACGGTACAAATCACCTTAGTCTGCCCAAACTCCACCAACACTGAGCCCTCAGCATGGCAGGTATAGTTACGCGTTATTTTCACTTCACGCAGCTGATCTGCGCTGCGACCACTTGGACGTGTCATTGAACCACCTTATTGCAGATATATTTTGACCACAGTATAAAGAGAAAGCCCGCTAACGTCTCATTCAGCACCCATGAACAGATAAAACTCGTTAAACTGTCGCCTATTTACGAATCAGCAACGAGGTTTATATGGCACAGAGTATGACGGCTTTTGCTCGCGTTGAGCACAATGACAACAATGGCACCCTCACCTGGGAAATTCGCTCAGTTAATCACCGCTATTTAGAGCCCCATCTGCGCCTACCTGACGTGCTGCGGGAACTGGAAACCCCCGTTCGCGAACAGCTACGCAAAACAATTTCCCGCGGCAAATTGGAGTGCACACTCAAATTCACCGAATCAGCGCAACAACAAAGCATTGATATCAACCTTGTCTATGCTGAGCAAGTCATTAAGGCGGCCGAACAAATAGCCCAATTAATGCAAAACCCTGCCACGATCAATCCTGTGGAAATTTTATGCTGGCCTGAAGTCATCGCCAGTCAAAGCCAAGACAACCAAGCCCTGCAAAAGCAAGCCATGGAACTGTTCAAGCAAGGACTAGCCCAACTAAAGCAGCACCGCGCGCGCGAAGGCGATGAACTGGCGCGTTTGATTGACGAACGCTTGACGCAAATAGGCGTTGAGGTGGAAGTATTGACCGCGCTAGTGCCAGACATGCTCGACGCTCAGCGGCAAAAAATTCTGGCACGTTGCCAAGAAATGGCTGTGGAAATTGACAACCAGCGCCTCGAACAAGAGCTGGTATTACTGGCGCAACGCAGCGACGTAACCGAAGAACTTGATCGTTTAAATACCCATATCCAAGAAGTACGCCGCGCACTAAAAGACACTGGCGCAGTTGGTCGCCGCTTAGATTTTCTGATGCAAGAGCTCAACCGCGAAGCCAACACCCTCGGCTCCAAAGCCATCGACACCCGCACCACCCAGGCTGCTGTGAATATTAAGGTGTTAATTGAGCAGATGAGAGAACAGGTGCAAAACATCGAATAAGCCGTGCCGCTTGAGCATCAAATCACCTTGCAGCACGCTACAAAAGCTCATCTACAGCTTGCGTAGCGTATTGCGGGAAATGGGCGTTGATTTGTCGGTACTGAAAAACACGATCCTGTAATAGCAACCTCCAACCATAAGGTAAACTGTCTGCAAACACACCATGCAATCCTGCATGATGCTGTGCTGGTGCGGGCTGCAACACGGTCGAGTTATGCAGAGTAAAGGGCAAAAGGTGGCCAAGTTTTTGCAAATAATATACAGGTAATGGACAACCTAGTATCCGCTATCTTCTATCCATTATTTTTCTTGTTAACTGAGCTCCCTGCTTACAACTCAAACCTTAAACTTAAACGTCTGCGTTAGCAGCGGCTGGATGCTTGCCTGTCGCGGCAGCCGTGTTTCGCCCGAGTAGCGTTTGGGGTTGAGGGTAACAAAGCCCCAGTACTCTAGAAACCGTCTAACAAAGCGGCTTTCAATACGACTGTCGAGCTGCCTGTGTGGTGTGCTGTATTCATTTTGAGGTAACTGCTGGAGCAATGAAGGAAAAGCCACATAGACCTCATCCATGAGCTGGTCAACCGAACCATGGCTTTGTATGCGCCAGAGTAGGAACATCCAGAACAATCGCAGATCAATGTCGTCATCAAACGCATCTAGATAGCTCCAGTTGTACTTGGCCACCGCGGCTTCGAGCATGGGCAGAAAGAAGGAGCGCAAACCTTGGTTTTGGTACTGCTTTTGCGCTGTTTTTTTAACATGGTAGCGGCCGCTTTTACGGTAAATAATGCCTGCCACTTCTGCCAAGATACGGGTGTAATGCAGCGCATTAAACTTATCTTCATTACTGCCCATGTACTCACTGATGCTAGGGTAAGTCTGGTATTCGGCAATAGCAAATTCCGGCAACAGCTCGCTGGCTTGCTTGACCAGCTTGGCAGGTAAATTGCCTTTGCTGGTTGCTTTAAATGAGCCTTCATTCGCCACGGCTTCATCTAGAATTATCTCTAGGTAGCGCATTACCGGACTGGCGGATAAATCAACTGGTGTCGTGATTGTTACTAAATCCAACTCTGTAAAGGGTGCATACATCCAGTTGGACATCTGGCTTGATGAGAGACCACAAAAGTCAGCGATGGGCTGATTGTTGCGCTGCTGAACGCGCTGCTCAGCAATCACATTCAGGTCATCCAGGCTTAGGTCTGGATTCATGGCTATGACCTGCGCAATATCGTCAAACAGGCCTTGCTGTTGATTGGTTGCGTGATCGATGCAGCAACGCTTGTATTTTTTCCCACTGCCGCAGGGACATGGATCATTTCGGCTAATTTTCACGACAAATCTCTACTTATCTGTACGGATTTAATTTCATCCATCATTACGAATTAGCCGCCTAAAATCAAAGTTTTCTGTACATCATTTAAAGCTTTGGGACGATTAACAGTCCTGACTGCTTAGCCAACTAAAGCCACTCTTTATTGAAACATTTGCACCTATTCTTACCTAAGGAGCCTCTGAATAACTCTCCACTTTTTGCGATAATAGCCGCATCGACCATTTTTTAG
>LFRM01031293.1_pt1 | contig 12234 bp, 13 predicted proteins | sample 618341 | NCBI WGS metagenome assembly LFRM01 (sample SAMN03654438, study PRJNA283298) | anaerobic digester metagenome | isolation source: pool of bioreactors CSTR01a, CSTR02a, and CSTR03a thermophilic anaerobic... | place: Denmark: Kgs. Lyngby | collected 2014-05-21
CTTTATTTTCTTTTTCTTCTATATCTCTTTTTATTGTTTTGATTCTAGAAAGTCCTCCTACAGTTTTATATATCCTGTTCTTTCCTTCTTCAAAATATTCACTATGGCTATTAACATAGCCATGAAGATCATTTAACTGAAGTATGGTAAGTTCTTTCTCTTTCATTTTTTCCTCCTTAAACAAATTAAGTCTGTAATACTAATTAAATATTTTTTTTTAAAAAAGCAAGATAATTAACTATCTTGCTTTACTTTTTTGCTTTTATCTTCTTTAATAAAAAATGATAAAACAAAGTATATGATTGACATTCCTATTGCAATTTTAAGTTCTAAGTTATAATTTTCAACCGGACATGCCCCTTCAGGCAGACCTCTTCGTGACATGAATATCCTAAGCATTGTATATAAAGTAAAGGCTCCTGTTATATAAAAATATATATTTAAATATTTCGCATATTTCTCAGTACTTTTAATTTCAAACACATCCTTTTAGATTTAAATTTAATTATACATTATGCACAACCTAATATACATAGCTAGTTTGTTATCGTTTCTTTAAGTTTCTCTAAATCTTTTACAATAAGTTCAAAATCATCGTATTTTTCCTTCATGTCTTTTTTAGAAATACTAGTAATTAGTGTGTATTCTTCTAATACAAGTTCACCATCACTAGGATTTTTTCTGTAAAAATAGTTTATTTTATTCAAGTTTCCGATTCCATAAAATAGGATTAAAGAATTCTTCTCATAAACTTCTTTATTTATTTCATCATAAGGTGTTTTTTTTATTTCGTAGTTTTGACTAGGTTCATAGTAGATATTAAGCTCATTAGCATTTTCATTTGTATTTAATTTTATAAAATTTTGTTTTATATTTTTTGTAGGTAGCTTTAATAGGTCTACAATATGAGAGACCTTTGAAATATCACCAATATAATCTGTTTTTTCTTTTTCTACCATTGTAAATATATCGCCATTTATTTCATTTTTATTTTTAGAATTATGTTTTTCAGATAAGTATATAGCACTCGCTCCAATAAGCAGAATTACTATCGAAATAATTATCAAAGTGTTTTTCTTTTTCATAACATTATCTCCTCCTAATAATTATATTTTAAAGCGTTTTCATAAAATTCTCTTTAGAAATTTCTTAAATAAAGCTTATAAAATATCTTACATAGCCATGTCGCATTCCTATTTTGTNNGCATAGCCATGTCGCATTCCTATTTTGTAAATCTAAATTTTAATATAATTTTAATCTAGATGATTAATAATGTCAGAGTCCAAAAAATAGTTAGAATAATTTCAAGTAAAAAACGATATTTAATGAATATTAGATTATATAAATGCAGAATTTTATTTTAACACGAATGCAAATTAAAAATAAAGATGAGTTTAAAAATTCTCTTTGACAAACTTAGTGGACAAGATAATGTTTCTATGGTGCCGGTTTCTCAGTAACTATATTTATCACAAGTAGAATTACAGTGGGTTTTATCAGCGTTTAAAGACTTTATATAAGCTCGTTAGTTTACATAAAAACTTTCTTAGTTTATATAGAATACAGGAAATATTTAGCATAGATGTTACAAGATTTATTGTAACTTTAGTTTTAAAGGAGATAATAATAAATGAATACAATGATTATGGTTGCAAGTTTAATAGTTGCAACACTTGTTGGAACACCTCTGCCCCAAAACGATTTAGTAGGGGAAGAGATTATAGAAGAAATATCAATAAATAATTTTAACTTAAATGAAAAATCAGAAAACATAAATGAGATTCATATGATATCAAAAAATATAGAAAATGACCTTAATAAAAACCTTGAAATAGATGGGGAAGAAACAGACAGTAATTTTGTTAAATCACTAGTTAGCCTAGAAATTATAGATGAGATAAAATATGCAACTGAAGATATAGTTATTAGAAAAAATCCAAATATAGAAAGCTCTGAGCTAACTAATATAGAAAAATCAGATGAGATAAAAGTTTTATACGATATGAAAAATAATTGGTACTTAGCTCAATACAATGATTATGTAGGATTTGTAGATGGAAATTATATTTCAAGCGAAAAACCTTTAGAAGATCCAGAGCATGAAGTAGAAGAAGATAATGTTGAATCTAAGGAATTTAGGCTATCATTTTACTCTAACCTTCCTGAGCACAACGGTGGATACACTAATACTGCCTCAGGAGCTCCTTTAACATATGGAGTCGTTGCAAGTAATGTCTATCCTATAGGTACTAAAATTGAACTTGAAGGCTACGGCATGATGACAGTTCTTGATAGGGGTGGTTCTCATTTTAATAATGACGATAGACTTGATGTATTTATACCTCCTAAAGAAGGAGAAAGTAAAAAAAATTATAAAGCGAGAATTTGGAAGTTAGGACGTAAAGTTACTGAAGGAAAGATTCACTACCCAGTAAGCTAAAAAATTAAGCAGCTATCAAAAGGTCATATATTATATGACATATTTGATAGCTGTTTTTTTATGTTAAACTTTTTATATTTTAATTGTTATATTCAGTTTTTTAATCCTAGTTTATCCCTTACGATACTATCAACAATTTTTTCAATTGGTTTAATGTCATGCTGATAAGACTGAGTGATAACTATGAAATTATGCTCAGGAAGCACAGTTAAAATCTGCCCATCAGTTCCATGACCAAAGTAAAAGTCTTCTTTTGGAAGCCAAATGCCAAGGCCATATCCATACCTACGGAATATTGCTCCAGGAGTATCCACATCTTCAGTTTTGAAATACAATTTCCTCATTTTTTCTATCCAGTTTTCTGGAACTATTCTTTTATCATCATATGTTCCCTTATTTAACATTAGTTCCCCTATTTTAAGTAAATCTTCTGGATATAGCCATAAACGAGTAGCCCCTGCTAAATAGTTTCCATACTTCTCCCATTCAAAATCTTGTATATCAAGAGGTTTAAAAAGCTCTCTTTTTATAAACTCTAATAAATCTTCTTTTAAAAACTCCTGTAAAACTACAGAAAGTAAATATATACCTGCATTTGAATATAAATAGTATTCTCCAGGTTCATGTACAATTGGATAATTTATTATATAATCTACGTACTTATAAGGATCCATGTCTTTAATGTCATCCCTCATTAAAAGTACTTTATCAAAACCTACAGAGTGTGTTAGTAAGTGTTTAACTTGAACTTTTTCTAAATATTTTTTATTTTCTTTGTTTTCTAAGTTAACAACTCCTTCTATAATAGGATAAATATACGTTTCTTCATCAAAAAGTGGATATTTACTTTTAAGAGAAAGTCTATTTACTATTCCTACTACAAGAGTCATTACAGTCTTACTGATACTTCTTATATCACTCTTCTCTGTTCTGCCATTAAACCTATGTACAAAACAATTATCATTATCTTTTATAAGTAAATAATGCATATTTACTAAATTATCCTCACTATCTCTAGTGTTATTAAATATATCAACTATTTTATCAAATTTTTCTTTATTCATTTTATCATCCTCTTTAAACTCCGTCATATTTAGAAACACTAATAGGTATTAGTATTATTCTAAAAATCCTTCTTATTCAGAATTTCAGTTTAGCCCATTAATTAAAATAGGCTAAACTGAATTTTTAATTTATTTACTTAAGCTAAATGTTAAATTACTTGTCACCATGCTTCATAGCAACTTCAGCAAGTTCATTATAAATATTAGCATCTCTTAAAGCTAAGAAAGTTTTTCTGAACATTTCATAAAATTCAGTGTAAACTTTATGGTTTTCCATGTTTGGTTCTACTATTCCAAAGGTATGAACCATATTATCAATTGCTTCATCTATGCTATCTAATTCTCCTGCTCCTACTCCACCTAAAATTGCTGCTCCAAGAGCTGCACATTCTGATACTTTAAGTCTTTCTACTGGTCTTCCATAGATATCTGCTTGCATTTGAACCCAAAAATCAGATCTAGCTCCTCCACCTGATAAACGAATAGTTTCAAATGGACGCCCAAGAGCTTCTTCCATAGCTTCAACTGCCATTCTAAGCTCATAGATAATACCTTCCAGCACCGCTCTAGCCGTGTGCTTTCTCTCATGAACCTGAGTTATACCTATCATTCCACCACGAGCATTGTCGTGATAGTAAGGTGTTGCCTGGCTATTAAAGAATGGGAAGAATAATAAACCTCTGCATCCTATAGGTGCTTTTGACGCTTGTAGTGTAATTAGATCATAAGGACTTATATCTAATGTCTTACCTAGTTCAACCTCAGGTTGTCCATAAGTATCTCTCCACCATCTTAAAGCTTCTCCTGCAGCATGAGATGTTCCTTCCATATCCCACTTACCTGGAATTGCGTGACTACCAAATGATACACCCGTACCTACAATCTTAACATCTTTAATTTCATCTACCTGAGCTACCATAACAGCTGCAGTACCTAATGAAAGTTCTGCAAGACCTTCCCTATTAACTCCTGATCCAACTGCTGCACACTGCTGGTCTCCTCCACCTGGAGAAATTGTAGTGTCCTCAGCAAATCCTGTTAACAAAGATGCTTCTTTAGAAACTTTACCTACAGGTCTTAGCTCATGAAGTATTGGAGGAAGTTTATCTTTATCCAGATTAATAGCTTCTATTAATTTATCTGAATAATCTAGAGTATTTATATCAAACATTCCATTATAGTTTAGAGCTGAAGATTCAGCAAAAACTTCTTTAGATCCGAGTCTATTAAGAATCCATTCTTGGCCATTTACAAATTTCCATGTTTTTTCATAAATATCAGGTAAATTATCCATAACCCATTTTATCTTTGGATATACCCATAAACTAGAAGGACTAAGCCCACTTGTTGCATAGTATTCATCGCTTCCGATACTATCTCTTATCCACTGGGTTTCTTTTGTTGCTCTACCATCTGACCAAACAATTGAATCCATTAAAGGTTCCCAATTTTCATCTATTGGAACAAAAGAACCTCTTTGGCTTGAGATACCTATAGAAACAACATCTTTAATATTTCCCTTGAATTTACTAGTTGCTTGTTTTGAGGCTTCAACAACTCCAGCCCAAAGTTCGTGCATATCCTGATCTACCCAACCTGGATGAGGATGTTTAGTTTTATACTCACTATAACCACTACTTACCTCGGCACCTTTTTCATCAAATATTATTACTGAAGCTCCTGTTGTACCTGCATCGATTCCTGCAAAATATTTTTTCATAAATTCATCCCTTTCTTTATAAAACGTTTTTTACAATTTCAACTGGCAACGATTACAAAAAACAATAATAAAACAACTTCCTTATATATTATAGCATATGGCTATTCTGTATTTAGCGAAATATATTTAATTAATAGATTGTTTAATCTTTTCTAGGCTTCTTTATTTTTGGTGTCTAGCTCTATTTTAGCTCCTCTTTCTTTATTAATTATATAGACAATTACAAAGGACAATATAAAAAATAATACCCTTATAAGGAGAGATAAAATAAACTTAGGAGATCCTGGATTATCAATATTATTTCCAAATATAGTCATTGTTATCATTGAAGGCAGCCTTATTAAAAGAGACACTAATATATAGGGTATATATTTTGTATTTATTGCCCCAAGTAAAATGCTCCCAAGATCTCCTGGGATTAATCTTACAATTCGAAATATAAATACAAAAACCCAATTATTTTGATTTTTAAATTCATCTATTTTATTCGTTTTTGGATATTTGCTTTTGATTTTAAGAACAAGATCTTCTCCTGATACTTTACCTATTATATAAGGGAGACTTAGACTAATTATTAAACCTACTACATTTAACAAAATCGCAAAAGCTACATTAAATAGTTTTCCTGATACTATATATAAAACCGCTATTGGAAAAATAACCGATAAAGATTTTATAGCATAAAATAAAAGAATTATAAGAGAAGCTAGAAATAAATTTTTTGGTGCAAATTCTAATATGTTTTCAACTGTTATTTTATCTCTATTTAAAGCAGCAATAAATACAAAAACTCCCATTAAAATAAAAGGAAGATACTTAAAAATATTTTCTTTTATTAGCACTGATTTATTTTTTTTCTTTAATAATTCAGTTTCCTTTTTTTTAGCCTCAAAATTTACTTCTCTGTGATTGTTTTCGTATTCTTCTTTTATATCCATTTTTTTACTGCCTCTTTTTTCTAATCAAATTGAAAAAACAGCGAGCCTAGGCTGCGCTGAATCTTCTTTTAGATATTCATCTTGTATCCATCATATATCTATAATACTAATTGAAGCTTAAAAAAACAGTCTCACTTAATTAGCTTACTTCTGTTTTCCTACAAAAAATAATGCTATTGTTCCTGGCCCTGAGTGGCTTCCTATAACAGGTCCTATATTATTTATTATTATTTTCTTTGGATTAAATTTTTTCTCCACTAATTCTTTTACAAAAATAGCATCTTCCAGAGCATCTCCGTGGCCGATAAATATAAGCTGATCCTCCGTATCTACAGAAAACTCTTTCATTTTTAATATTAATTCTTTAAGTGATTTCTTTCTTCCTCTTACTTTTTTAACCGGAACTAACTTACCTTCGTTATTAACATGCATTACAGGTTTAATATCAAGAGCTGTTCCAACAGTAGCTGCCATCTTTGAGACTCTACCACCTCTTTCTAGATGTTTAAGATCATCTACAGTAAACCAGTGGCATAGTTTATCTCTATTTTCTAAAATCCACTCCTCAAGTTCAAATATATCAAGTCCCTCATTCTTTTTTGCTACAGCATTATAAACAAGAAGTCCTTCACCAAGAGATGCTGCTCTTGAATCTACGGAGATAATATTTCTATCTTTATATTTTTCTTTTAAATCATCTATTGCTATTAAAGATGAATTAAAAGTACTACTTAATGCTGAGGAAAAACAAATATAAAGAATGTCTAAACCTTTATCTAAAAACTCTTTAAAAAAATCTTCATATCTTACAGTGTTTATTTGACTTGTTGTAGATTTTCCGCCGTCTCTTAATTTATCATAAAAATCTTTAGCTGAAAGCTCTCTTTCATCTGAATAATTAAAGTAATCTTTTTCGTCCACTCTATATTCCATAGGAATAACATAAATCCCCAAATCCTCAATGATTTCAACTGGCAAATCCGATGTGCTTTCAGTAATAATTACATAATCTCTCATTTTTACACCTAACCTTTATAAATTTATAAATAATTGCATAATACATAATAATTATATTTTCTATTATAGCTGTATACTATATTAAATTCATTAGACAATATAGCGTAATGTCCAAATTTAAGACAATTTTTAACTATTGTCTATATATATATGACTATTTTTATACTATTATTGTATTATAAGTCAGTACTGAAAAGTTGAGGTAATGTAATACTATGGATAATAAGATAAATAAAGTGTTAGTAGAATCTGCAATAAAAAAAGGAATCTCAGACATCAAAGATGATCCTCAAAGAGGAATTAGGAATTTAATAGATTTAGGCGCATATTTTATTAAGGATAAATTTCAAAAAAATATATTAGATGTTTTTCACAAAATCTTTAATAATCCTAAAAGTCCCTACTTCGATATGTTCAAAAACCTAGTCCGTGATGTAGATGAGAAAATTTTAAAGACTTTTTCATTTAATTTAGGCTATAATAGTTTAACAAATGGTGCTAAAGTTATAAGAGAAAACAAAGAAATATATAAATGCTATATTCCTTGGATAATAAATTTTAATTTAAAAGATCAAAATGAGGATTCACTTAGGATTGATGATATAATAAAAATTGTAGATGAGGGAAAAACTCTTGGTATATACTCATATATGTTTTTTATAGATAAGGATATTGATTTTTTATTTCCACTTTTAGAAAAAGAAAAGGACTCTGCTTTTTTTCTTATGACTGAAAAAGATTCTATAAATAAAAAAGAACTAGATAAAATTAATTCTTTTAAAAATACTTACATATCCATTTCTATGGAATATAAGGATATTAAATCAGAGCTATTTAAAAACACATTGAACCTACTTAAGGGCTCCGGAGCACTACATGGAGTTCATTCTTACTATAATCATAAAAATGCAGCTATAATAGCTACAAATAGATGGAAACGAAATTTAAGAAAGCTAAATCTTAATTCTGCTTTTCTAATTGAATCTAATCCTAAGGACTATATAGCTAATGATAAGATTAAACACTTTACGGAGAAATCTAGGAAAAAAAAGAATTTTAAAACCTTTCTAGTTAATTACTTAAAAGATATAACTTTTATACAAAATAGTATTAGTAAAGATAAATCTTATCTTGAAATAGATAGTTTAGGTAATTTAAAAATAAGTTCAAATGCGAAAAGTAAAAATTTCAATCTAAAGACTAATTCTCTGATTGAAAGTCTAATGCTATCTATGAGTAATTTTCAACTATAGCTTTGCTGCTATATATTAAGTAAAATAATATTTTAATTAAGGAGGAAGATACCATAAAAAAACTCACTATATATATATTAATTATTCTAATGTCTTTTTCTTTAATATCCTGTGAAAAAGAAAATCTTGACTCAGAACTATTAATTAAAGTAAGTGATTCATCAAAGTTTACTGATGAAGAAATAGATGATGCTATAAATACTGTAATTGATAATTTTGTGTTTCCAGAATTTGATACAAATCAAATAATATATGACGAAGAAAAATCAGATATTTTTATTATAGAGTATCTAAGTCATGGTAAAGGATCAACTAAAGACATAGACCCAAGTAACATTATTGTGTTACTTTCTGATTTTGATGTTGAAACATCTGCAGAAAATCCTATTTTAAATGAGGATAAAGATATATCGGACTTTTCCTGGGTTTTAGTCAGAGAAGATAAAGCCGCTGAATGGAAAATTATGGATGAAATAAATTAAAAAATAGATAATCAGTTACTATAAAAATAGCTGATTATCTATTTTTTATTATTTTTGACAATATAATACGCAATTTCGTTTATACCATTTTTCATAAGCCTTATAAATTTCTCTGGTGGAAGATCCTTCTCATCTAGAAGCCACTTTGTTATTGAGCTTCTCGCTGCATTTGCAAAATATACTGTGAAAAACTCTTTGTTTTCCATTTCTTTAAATAAATCTTCTACATAAACAGCTATTACTGGCTCTATAATCTCTATAAAATAATCAGAAAATGAATTTTGCCCTTTAATCTCAAAAGCATTGATATAAAAAGTTTTGTTTTCATAAAGGTAAAAACAAACCCTCTCAAGTAGCTCTTGATTTCTTACTTTACCGTCAATTACCGTCATTACAAACTCAGTGTAAAAAATCCAATTTACAAGATCATATTTATCTTTAAAATGATAATAAAAACTTTTTCTGTTTAGCCTGCAGCTATCTGTAATTTCTTTTATGCTTATACTATCTACAGGCTTATTTTCCATAAGTTTTTTTATAGAATTAGCAAGAGCTATTTTAGTTGTGGAAATTTCAATCATTCTATCACCTTTAATTACATAGGACTATGAGTTATTAAATCTTATATCTTAACTTTAAAAGTTAAGATTAATTAAAATATACCGCTTCTTAATTAAGAAGCGGCATATTACTACTTTATCTCACATACTCTTCCAACTAGATTATTATCAAGCATAACTTTTATTCCATGAGGATGAGTTTTACTCTTCGTTAAAACTCTTTTAACTTTACCATAAGTAACCTTCCCACTCTTTTGATCTTTTTTTAAAACTACTCCAACTTCAAGACCTAGCTTTATATCATCTCTATTTTTACCTTCCATAATATCTCCTTTTAAAATTAATGCATTTTGAGCTTATTCCTAAAACTGCTAAATTCTAAGTCAGCTGCAATTCACTATAGCACTAAGTAATTTATAGAATTTATTTGCGCTTTTTTATAATTAATTAGAAAAAATTGTGCTTCTTTTTTTTATGTACTTTTTATAAACAATATAGATAAATGAGCCTATAAAAATTATAAAAGAAGCTATAAGGGAGGCCATTATATATTTATAATTACTATTGTACTTATTAGGATCTATATGATTTAGAAATATTGCGAGATAGGATACAGCTCCTGTTAACAAATATGAAATGCTTTTAAAATAAATACTCATAGATGAAATAATAATAAGTCCTAATAAAATTACTATAATTACAGTTAAATTCTCATTTAAAGAATTATCTAGCTTAAAAAATTTGTATACAGCCATTAAATTAGCTAGTAATGCAACATTTATCCAAGCAAAATAAATACTAAAAGGTATTTCTATAAAAAATCTATCTTTTATTGAGTTATAACTTTTCTTTATTTGAAGCATTATTAAAAATAAATATATATATATGAAAACCATAAATATAGTTGACAGTAAAATTAAATCATAGTGCCAAGCAAGTATCCATAATACATTAAATATATTTGAGATCATAAAATAACTAGACACTTTCTCAATATAATTATCATCCATCTCCGGCTCTTTGTTTCTGAGCTCTAGATACTGATATATTGTAAATAGTAGTAATAAGATATAAATTACTCCCCAAATAGCAAATATAAATCCAGCTGGTGTAAATAAAGATTCATATTTATCAGAAACTTCACTTGTTAGAACCCCATTTATAGGAAGGTAATTAGCTAGAAAATTAACTATAAGCACTATAATAAACGTAATTGCAGCAAGAAATTTCACTTTATAACCCTTGTTATGTATCATTTTAATTTATCCCCCAATTTATAACTCAAAATAGTATGATTTATATAAATATTTTTCATCATATTTTACAGAAAGTTTGTATAGAAAATTCTTAACTGTCTCTCCTTTTGTAAGTCCATTTTCATAGCTTTTTATCAGCCTAAAATAATTGTTTTTTTCTTTTTCTGTTGCTTTATTTTTAAAATATCCCCAAACATGATTTAGGGAATTTACATAATCTTTTGGACTTTCTTCAATTTCAAAGCTTTCTTCTATTATATTATAAAATTCTAAAGAAGGATAACTATTTTTATCTTTAAGAAGTTTTCTTAGTTCAAGGTAATTTTTATGAGATTTTTCAAGAATGCTGTATTTATACTTAGCCCAGTCCATCTCTAAATATTTTATATTTTCATCTTTTTCAAGTGTATTAATGCATTTAATTGCAGAAACATTTTTATCTTTTACTTCCAGCATAATATCTAAATCACTGCCCTTATTTTTCTCGTAAAAATTTTTAAAATTATTTAAATAAATAGTTTTAGAATGACCTCCAGGTTTTTTCATTGGATCTTGTATGGAGAAATGAACTTTTTGCCTTCCGTCTTCTTTTTTCCATGTTTTTCTCGCCATATTAATCCAGTAAAGATCATCTTTTTCTAAGAATGGTGGATTTATCCTACTATGAAGATTATCATAAACTACAGGAGCGCCAGTTCTTTCCGAAATATAAAGTACTTCTTCTATATTATAGGACCTATCATCATTTTCTATAATTAATCTATCTTTTACTGATGATTTTAGTTTTTTATAATTCTCTATAAATCTGTTTATAGCTTCTTTTTTATTTCCATAAACTCCGCCTATATGAAGAACTATTTTAGAAGTTTTATCGCAGTTAAGTAAATTAAGCACTTTATCATGATAATTTAAATCTAAAACTGCTCTTTCAATCACATCTTCGGTTAAAGAATTTATAACAGTATACTGGCCAGGATGCATAGACACTCTTATATCAGCCTTTTTTATAATTTCTCCAATTTCTGTAAATTCTTCTTTAAATACTTCGCCCCAGTTAAGAGTATTATACTCACTTGAACCAAAAGGAATTAAATCTGATGTAATTCTAAATAATTTTATTTGATTTTTTTTATTATAAAGCATAATTTCTTTAAGTACTTTTAAGTTATGAGCTATAATCTCAGTTAAATTTTCATTTGTAATATTATTTTTTCTAATAGTTCTAAATCTTAATGATTTGTCCCCAATAAAGTTACACGCATATCCTATCATATATTCTCCTTGTATCTAGTATAATTAATTTATAGATGTAATGTTTAAATTATTAGTTAATTCTCATTTCTCTTTGATTTTATCACCCAAAACTTTTATTTCCAAATTAAAAGTAAAATAGTTATTGATATTTGTATATTTATACATTATAATGCATAAATGCACTAATTTATTCACAGGAGATGACATATGAATTATAAAAATAATAACAAATTAAAAATTAAATCTGTA
>LFRM01155923.1_pt1 | contig 12234 bp, 10 predicted proteins | sample 618341 | NCBI WGS metagenome assembly LFRM01 (sample SAMN03654438, study PRJNA283298) | anaerobic digester metagenome | isolation source: pool of bioreactors CSTR01a, CSTR02a, and CSTR03a thermophilic anaerobic... | place: Denmark: Kgs. Lyngby | collected 2014-05-21
CAATGATCACGCCTTTCATCCTCCTGCCAACCGATGTCTTACACCGATTGTACAGGAAATATTAAAGGATGGATCAAATATTCGTTATCACGACGGCGATTTTGATTTGGCAGGTGGATCACTTTTTCGTAATCATTGAGTGGATTTTTGGATCACTTTTACGTTAGCATACATATGTTTGTGCTTATTTGGGAGAACAGTCGAGCTGAGATTGTCGAGGAGATGTATGAAGAAGAGAGTTGTCTAGGTGTGGTCAAAGAGGTAGATTAACATGTGGTGCACTGGCCATGTTGTGAGAATTAGGGGACGTTACAATAGTCAGTTATGAAGTTTTAAATTCATAGTTAGAGACTTTAGAAATATGGCAAACTTTGGCAGGATTTCGCTGTTAATTGTCGAAATGTTTTAATCGATCAATAAGTCTTTTTTAGTAGAGACAATTGCGTTAAGGGGTGAGAGGGAGGGATGCCATGTTACCATTTTATGTGGTGAAAGATGAATACCTGATTGGTTTTCGAAAGGTGTTTTGGAGTGATGTGCTGAGAAGAAATCAGTGACGCTTTCAGGTGAAAATAATGAAATTGACCATAACCCTCCAGGGTACAGAGGATTCTGTCACGCTTCCAATTCATCACAATCATTTCATTCAATCTGCCATTTATCAGTTGCTCGACCCGGTCTACGCTGCCTTTCTTCACGAAAAAGGATACACCTATGAAAAGCGACATTTCCGGTTGTTTTCTTTTTCCCGGCTATTAGGTCAATACAGTCTTGAACCCAAGGTAGGTACGATTACTTTCGTTGGCCCCATGGAACTCGTAGTCCTTACCCCACTCAAGCCGGTGTCTGAAGGAATTGTGAATTCCCTGATTATGGGGAAAGAGTTTCGTATTGGTGATAGAGTACTGACAGGCACAGCTGTCAAGATAGATTATCCGACAGTCTCCAGCGATACAGTAGCTGTTCGCACCTTGTCCCCCATCGTGAGTTACAGCACTTTGATGCGGGCCGACGGGCGCAAATTTACCTATTATTTTGATCCTACAGAAAGTGAATTTGGCCGACTCGTAGCTGACAATCTATATAAAAAACTCAAGGCATGGACACCGGATATTGCGGTCAGCAGGGAGGATTTCCGTTTTTCTATTAGGCCACTGAAGCCGGCGCAAAAGCGGGTGGTGATATATAAAGGGACGGTTATTAAAGGCTATTCCGGCTATTATCTTTTAGAAGGCGAGCCGGAGTACCTGGAATTCGCCCTTAATGTCGGTCTGGGTGCCAAAGGAGCGCAGGGGTTTGGCGCTATCGAGCAAGTATAAAAGGGGGTGAAAACGAGTGGGTTTCTTGCAGGCTGTCTACGCTTTAGGGGAACAGGCCAGCGAGGCTTACAAGAACTCCCCGTTGGCGGATATCATGGACTTCTTACAACTTCCCTATCCTTTTACAGAAGATAACAGAGGAATGGTACGTGCTATTCGCGTATGGCTGGAAGTGGCGGATCCAAAAGCGGACGTTCTAGACATCAAGGGAATTAGCCATATTGACTGGATAGAATATCGGGCTATCGGGGCAGACGAAGTTCAGATTAAGGAGCGTTGCCTCTACCGCGATCCAGTGGGCAGCAACGTGTCCTGGCGCTTTTCCCCACTATACAAGCTCGGGAAGGGTAGTAAAGAACCTCGCAAAGAGCTGATAAGCGAGAAGGAGCGCTGGGAGAATGACAAGGATTGCAGGTTCTACAAGCTGTACCACAATGTCCTTAAAGATTATGAGAATACTGGGTATTTTACGGAAGGCAGTACTAATGCTATTATGTCAGGTTTGGTAGCCCAAGTGGACCAGATTGCAGAATTTTGGTCGGATCGTAAGATACCATGTTTCTTATTATTTGGATTAAATTCAGGCGGTCGGTTCATTTACCCGGGTGAAACGCCGGCTTTCGTCAAGTATTTCAAAGCAAAACTTAAGCGGGACGAACCGGCTAACAAAGGCAAAAAGAAACAGGAGATTATTGCATATTGCTCCATATGCGGGGCAATAGGTAGACAACAAGAAGCCTTAGACCAAGTGTTTAAGTTTGCTACTTTTGACAAGCCAAGCTTTCTCCCGGGGACAAAAGCCGGGGCGGGAGTAAGGGAAAAAGTGTTTCCCGTTTGTGAGGCTTGCTATGCTGTAGTATCTGCAGGCAAGGAATACATGGAGAACCAGTTTGTCAATTTGAATACAATTCCTAACATTAACCTGTATGTTATACCTGAAATCATTTCAGATAAACAAGAATACTACCGAATGGCTGCTGATTTTACGAAAGATTTCCTGCGCAATGGCATACGGAATGAACCAACTCTTTTCAAGATTTTAGCCAGGCATAACGATGGGCTAGTTTATCACTTCCTATTTGCGGAAACCAATCAGGCTCAAGTGATTGTCCATTCCTTGGTTGAGGATGTTCCTCCCAGTAGGCTACGGAAGTTGCAAAAGCTGTGGGAAGAAGTGTGTGTAGCCTTCGGCTACGAAGATGAGGATGAAGGGAAGACAAATAACAAGACTCTCCTAGATACGGCTATTCGGCAGATCGTAGCAGTCCTCATGTCTCTGGCAGGCAAACGGGAGCAGGACCAAAGAGTAATGAAGGACAAGGTTATTGACATAATTAGTAAAATACTCAGCGGAGAATTAGTAGGAGTGCAGGAGATTAAGGCTTTAGTAGTCTCACGATTGGCAGGGTTGATTAACGATCCTGACTGGTTAAAGCCAAAGGGGGCAGGGCAAATGCCCGGTCGTCTCAAAATCAAAGGTATGGCTGAAGTAGTGGAGTTCTTATACTGGGTTAACGGGAGGGGATCAGCTTGAAACTGGAGTGGCTGAATGAGTTTGCGGATCCATACCTTAGAACCGCCGGTGGACAAGGAGTGTTTTTGAGTGGAATCGTGCTAGGCATGGTTGCCCGGTACCAAGTTAGTAAAGAAGAAGACATAGACGCCGCGCCCATGTTCAAACAAATCATGTTTGGCAAAATGCAGAGACGGGATTTGTTGAGGCACTTGAGCCGGGTACCGGAATTAATAAGAGCGTACGATATCCCCTACAGGGGATATCTGGAGCAATTGTCGGGGCTAGCTGGAGACTTGCTGCTTAAAGGGACGACGGAGATGGGTGTGGACGGAAATTTTGCTTTTTCGGTGGCTTTCTTAAATGCCAAGGAGTATTTCTGGCGCATTTTCGGCAAGTCTGATGAAAATTAAAGTACGAAAGGAGCGTTTCTGTCCATGGCTTTTGCGAGAAGACGAGAGTATCTTTTCTTGTACAGTGTCAAAGATGCTAATCCCAACGGCGATCCGTTGAATGCTAATCACCCGCGCTTGGATGCGGAAACAGGCAGGATCATGGTATCAGACGTACGGATCAAACGGACTATCAGGGACCAGTGGTTGCGAGAGGGGCTGGCGGTTTTTGTCGATGGAGAGCCGAAGACGCTGAAAACTCGAATTGATGAATTGAAAGCTCAATTTGGTGTGAGTAACGGCAAAGAGGCCCTGGCAAAATGCATTGACACCAGGCTCTTTGGGGTAACTTTTGCTCTTGGCAATGAATCTTTTTCTTGGACGGGCCCGGTCCAATTCAAGTGGGGACGGTCATTGCATAAAGCTAAAGCGGAACTGGTACAAGGCACGGCGGCTTTTGCCACCAGAGACCAGAGGGAACAAAGATCGTTCAGAAATGAGTATATCGTCCCCTTTGTATTGCTGGCGGTTTATGCTATTGCTAACCAGTATCCTTCCGCTGAGACGGGAGCCACCGACGAGGATGTGGACAAAATCGCTACTGGTTTATGGGATGGCACCGTAAACTTAATTACCCGTAGCAAAGTAGGACACGTGCCAAGATTGCTGCTGGAAGTGATCTATCAAGAAGGTTTCTCCGGCGCTGCCGGGGCACTGGATGAAAAGGTCAAAATGCTGGGACCGGCTGGACAAACCCTCAGTGATGATGAACAGCTTGCCATTAGAACGCCGGAAGATTTTATAGTGGATTTAACCGGGCTTACCCAGAGGTTGGCTGAGCTGAAAGAAAATATCGAAATAATTAAACTATGGCTTGATCAAGAATTGCGGCTTAAAGGCTTGGAGGAACTGAGAACGCTATTTGGTGAAAAGTTGGCGGAACAAAAGAGGTGACCTGAATGGCTCTTGCTTTCGACATTGCCGGCCCTATCGCCATGTTTCGCCGCCCTTACACCACCACTTCATCAGTCTCTTTCCCTTTGCCGCCTCCAACTGCTGTGGCGGGGTTGATTGGAGCAATTGTAGGACTAAATAATGGCAGCGATGAAGTGGGGTATGCTGCGAAGTATTGGGATGCTATGCGGGGGACGAAGATTGCTATTTCGATCATCAACCCTATTTCCTGGTTTTCTACAACCATAAACTTCTGGAACTTAAAAGAACCTCAAAAAAGTCCCCATATCAGGGTTAAACATCAGTTCGTGCGGCAGCCTAAATATCGCATTTACGTCCATGGCGGGATAGAAGATAAGTTGCGGCCACATTTAGAAGAGGGAACTTTTATCTATACGCCATGTCTCGGTACGGCCTACGCCATTGCCGAGCTGGAGTACTTGGGTGAATTTCCAATACAGCCGGTGAAGGAGCAAAAGATAGCGCTGGCCAGTGTGCTACCCTTGCCGAAGGAGCATAATGCAAAGATAGACATTCTTAATTCTAAGACAGTATTTAGGGATATATTGCCATTCAGTTTGACGACCGAACGGCACATTGCTCAGACCATCAACACTGTCTATACTTCCTCGTCCCAGGAGAAGCTGCACCTGACTTCTTGGGAGGGATTGGATGTTACAACCTACGGACATGATTGCATTGCTTGGTTCCCAGCTTGGTGACCAACGTAGTCATCCCGACAAGCTCTTGCATGAGCACCTCCAAAACGTAGCTACCCTGGCTAAGGAACTTGCAAGCAGTCATGGCTTGGTCGTGGATGAACAGCTGTTAACTGCCATTGCTTTAACTCACGATATTGGCAAAGTACATCCCAAGTTCCAGAGGCTGTTAGATGGGGTAGGGCCCGGTATTAATCATGCTAAACCGTCAGCCTGGTTTACCTATAGCATTACTAATGACATTTGGGCGGCAGAAGTTGTCTGCCGCCACCATACCGGGCTGCGTAACTTGGATGACATGATTGCGGATTGGGGCCGTGATCAAGACTGTGAAAAGACAATGAGACAATTGTTACCGGGCTGGCCTTTTATGATTGACGAGCCCACTTTGTTTCAGTTGCAGCTTAATCTATATTCATCTTTAAAATATGAAATGAGAATTGACCACTGGCTGCGGGTAAGACTGCTGTATTCATTATTGATTGCCGCTGATAGGATGGATGCTATTGGTATCGCCAGTCTTCCTAAAAAGGGTGTACCGGCATTTACACCACCGGTGTTGCCAAGTCGTTCCCCAGCTATTGATGCCTGGAGGCAGAAAATTAAAGAAACATGCGTGGAAAATGCCCTGCGCGTATCGGGACCAGGGGTTTACACCTTGACCCTACCCACCGGGGCCGGTAAGACTCTAACAGGGTTGGCGATTGCGCACGCATGGGCCACACGCTTTGGTTGCAAGTCCATCATTTACGGTTTGCCTTTCATCAGCATCGTCGAACAAACGGCCGCTGTGGCTAAGCAAGTTTTCGGTGATGACCAGGTGCAGGAAGACCATAGTCTAGCCTACAGCCAGGGTTACGATGAAGATACGAATGATTACTCCAAAGATGCGGCTGCATGGAAGAAGATGTCCACCTTATTCCGGTATTGGCGGGAACCGGTAGTCCTTACGACCCTAGTTCACCTGTGGGATGCCTTATTTAACCCGCGTTCTAATCGCACGATGAATTTTCACCGTCTAAGTAATGCGGTGATAATTCTTGATGAACCCCAGACCATTTCGCCGCGCTTTTGGCATGGTTTTGGTCAAGTCCTGTCCTATCTCAGTCAAGAGTGGCATACGTTTTTCCTCCTCATGACCGCTACGCAACCGGAGATTGTCACCTGTCGGGAGCTGGCGCCCCCCGATACCGTCTTTCCCTATAACAGGCACCAATATGAAGTTTTGATGGATGAAGCAAGCGGTAAAATCAAGAAAATCACTGTAGATGAATTACCTCTTGTGTTGGGCGATAAACTGCCGGTGCGGGAGCTATCCGGTATGGTGGTAGTAAACAGGAAGAAGGCTGCTATCCGGGCCTACCGGGCTCTGGAGAGTCTTGAGCTGGAGGCGCCTTTGCTCTTATTAAGTGGTTGGCTCACCCCTTACCGGCGCCGGATTATCTTGAGATACCTGAAATGGTTAGAGAGAAAGAAAAGACGCCGCTATTTGGTAGCAACTCAAGTGGTAGAAGCAGGTGTAGACTTGGATTTTGGCTGGGTGTTCAGAGATCTGGGGCCGCTCGATAGCATTATTCAAGTAGCTGGAAGATGCAATAGACACTCCCGTGAAGATCTGTTAGGTCATGTGTTGGTAGCTGAAATTGTCAACAACAAGGGCCACTCTACTTGGAAAAACGTTTATGATGACATACTGATCGATAAGACAAAAGAAGTGCTGATCAAAAATCCGATTTTTGAGGAAAAAGAGGTTAGACGCATCGTGGGGGAATATTACGCTAAAGTGGTCGAAGGGGTGTCTCCAGTGCTTCTCTTCGATAAATTGTCTCGCGGTGAGTGGGGAGAATATCACGAGTTAATTGATGAGGATAACAGAGCCGTTGATACCGTGACCGTGTTTGTGGAAGAAAATAGCAAACTTTTGCCTATGTTAAGAAAGCTAGAGGAGACAGAGTGGACCCTGGAAGACATGGACGAGCAAAAGAAGTTGGTGCAAAAGGTGATGCAGTATGCCATTGAAATACCAAAGACTATGATAACTGCTTGCAGAGCCTTTTGCGCGAGGTTTTTGACGGAGGATGAAGAACCTGTCTTTCGGCCGATCTTGCATGGGCGGGCGTGGTTTTTAGGCAAGGAAGCAATAAGTAAAGATGGGGGATTATATAGCCCAGTTCTTGGGTTTGTGCCACCGGAGGAAGATGAGGACATCTTATCCCCTGTGCTGTAAACAGGGGCGCCGAAGCGGAAGACCGTTATTCTGCTCATTAAGAGGCGAAGCCTAATGGAAAATGCTGAAATCAAAGTTTCTGGTACTTTAATGTGGTACTATTACATCTGTCACCGGGAAGTTTGGCTCATGGCACGACATGTGGAGCCGGAAAGTGACCATGCTAACTTGGAACTGGGCCGGTTCTTGCAGGAGACGGCATATCCGCGAAACAAGAAAGAAGTCATGGTAGGCCACTTGAAATTTGATTTGGTTAGAAAAAAAGACGGTCAATGGGTTATTGGGGAGGTAAAAAAGTCTTCGAGATATGAGAAAAGCGCGATCATGCAGCTGGCCCTTTACCTCTATGAACTGCAAGAATTAGGTATAAAGGCGCAAGGGGAGCTTTTGTTCCCTGAAGAAAAGAAGCGATTAGCCGTTGCTTTGACCCCTGAGCTAGAGGCAGAAGTCGAAAAAGCAAAAAGGGATATTCTGCGCATTGCTTGTCAGGATGCGCCGCCACCACCGGTAAAAGGTAAATATTGCCGGAACTGTGCCTATGGTGATTTTTGCTGGGCCTAGGGGTGGTTCAGGTTGAAAAAGACGATTTACATCTTCACCGACGGTGAGTTGCAGCGCAAAGACAATACGATTTGTTTCACTACCGCTGAGGGAAGGAAGTTCTTACCAGTAGAAGAAATAGGTGAGCTTTTTCTGTTCGGGGAAGTTAGTCTTAATAAGCGCTTTCTGGAATTCGCTTCCCAAGCGGAAATACTCATTCACTACTTTAACTACTATGGATACTATATGGGCACGTTTTATCCTAGAGAGCATTACAACTCGGGCTACATGATTTTGCGCCAGGCGGAGCACTACCTGGACCACGAGAAACGGATGGCTATAGCCAGACAATTCGTTTTAGGAGCTGTAGCTAACATAAAAAAGGTTCTCCGGTACTATCAAAATCGGGGCAAGGATTTACAGCACTGCATGGAAGCCGTTGAAAACTTGGAAGGTTCAATAGACGTCTGTGATAACGTTGCTGAGTTGATGGCATTGGAGGGAAATATCAGGAACCATTATTACAAGTCCTTTGATCTTATTTTGGAGAACCCTGATTTCGTGTTCGAAGAGCGCTCACGCCGGCCGCCGAAAAACTATTTAAACAGTTTAATTAGTTTTGGCAATTCCATATTGTACACATGTGTTCTTAGCGAGATTTACCGGACACATTTAGACCCCCGGATTGGTTTCCTGCATGCTACAAATTTTCGGAGGTTCACGTTAAATCTGGACGTGTCCGAGGTGTTCAAACCTATCATTGTGGACCGCTTGATTTTTACTCTTATTGGAAAAAAGATGATAACGAAGAACGACTTTGAAGCAGGGATGGAAGGGATTGTTTTAAAGGAAAATGCGAGGAGGAAATTTGTCGAGGAACTGGACAAGCGGTTGAAAGTAACCATCAAACACCGCAGCACCGGCCGGGAAGTGTCCTATAGGCGACTCATTCGCTTGGAGTTGTACAAGTTGCAAAAGCACTTGATGGGGGAAACTGTTTACGAGCCCTTTGTCGCTCAATGGTAAAGAGGAGAATTGCGATGTTTGTGATCCTCGTATATGACGTAAACCAAAAAAGGGTCGCCAAAGTACTGAAGACCGCACGGAAGTATTTGACGTGGGTGCAGAATTCCGTGTTGGAAGGGGAGATAAGTGAGGCCAATCTGAAAAAATTAAAAAAAGAGTTAGCTAGAGTAATGGATTTATCAGAAGATTCGGCGATCATATACGAATTACGTACCACTAAGTACTCATCCCGCGAAATCATAGGTGTGGAAAAAAGCAGTACCGATATTATAATTTAAATATAGTCGAGACCATTTGTCGTCGATCTCCAATAGCGCAAAAACCACAGGAGATCGACGACAATGTTGCCAATTAATAATCCTCGACAAATCAGTACTTGACCTGCTTTCTAGTCTGTATTGCCTTGTTGACGGTTATAACGGCTGATTAAAAAGAAGCCTTATTTTTCAACGCGTTTAACGGGTTTGTAGCTTACCTATGAGGGATGGAAACTACGTTTTGCTTGTGTTGCAGTACATATGAATCACAGTTTGTAGCTTACCTATGAGGGATGGAAACCGCCTAAAACATAAACATTTAATTTTTCGGAGTAACAGTTTGTAGCTTACCTATGAGGGATGGAAACCCGACAGCTTCGCCGTCGACCCCAAAAATCCAAGGGGTTTGTAGCTTACCTATGAGGGATGGAAACTAGGACTTGCTCGTGCTGCAGTACATATGAATCACAACGTTTGTAGCTTACCTATGAGGGATGGAAACACATATAACTATACCGGCAGCAACAAAAAACGGCTGCGTTTGTAGCTTACCTATGAGGGATGGAAACCATTTTAACTATAACATTACGGGAGGTTTTTATTATGTTTGTAGCTTACCTATGAGGGATGGAAACTTATGCCCCCCGGGTAGGCTCTATAACATTACTTGTTTGTAGCTTACCTATGAGGGATGGAAACTGACGAGAACGGTGACGAGTGCGACGAGGAAAACGCGTTTGTAGCTTACCTATGAGGGATGGAAACCGGGGTTGTGACCGCAGCCTTTCGGCTCCGCATTACGTTTGTAGCTTACCTATGAGGGATGGAAACCTTTTACATTGTTACTGCCTATATATCGCAGTTCATAGTTTGTAGCTTACCTATGAGGGATGGAAACACAGCTTGCCCGGCGGCATGCCGCCGGGCGGGGCTGCGTTTGTAGCTTACCTATGAGGGATGGAAACACGGCAAGAGGCACCAAGATGCCGTTCTCCCGTATGCGTTTGTAGCTTACCTATGAGGGATGGAAACTAATAACATAATATTATATTGTTTACAAGTATTTTTAGTTTGTAGCTTACCTATGAGGGATGGAAACCATATTAAGTCGTATACATCGGATATGTTTACCTTAGTTTGTAGCTTACCTATGAGGGATGGAAACCTACAAATGGTACGCGCACTACATCATGTCTGGCAGGTTTGTAGCTTACCTATGAGGGATGGAAACGCGGTCAGCCATTCTTCACACTCGGCAAAGTCAGCGTTTGTAGCTTACCTATGAGGGATGGAAACAAGGCATTAAGCATCTAATCCCCGAACATGTAGAATGTTTGTAGCTTACCTATGAGGGATGGAAACGACATATTCCTCCTTATTGCATTTGCGCGGGTTTTGTTTGTAGCTTACCTATGAGGGATGGAAACCCGCACACATGGCGCCTCGTTGATGTTCTCAGTTCCGTTTGTAGCTTACCTATGAGGGATGGAAACCACCATGAGGTCTTTAATACCGACTATTATGTCGTCGTTTGTAGCTTACCTATGAGGGATGGAAACTCGGTACACTCCTAAGGATGGCAGGCGGGCGTTACGTTTGTAGCTTACCTATGAGGGATGGAAACAAAAAGTATAAATGTCCATAGCTCAAACTCCTTTCGTTTGTAGCTTACCTATGAGGGATGGAAACTAAGTTAACTATAACATTATGGGAGGCTATTATTATTGTTTGTAGCTTACCTATGAGGGATGGAAACCCGGCACAATCAAGAATTCATCTACGCCGGTTTCTGGTTTGTAGCTTACCTATGAGGGATGGAAACATTGACATGATGAGAGAGTACGAAGAACAAAAAGAGTTTGTAGCTTACCTATGAGGGATGGAAACTTTAACTGCAGCCCCGCCCGGCGGCATGCCGCCGGGGTTTGTAGCTTACCTATGAGGGATGGAAACCCGTTCGTACGGAAAGCTCTCTTACACTGTAGTCAAGGTTTGTAGCTTACCTATGAGGGATGGAAACCGAAGTCAGCCTCGCTCGTGGAGTCGCCGCACATCAAGTTTGTAGCTTACCTATGAGGGATGGAAACGGTCGTTTGCGATGGGATTTCAACTCACTTTCCTCCGTTTGTAGCTTACCTATGAGGGATGGAAACTTCAGTGGGGATACGTCGTCGCGAGAGTTCATTGAGTTTGTAGCTTACCTATGAGGGATGGAAACAAGTGATTATGCCTGTCTACCTTAGCTTCCAGCTTGTGTTTGTAGCTTACCTATGAGGGATGGAAACACCGCATCAACCGGGCACTGCTCAGGGGCAATCAAAGTTTGTAGCTTACCTATGAGGGATGGAAACACCTGTTACTGGGTCGTGCTCCAGTGCCGTATCAGGTTTGTAGCTTACCTATGAGGGATGGAAACCCAGGTCATTCACGCTCCATGCTTTACCTCTTGTCGTTTGTAGCTTACCTATGAGGGATGGAAACTCCGGAAACTGACTTTTTACTATGCCGTTACGGTCAGTGTTTGTAGCTTACCTATGAGGGATGGAAACATTTCCTCCGCAACAAGCTCTGCTAAGTAGTAGGGGTTTGTAGCTTACCTATGAGGGATGGAAACAAGTCATAGCATGATCGGGCGTCAACCTGTGCCCTGGTTTGTAGCTTACCTATGAGGGATGGAAACAATATCATCATTGCTTCTCGCCTCCAGTATGCTTTTGTTTGTAGCTTACCTATGAGGGATGGAAACTTCGGACAGAAGAACTGGAAGAATGATTAACTATGCGTTTGTAGCTTACCTATGAGGGATGGAAACGACAGTTGAAATGTCTAACTTGGACGCAGTACCACTCGTTTGTAGCTTACCTATGAGGGATGGAAACCTTTAAAATGGTTATAATGTAACTGTAAACTATTAAGTTTGTAGCTTACCTATGAGGGATGGAAACTGATGTACTCTTGCTTCGGAATGTCCTCTGCCCTCAGTTTGTAGCTTACCTATGAGGGATGGAAACCCATCCCACTTTTGAATGAGATATACTTCTCCATCGGTTTGTAGCTTACCTATGAGGGATGGAAACAACGACAACCTAAACTATGATGATTTATTAGAGTTTGTTTGTAGCTTACCTATGAGGGATGGAAACCTGAAGAATGTAAAAGAAATATTAGGGGGTTTTAACGTTTGTAGCTTACCTATGAGGGATGGAAACTCAAATTCTGGATCGAGGGGAGTTGAGTCCGTATAATTGTGTAAAATTGGTTTCCCCATGAAATAAAAGAAGCCATTT
>LFRM01276635.1_pt1 | contig 12232 bp, 10 predicted proteins | sample 618341 | NCBI WGS metagenome assembly LFRM01 (sample SAMN03654438, study PRJNA283298) | anaerobic digester metagenome | isolation source: pool of bioreactors CSTR01a, CSTR02a, and CSTR03a thermophilic anaerobic... | place: Denmark: Kgs. Lyngby | collected 2014-05-21
GGTTTGATTTGCTACTTACGTCAGCGACGCAAAACAGAGGTTGAAGAACCAACATTGCCCCGAAAAGAGCGGAGGACATACATACCTCACGCCTTTACCGAAACCGAGCTAGTGAACTTTTTCAGAGCTTGCGATGAGATACCAGATTTTCCGAAAATTAAGAGGTACGCATCCAGACGAATCATCGTACCGGTATTCTTTCGTTTACTATACAGTAGCGGCGTCAGGACATGCGAAGCACGTAAACTAAGAACCGAAGATGTAGACCTTTCTCATGGCATCCTCAATATTCGTCTCTCCAAAGGCACCGCCCAGCACTATGTTGCACTGCATAATTCTATGCTTGTACTCATGCGGCAGTACGACGCAGCAATCCGGAAATATCATCCTGACAGAATATACTTCTTTCCCACAAAAGATGGGTCCTTCCATGGAAGGAATTGGGTGCAGGTTAATTTTCGCATGGCATGGGACAAGTATAATAGCGCCTATTCGACTGCATACGAACTCAGGCATAATTATGCGGTTGAAAACATAAATAGTTGGACGGATGAGGGGTTTGGATTTGATGCTAAACTGCTTTACCTGAGCAAGATTATGGGACATAGCAATGTGGAAAGCACAAAATATTACTACAGCCTGGTCCCCGGAATGGCTGATATTCTGCAAACACATTCAGACAGCGACGTCGTGATCCCGGAGGTGGATTATTATGATTAGAGCATCTGAAGAATCCGTGATCATTGCCCGCCACATCAGCACATTTTTGAACGTATATGTTCCATAACAAAAAACCAAGAGTAGTCATACATTGAGATCTTATGAATACGCGCTCAGCTTATATCTCGGTTTTCTTGAAACGCAAAAGAAAATAATCCCAGAGAACTTGCGTGGCAAGTGCTTCTGTATGGATTATATCGAAGATTGGCTTGTGTGGCTCATGGAGCAAAGGGGCTGCAGTCCAGAAACCTGCAATAATCGGCTGGCTTCATTAAGGGTGTTCTTAAGATACCTCGGGAAGAAGGACGTTTTATATCTGCATCTATCGCAAGCTGCTTCACAAATACCTAGGAAGAAGCAAAAGCGAAAAAAGGTCACAGGCATGAGCAAAAAGGCGGTGCAGACGTTGCTGACTGTTCCAGACCTGACTACTAAAACAGGTAGGCGGGATATTGCGTTATTGATTACGATTTACAGTACAGCGGCAAGATTGGACGAAGTGCTATCACTCAAAATCAAGCACCTGCAACTGAATGCTGTAAAGCCGTATATTACAGTAATAGGGAAAGGCAATAAGATTCGGACATTATATCTCTTGCCAAAACCCACAGCCCATCTGGAAAAATTTATTGCGGAACACCATGGAAGTTCACCTAACCCTGACGCTTTTGTTTTCTATTCACGAAACTATGGACCACTTGGGAAGATGAGTCAAACTGCAGTCAGCAAGCGACTTGCTATTCACGCTGCTGCGGCGCACGAAATCTGTGATCAAGTTCCGTTAGATTTACATGCCCACCAGCTAAGACACGCCAAAGCTGCCCACTGGCTTGAAGATGGTATGAACATTGTGCAAATCTCATTTCTCCTTGGACATGAGCAATTAAACACCACCATGATATATATGGATATCACCACCGAAGATGAGGCAAAAGCATTAGCTACCCTTGAAGATGAAAACGATAAAGCAATATCGAAGAAATGGAAAAGCAAAAATACAACTCTATCTGATTTCTGTGGAGTACGCACCATGAAAATCTGATTTGAAATCCAAATNNAAATCACTAAATTGCTTTTGTATACTCCGAGTCGATATTGGTTTATTTATATCACTTCCAGGGAACAACCATTTACAATTTTTAAGATATCCATTTAGTTGATAATATGATTTCAAAGTCTCAAGAGCTTTATGTGACAGTACAGTATATCTATCTTTGCCACCTTTACCATCATCTACAAATATCGTCATATCCTTACTATTGATATCTGTTGCCTTCAGTTCTACAACTTCACTTACTCTCAGCCCTCCGCAATACATCAATTCAAACATGGCTTTGTATTTCAGCTTGTCAACAGACTTAAGCAGCCTGCTAATTTCATCTCGACTAAGAGCTACCGGTAGCTTTTTACGCTTTTTACTCCGTGGAATCCTAAATGACTCCCAATCCCTTTTAAGCGTCGTCTCATACAAAAACCTCAATGCGCTATATGTTTGATTAATACTGCTGGTGCTTTTGCCTTCTTTGACCAAGCTGTGCAGGTATTCTTTGATATGCTGATCATTAAGTTCCTCAGGATTTTTCATGTAATACTTTACATACCTGATTATATGGCTCAGATAATTCTTTTGCGTATCATCAGCAAACCCCTTCAATTGCATGTCTTGAAGAAACCTTTGTCTTAAGCTTAATGTTTCCATTAAAAAACCAACTCCTATTTTTTTCATCTATTTTATCATAGGAATTGGTTATCTTTATTGTTCTATATGATTTCTTACTATAGCTACCGCGCAGCGGTTTAGTTCAACTATGGCATTCGCGTAACTTCCATTTCGCAAATGTGGTTAAAAGTTGTGGTATTTGCGAAGTCCTTCGCGAATCCTTACTATATATTTAGTTTCTATAGCCATTACTCAACTGTCAATTATTACTATAAAGTAACAGATATAATTTGTCAACATGATTATGAAAGCTATTTGTAGTTATGAAATCTGAGGCAATATAACTTATGTGCGTTCACGATAAGCATCACGATAAGCTCCAGGTGGTAGGCCGTATGCACTTCGAAACTGTCTAGAAAAGTTAGGCGAATCTTTAAAACCACAGGAGTACATTATTTCCTTTACACTTCTATCTGTATTCTTCAGCATAGACTCTGCGCGTTCCAATCGGTATGACAAAAGATAGCTTTGAACGGACATGTCCATATTTTCCTTGAATATCCTAAATAAGTGACTTCTGCTGATACCAAGATGATTGGCAATCTGACTAACAGTTAAACCATAAGAATAATTTTTATTAATGAAGTCTAGGGCTAAATCAATTAACCGTACAGTCTTTTCAGATGTAGCATCCACAGATCCTATCAACGAGAAGAACTCATACAATCGAGAAAGTGTTAGAAATCCATTATTGTTGATCCGGTAGCTTTCTCCCAATTCATAGATACAATTCTTTAACCTATCTTCATCAGAAAAGTGGAAAACAGGTTGCTCCAAACCAATACCACATAGAGAACATATACTATCTGCATCTGCACCATTAAAGCCTACCCAAACATATTTCCATGGATTATTATGATCTGCTTGATACAAAGTAACTACACCTGGATGGATTAGAAACCCTTGCCCTTTTGTTATGGAGTAGCGTTTTTCGCCAACAGAAAAAACACCTTCCCCATCGATCACACAATGGATAAGATAATGGTCCCTTACGGCTGGACCAAAGCTATGCCCTGGTGCACAATTCTCGGCACCTACCTGATATAGGGATAGAACACTGGAACAGCTGTTATCAAAATTATTCACAAGAAAATGAATAGTAAACTCCTCCCTCAACATGTTATCTACTTCACCAAGTGGGACAAACTGATAAATAGATTAATTCAAACAGTGAAAATAAACACCTACTTAATTAAGAGCAAAATCTTAGAATCCTATAGATATTAATTATAGCACAAAAAATGCATATGCAACATTAAGACAATTAATCGCAACACTTTCCTATATAATTATTCTTAGCTAGCTTGTATAATGAACTTAAATATCATCTTAAGTAAAGCATAATAATATAAATATGAGGAGGATTTCTAAATGCCTAAAATAACCTTTATGGGAGCAGGTAGTACAGTTTTTGCAAGAAATGTTCTAGGTGATGTAATGTGTTCACCAGCTCTCCAGAATAGCGAAATAGCACTATATGATATAAGTGCTGACAGACTAAAGGATTCTGAAATTATCTTAAGTGCCGTTAACAAAAATGTTAACGAAAATAGGGCTACTATCAAGTCTTATCTGGGTGTTGAACAGCGAAAAGAAGCACTACGAGGTGCTGACTTTGTCGTAAACGCCATTCAAGTTGGGGGATATGACCCTTGCACTATAATTGATTTTGAGATTCCGAAAAAGTATGGGCTTCGTCAGACCATTGCCGACACTTTGGGCATTGGCGGTATCATGAGAACCCTGCGTACTATTCCAGTTTTACAGGGCTTTGCCGATGACATAGAAGAGGTTTGTCCAGACGCCTGGTTTTTAAATTACACTAATCCCATGTCCATGCTTTCTGGATATCTACAAAGATATACAGCTGTTAAAACTGTTGGCTTATGCCATAGTGTTCAGGTTTGCTCCTCTCACCTACTTAAAGCCTTAGGTATGGAAGACAAATTAGAAGGCCACCGAGAATTGATCGCTGGCATCAACCATATGGGTTGGTTGCTTAAAATACAGGATAAGGACGGCAATGACCTTTACCCTGAAATCAAAAGAAGAGCAGCTGAAAAGAATGCTGCAGAGAAACACAATGATATGGTTCGCTATGAATATATCAAGCATTTAGGTTATTATTGCACAGAGTCCAGCGAGCACAATGCAGAGTATAATCCATTTTTCATTAAATCTGCATATCCTGAACTGATTGATCGCTTTAATATTCCACTGGATGAATACCCACGTAGATGTGTTAATCAAATCAAAGGTTGGGAAAAGGAACGCGATCAGATTATTCAAGATGGGAAAATTACTCATGAACGTTCCCATGAGTATGCTTCTAGGATAATGGAATCCATTACTACCAATACTCTGTATAAAATAGGTGGAAATGTTCTGAATACTGGCTTAATTGAAAACCTACCTTCCGATGCCTGTGTAGAAGTACCTTGCTTGGTGGACGGCAGTGGAATTAACCCAACCTACGTAGGGAAACTGCCGGTTCAGTTAGCTGCAATGAATATGACTAATGTCAATGTACACTTAATGACTATAGAGGCTGCTCGTAGCAAAAAGATTGAGAACATCTATCAGGCTGCCATGTTAGATCCACATACTGCTGCAGAATTATCTATTGACGACATTGTTAAGATGTGCGATGAGATGATTGAAGCACATGGGAAGTATATGGAGATGTACACCAAATAAGATATAATATATATTTGTTGTCACGGAGTATTTTCTAACAGAACGTAAATCAAACTTACTATTCACAGCTTAAAATAGAATGATATCTTATGTGGATTCTACGTTATGCCAATAAGAACGTTCTATTAGCTGTGAATAGTATCATTATCCTTTTAAAAATCAAACAAGGATGATGCATCAAAAAGGATATCATTTGGCATACACACTTCATGTTTTTCAACAAATGCATTTATAAACTCACTAGTTGGTTCTTTGCGAATTTTATATTCCTGTGCAAGTTCATCTTTTATTTCTTCACGTTTTGAGTAGGCATTTTCAGCATCCACATATATAATCCCATACATTATGCCATATGAAAAATATATTTCATACAAATGCTCTATTGAAGAAAATAAACTTACCTCAACTACTCCATCATATACTTCACAAATTTCCAGATAGGTATTACTATAATGTCTCGCATCTTCCGAAAAAGTTTCGGTTACATTCTCCCACTTATACAAAACTAAATACCTCACTATGATTCGATCTAATTTTACATTAACCTACATGTGGTACGATAAGGGTTATCGACTCAGTCTTCGGTTTGACTGAGTCGTCAGCCCCTACATGTACCTCGTATCACCTATTAGTCAACATTATCTAAGCTAAAATATCCTTCATGACCAGGTTCCCGGTTAATCCATCTGCCATTCGTAAAATCAGGTATAGCCACTGGAGCTCCTCCCATGGAAATGGACTGTTCGGATAGAGCAGTAATACACATCCAAGCAGCCATATCATATACATCAATAGGCGGATTAACCTTTCTTCTTACACTGTCAAAGAAAGCAGACTGCACAAGATCGTCCATGCCACCATGTCCTGCATTTTCGTCTGGATTATAGTTCTTCCAGATTGGATGGTCATACTCGCCTCGCAGCTCATCCACATTGTTCCAGTTTTTCTTCCAACTGAATTCATCCTCAGTCCCATGCAATTCGTCTAAGAAGATGGAATGATTGTCTTCTTGATACATACCTTTAGTCCCTTGAACTACGAAGCCCCTAGAATAGAACCGTGGCAGGGTGGTATCCAGAGTAAGGGTGATGGTTTCGCCATGCGCACATTTGATAATCGTAGTTACTACATCACCTTGAGCAAATTGATAATTCGCTAAATCATAATCTTCGCCGTCTGCTTTTTTTATATACTCATTTAACCCTCTTGCTTTAGAAGCTACCGATACAAGTGACAACATTCGATTTCCACGGTTAATGTTTAATACCTTTGCAATTGGTCCTAACTGGTGAGTAGGATAATTGTCACAATTACGATTCATATAATTAACTAGACGATAGTGACGATTCTCTCTACCATGAGCAATTTCATTGCGTAAGTCATGGCGATATCCACCTTCGCAGTGTACAATTTCCCCTAGGAAACCCTTTTTCACCATGTTTAGAACCATCAACTCTTCCCTACCATAGCAACAATTCTCCAGCATCATGCATGGAACTCCTGTTTCCTCATAGGTTCTAACCAGTTCCCAACATTCATCTATGGAGTAAGCTCCACCAACCTCGACACCAACATATTTACCAGCCTTCATGGCATCTATGGCAATGTGTATGTGATCTGCCCAGGATGAAGTCACAATTACTGCTTCCACTTCATCCATGGCTAATATATCCTTGTAATTGCCTGTACTCAAAGGAGTATTTCCAGCCCTTTCCTCTACAAATTTCACAGCTCTCTGCTGTCTGTCATCATAGTTATCACACACTGCCTTTACAACAATACCTTCAATATTTAAAATAGTATGCAATAAACCATAGCCTCTGCCACCCAGACCTATAACCCCAATATTTATTTGTGATTTCATATTATATTCCTCCATGCTGTATCTTTTGTTCGAGTGCTATACCTAAACTATTATACAACATTATGATCTTTTTTTCCTTCATTTCTTGCATTTTATCTCATTATATTAAATGTTTCTGATAGAGGCAATTTCCAAGAAGTCCCCTACCTATAAGCTACCTTGCTCACTTTAGTGAGAGCGAAGGCTGACGCTCTTAGTAAATACTTATTCTAAATGTGATAGCCAAAATCCTTCAAATCTAATTCTATATCACAATGAGACATCTCCTCAAATTGATAAAAGTACACAAACAAGCCCAACTCTCATACACAAGTATAGAATTGGGCAGTTGTTCAAGTTTAATATTAAGTTATGACGCAAAGATTACTCTTTACCTAGTCCACTCAATCACTCCGCAAGCCAGCCGTCTTCCGGCATCACCTGCTGGCTGTGTTCGATAGTCATCCGGATTTTCATGGATGATTACTGCTTTTCCTACCACTTCATTTACACGAAACTTATTTGTAAAGAAACTCATATATGCTCTACCGCTGTTAGAAAATAGAACTGGTAAATCTCCTGCATGGTTTCCATGCGGCTGGTCAGTGGGATTCCAATGTCCTCCAGCTGCTTGAAAGGGATTATTAATATCTCCTGCTTCACAAGTCCCATTTACGTGTATATGAAAACCGTGAGGTCCTACAGGGTTTTCCGTAGCGGTTGCAGGCTTATAGTCAGGCAATCCAGAAATTTGAACAGAAATTAGTGTGCCACCTAGTGTATCACGAAAGAATACAACCCCACTAATTTGAGGACGTAGCGGGCCACCTAATACATATGCTACTGCTGTTTGGTTCCTGATATTATTATATCCATTGTCGTATCCGTGGTTGTTAACCAAAGAAACACCCCCAGTTTCATTTATTCCCTTTCTTCAATATATGTGTTAGGAGATCCTTTTGGGATATACAAATAAAACTGTGGGAGGATTTGCCAAAGAGATGTAGAAATAATAAGGTTATACTAATATTAACAGTTGTAGATAAGACGGTAGGAATCCTGTTATGATATTTTACCGAAAGGAGATTATTAAATGAGTTTGAAAAAAGGAGATATGACCAACGGATTTCGTTTACAGGAAATAACAGAAATTAAAGAGTTAAATTCCAATGGGTTGATGTTTGTTCACGAGAAGAGTGGGGCTCGTCTGCTCTATGTGCAAAATGAAGACGATAACAAAGTATTTTCAATTGCCTTTCGCACTCCTCCATCAGACAGCACAGGGGTTCCACATATTATGGAGCATTCCGTGTTATGCGGTTCCAGGAAGTTCCCCGTCAGGGAACCCTTTGTCGAGCTTGCAAAAGGCTCACTCAATACATTTTTAAACGCCATGACATACCCTGATAAGACAGTCTACCCCATAGCCAGCCGCAACGATAAGGATTTTGTAAATCTAATGGATGTCTATTTGGATGCTGTATTTTATCCCAATATCTATGACCAGCCTGAAACCCTGATGCAGGAAGGTTGGCACTATGAACTGGAAAATATGGATAAACCATTGACATACAAGGGCGTAGTATACAATGAAATGAAAGGTGCTTTCTCATCCCCTGAGCAGGTACTGTTCCGAAAAATTCAGGAATCCCTGTATCCAGATACCCCCTATGCCAACGAATCCGGAGGGGATCCAGATTACATACCAGATCTGACCCAAGAGGATTTTTTAGCTTTCCATAAAAAATACTATCATCCTTCCAATAGCTATATTTATTTGTATGGGAATGGCGATATAGAGGAGCATCTGAAGTTCATAAATGATGAGTATTTAAGTGGCTTTGATAATGCGGAAATCGACGCCGATATTAATGAGCAAGCTCCTTTTGCAGAAATGCGTAGACAGGAAGTAGAATATTCCATATCACCTCAAGATAATCCTGAGGGCAAAACCTATCTTAGCTTAAACTTTGCTGTTGGAAGTTCTACAGATCCTTTTCAATATCTAGCTTTTGATATATTGCAGTACCTTCTACTAGATAACCCAGCGGCACCACTTAAAAAAGCCCTACTGGATGCTGGAATAGGTAAGGATGTGTTTGGCTCTTATGGCAGCTATATGCTTCAACCTTCATTTAGTATTGTAGTAAAAGATGCAAAGGAAGATGATGAAGAGTCTTTTATTGAAATAGTAGAAAAGACCCTTGAGAAACTTGTTAATAAGGGAATAGATAAAAAACTGATAGAAGCATCTATCAACTATCGGGAGTTCAGGCTAAGAGAATCAGACTTCGGTGGCAGCCCAAAAGGCTTGATATACGGTTTAAGATGCTTAGATAGTTGGCTCTATGAAGGAGACCCTACCATACACTTGAGATTCGAAAATACTATAGAACAAGTCAAAAAAGCTCTATCCCAACCTCTATTTGAAGAGCTGATTGAAAAGTACTTATTAAATAATACCCATAGCAGCTTGGTTGTTGTTAAGCCTAAGCCTGGACTTTCCGAGGAAAAAGATCAGGAAATCGACGAGATGCTTCAGGCATATAAAGCTCAGCTGAGTGACGCAGGCATCCAAGAAATCATAAGCAATACCCAGCAGCTTATGAAAAAGCAATCTGAGATTGATTCTCCTGAAGATCTAGCCAAGATTCCTATGGTAGAACTTTCTGATATAGAAACTCAGTCCGAAAGTCTTCCCCTCGTTGAAAAGGAAGTAGCTGGAGTTAAGGTATTATATCATCCTATTGAAACCAACGGAATTGCTTATCTTAATCTCTGGTTTAATAGTAGTTCAATTCCTTTCGAGCTAATTCCCTATGCTAGCTTACTGACAACCCTGTTGAGTAAAATGAGTACCAAAGAACATCATTATGAGGATCTTTCCAATGAAATAGACATCCATACCGGGGGTATCCGTTATAACCTCCAAGCTCTCGCCTTAAGCGGTGAGGATGGTGAGTTTCTACCTAAGCTTGTAGTAAGTTCAAAAGTCCTAGTTGATAAAATACCTAAATTGATTGAGCTTCTCGAGGAGATTATAAACGGAACTGTTTTCCAAGATGCAAGACGTTTGAAAGAAATTATACAAGAGACTCGCTCCCGTATGGAAATGATGATCAACCAAGCCGGGAATCAAGTAGCCATGAGTCGACTAAGCTCTTACTTTTCTTCAGCAGGCAAATATACAGAGCTGACTTCAGGCATTTATTTCTATCACTTTTTATGCGATTTAGAAGAGAATTTCGATGCCAAAAGTCCGGAATTGGTCGAGAATCTGGAACGGGCAGTGCAGCTTATCTTCCGCAAGAATAGCCTGATAGCAGGTATCACCATATCGGAAAAAGAATATCCGAGATTTGCAGAGCAGTTTGAGAGCTTTGCTCAAAAATTGTCTAAGGAAGAATATCCAAGTGCTCCCTTCCCCTTCCATGAAGAAGCGTATAATGAAGGGCTTTTAACTCCAAGTAAAATTCAATATGTAGCAAAGGGTTTTAGCTATATTAAAATGGGATATTCCTACGGTGGAGCTCTACAGGTTCTACGCACTATTAGCAACTTGGATTATCTGTGGAACCGTGTTCGTGTACAAGGTGGTGCTTATGGTGTTTCAGTAACCTTTACCCGAAGTGGTATGATGATCTTTACATCCTACCGGGACCCCAACCTAAGGGAAACCTTGGAAGCCTATAATGGCCTTACCGATTACTTAGCGAATTTTGATGCTGATGAAAGAGAAATGAAAAAATATATCATTGGTACCATTAGCCGTCTAGATACCCCCTTAACTCCTCAGATGAAAGGGGAACGCTCAGAACTATACTACTTCACCGGTTTGACCCAGGAAAGCATTCAAAAAGAGAGAGACGAAATTCTCGCAACTACAGCTAAGAATATTAAAGGACTTTCCGGGATGACTGCTGATGTGTTGAAAAATGATTATTTATGTGTTGTAGGTGGTCAAGGTAAAATTAAGCAGAATGAAGACTTATTTAAGAATATGGTTTCGGTGTTCAAGTGAACTCGTTTTGCCTCTGGCAAAACATCGGGGATTCAGATGGAGACTCTACTCCACCTGAATTAATAAGAGTGAACGCGCCACTTATAGAAGTGGGCGTCTTGATGTAGGATAAAAACTCAACCTCAATATCAAAAAGTATTACTAAATAAAAACCGATCCTCATGGCTAGATTATAAGTCTATCCCATGAGGGTCGGTTTATTATAGGGAAGGTTTGTCAAATGTTTACATTGCTCTTACTGTGGATTTCTTTACCTCGTATCCTAGTTTATCAATCGCCTTTTCTATATCGTCAATGGATACTTTTTCACCATCAAAATTTACTTTTACCTTACTTGAATTAAATAGTACATTCAAGCTGTCTTGGTCGATACCATCTAAAGATTTAACTGCGTTCTCTATCTTCTGCATACAGGATGGACAGGTTAATGTTTCTAATTGTATTGTTGCTTTTTGCATTTTTCATCTCTCCTCAATTTCTTATCTTGTCTTTATTATACACCATTGTTATTTATTAAAAATTGATCTACATCAATGTTTCTTATTTATTTTGTCTCTTCTTCAAGGTTTACATTCTACGCTGTTACTCAGGACGACATACTATGATATTAAGCCTGATAGGCTTTATCTACCTCTTCCAACATCTTGTAAACGGCTTCGTAACTTTCACATACATCATCAGGAACTGTATAGTTATCTGTGATTTCACGGAGCTGAGTTAGTTCTTCATTCAAATCAGGTTTTTCGTTTCCAACATCTTTTGTCTTCTTTGCAAGTACATCAAACACTTTACGAACTTCATGAAATTCTGGATGATTATCTCCGTGTACTCGGTCGACGATGGGTACATACTGTCCTAGGGTTTTAAGTTGTTTTCCTACCACTTGATTAAATTGTTTTGCCATTATTGCTCCCTCTTTCATCTTTTTATGATTGCTATTTATTATTTCTTAATTTCTATGGTTTTATTGTAGCAAGAAATGAGAGAATAAAAATTGACCTAGGTCAAGAATTTAAATATTTTCCATAATAATTTTAATTTAATTTTTCTGGTGGGATTTTAGGACAGCTACTCCTAAAATCATAAATATAGGAAATATTATAGCCATTAATAGCCCTGTCTTAAGACCAATCTGTGTAAGATCTACGCCTCCCCTTTTTTGTACTCTGCTGGAAATCACCCCTACTAAACCTGGTCCAAGAGAACACCCCAAATCTCCAGCTAATGCAAG
>LFRM01035671.1_pt1 | contig 12231 bp, 19 predicted proteins | sample 618341 | NCBI WGS metagenome assembly LFRM01 (sample SAMN03654438, study PRJNA283298) | anaerobic digester metagenome | isolation source: pool of bioreactors CSTR01a, CSTR02a, and CSTR03a thermophilic anaerobic... | place: Denmark: Kgs. Lyngby | collected 2014-05-21
TACTAAACATAGCTTCGGTATTCAGCTTTCTTCCTCTCCCTCTGATTTTTAATAAACTCCGCTTCAGTTGTCGTGGTTTCCTTGGACTGCGGCACTAAAATCGTCCCAACATACCATTCCAATAGTCACACCATTCTTCTACCTGAATATCCTGTAACTCATCAACTGAGAGGTCGAATTCGCCAACTTTATAGCCTTCCTTCCAGTGATTAATAAAAATAGTTAGCGCATCGTGGGCGTTGTAAGCTACTACAATATGCCTCCCAGGATTCGCCTTATTGCACCGAAATTTCAAAATGTAGCATTTTTTATTTTTTAAGTCTTTTGTCTTGCTTTCCACTTTATTTAGCCTCCTTTATTTCGCATCATTAACACTCCCCGCCTTAGCTGGCGGGATTTCCTTGGACTGCGAACTACTTCGCTAAAAATAAATTCATCTCCAATCCGGCCATCCTGCGCCGTATGATGTCGCAATAGTCTGGGTTTAGTTCAATGCCGATACTATTCCGCCCCAGTTGTTCGGCCACATATAGTGTGGTGCCAGCACCAGCAAAGGGATCTAGCACAGTGCATGGAACGGTTTCCTCTATCCCACATGAGCAGGTCGGTTTCCAGCCTACAGTTTTAACAGGGACAATATGCTTTAATGTACTTCCCTGCTCAATTCCAGTTCGCTTCATTACTCCTTCGTTAATGTCATACTGCCCTGCGCCTTTGCTTGACCATGCTTGCAATATAGGCTCGCCTTTTTCCGTTACTCTTTGCCACGGACTACCACATTTAGAGCAACAACCCTTTTCGCTTGTTCCTGCCTTTATACAAATCTCCGGTATTTCTGGAGGAAACACCGCAAAGTGTGCTTCCTTGAATGGCTTAGTGTTTATATTCCAAACTGTGCGCTTGTTGCGTTTAGGAGGGATTCTGTCGCTTCCAGCTTGTTCTTCAATATTTTGGCTTAAACGATTTATTGTTGAGTTCGTAACTGGTTCCGCTATCGCATCAGCATCATAAAAATACTTTTTGCTCTTACTTAGCAGGAAAATATATTCATGGCTTTTAGTCGGCCTGTCCTGCACTGATTCCGGCATCGGATTCCCTTTGGCCCATATAATGTCTGACCTCAGCCACCAACCATCAGCACGAAGGGCAAAGGCTACCATCCACGGTATGCCAACAAGGTCTTTGGGTTTTAACCCTTGTGGCACTTTTTTTAATTTGCATTGTGGGCTGTCTTTGTCTGGAACGTATACTTCCTTTTGCACTTCCTTGTTGTCCCATGCTCCTTTGCCGCTCCCGGCGTAGCTATCTCCAAGATTCAGCCAAAGCGTTCCATCATCACGCAACACCCTTTTAACCTCGCGGAAAACCTCAACCATGTTGGCAACGTATTCCTCCGGGGTAGGTTCAAGCCCTAGCTGCCCATCCACCCCGTAATCTCTCAACCCCCAATAAGGCGGGGATGTTACACAACAGTGTATAGATTCATCCTCCATCTGTTTTAAGGTTTCAAGAGCATCGCCCTGATATAATTGCCATGCCATTATCTCGCCTCCCCTCTATGCGGCATTTCTTCCTTGGGTTATTCATCCGTGGCCCCTATTAGTTGCTCTAAAATTATAATAGCTTGCTCTAAAGCCCAATTAACTAGTTTTTCAGCTTCCTCATCAGTTATGCCTTTACGCCTAGCATGCTTGTAGCTAGGAACAACAATTTCAATCAATTCTAATCCCTCTATCACTTTTTTAATGTCAGACATGCCCTAATGCCTCCCCTCTGTCGCTTAATCCTTGGAATGCGTCGCATCCTAAATTAATTCTTTCATGGGCCATAGCCCTTCATCGTTTTTCCACGGCACCCCTATATAATCCAGGATAAAACCAATACCTAAACCTTTATTGCTTGGAACCCACTTTCCATTGATCATCTGTCCACCGCCGGTGCAGTAAGCCCAGCGGTCAGGGTGAGTTATCTGCATCCGCTGGAATCGGTTAGGCTTTGGCTCTAGGTGTACCCCAAACATACAAAACATACAGCCAGTACGTGTATAACCCATATCATAAACAGAACAGTATGGAACGTTAAAATTGTTTAAATATTCCCATATGTCACTATCATTCCAAAATCCTATAGGCCATGATTTTACTCGTGAAGTTTCATAGAAGTTACATCCACCGTTTTTAATGTAATCAATCTTCCTCATACTACTTTCAGAAGCCATAACACCTATATATGGCTTATTACCTGTTTCTTTTTCGTATCGTGCAAATGGAGACTTCTTCATGACTTCGCAACACTTATGTGATATAGGGAATGGGGATTTTATGAGATATTTCCATCGTTCCGATACTTTACCAAGACCATACTTATTGCCTTCAAGTCTAATTTTGCGTAGTTTTTCGCTAGAGCTAGTTTTTATGTCATATAAAAACTGGCTTTGTTCCTTACTGATTACTGGATAGCCATACTTCTCAATCACTCTCTTAAAATTCATCCTCGGTTTCAACCAAACTACGTTTTCATGTTTCTTTACAAATTGCCTTATTTCTGGATATTCCAAGCCGGTATCACAGAACACAGCTGGAACATCTGGATATAATTCACGGACCATATGAAGTAAAACTGTTGAATCTTTACCGCCTGAAAAAGAGACATAAACCTGGCCATCCCAATGCTCATACCACTCTCGAATACGCTCTTGGGAAATCATAATTTTGTATTTAAGTGGTAGCGATTGCAAGTCTTTAAGTTGTTTGGCGTCCATGATCCGACCTCCCCTCTGCTTCGCATTAATAACAGACTATGAACTACTTGCACGGCACCAGCTGAACAGACGTTGCGCGATACCCTCGATAAAGGAACTCCGCCTTCCTTTTTGCATCAGTTTCATCACGAGCTAGAACTATCGCCCTTTTAGGTTCAATACATTTTCCGTTCCTGAGTTCAACCTCATATAAATCCTTTGTTTTCCTACCCATCAATCAACCCCGCCTTTCGTCTTAATTCTTCCTGCTCAGGGGCAGCCTCTCTCCATCCCCTTCCGTGCATATTCGCCAGAACAGTTCTGCCACAAGCTGGTGCGTTGTGAAGCCTTTAAGAAGGGCCGGGTCAGAAAAATCGACTTCATCTTCTTCAACTTCGACTTCGATTTCAGATTCCACAAACAAAGCCGGCCGAACGCCCCCGGTGCCGTAGTACGCGTAGTTGTCGTCCAGCGTGCCGACCGCGCGGACATACCGCACGTAGCTCAAAGTGCCGGCGAGCGGGGTTATAAGCCACCACCAATCGTGCGGGGCAAGAAGGCCCTGTTCGCTGTACTTCCTGAACATGGCTTCTGTTAGCAGGCCGATTTTGTCGGTAACACTTCCGTAAGTGTTATTTCCGGCACTGTCGGTCAGGTCCCATTCTGCTGGAATGATATTTTCTGACAGGATCGGTCCACCGGCTTCGTCGAAGCTGTTCAGGAAGTCACGGTTCAGATCGGCGCGAAGGGTGCTTGTCCGCCAGTTGTTCGCTTTCCAGTCTTCGGGCCGGTTCGGCTTAAAAGGCTGGCAAGTGAATGGCCGATCGGCGATACATTCATCAGTAATCACCAGGGTTTTGCCATCTGGGAAATGCTCCAAAACTCTAACGGCCACGGGGCCGGCATTGAAAACAGTACCAGGTTTCAAGTGCTTAATTTTTACCTTTATCGCTTTAGGCATCGTGCTCGACCTCCTTATACTCCCGTTCTCCAAACGGGCAATCCGTTGTATAGGGGCCATTATAGTATTTGCACTGCCAAGTAGCTGGAAACATTGCAACGCATTTGAAATTTTCGTACATATAACGGCATGTGTTGTACATATAACGGCCTTGTAGTGTATTGTCAACATTCCAATTTCGGCACGTCAAACAGCATTTTGTTTCCTTGAAGTCATCAATAATGTATCTTTCTTCCATCATTTACCCTCCTTCTCATAAAATGCCTGTAAATCTTTATTATCGCACTCAGGCGCAAGTTTGCCGGTATTCCTTATGCCGCTTTTCTGTTGCCACCGGCAAGCAATAACGCCTGTCGTGCAAGCACAGGAATTACTTTGCTTATGTCAGGTTTGCCCATCGTGTTCAACCTTGCTTTCCTTTTATTTTGTTGCTCCGGCTTGTGACCGGCTTGCACATTACTTGCGGGATTTACCCGCCGTCACTCTGCTATCCTTCAATCCATTATTTTATAATCGGTTACAACATGTTCTCCGTCATAGAGATATATTTCTAATTCCTCCGGCTTGCAACCGTAACAGTCCGCTAAATATTTGCGTAATGTTTCGCCTTCTTGCCAACGTATAGTATCGGGAACATAATATCCGTAACAATCGTCGATGCAAAATTCCGTTCCACAACCTAACCAGAATTTCCCTATTTCGGTTATGTGCTCTTCGGAATAATGCGCCTTGCAATATATCACTTCGCAGTAATCTCCTTGACAATATCCGGTGAATGATTTTACTTCCCATTTTTCGCCGGTGGTGAGGGTTAGATATTCTGCTATGCTGTCCGTGTCGCTTGTGTCGGCGTGTTTCGCCCATTCTTTTAATGTTTCGTCTATGGGGTAGCCGTCTGAATAGTCATCTATTACCGCTTGGGCTTGCTGTTCTATTTCCCTGTATTCTTCCATATTAAAGCCGCTGTTTCTTCTTCTGGCCCCCGGTACAATGTACACGGCGCAATTTTCGCCGCTAATGCTTTTTAATCCATCATCATCAAAATAAAAGCTAAAATCTACATAGGCCGGATTAACCTCCCTGGCTATTATCTTTTTCATGTTAATACCTCCTAAAATTTATTTGCGGTTGGGCTTTCTAAGCTTGTGACAGTCTGCGGTGCGGGCCGTCACTCTGCCTCTTCTTCCAATTCGTCGTCCTCAAGCAGGTACTTTTCTTCGTGCAGTTTCTTAAGTTCAGCAAATTTCTTTGTGTCGAGTAGCTCAAGTTGCTGTGCCTTAAGGATTTCCTGTAAGGCTTCGTCTGCATCCACAATGTAAGCATAATCCCTCTCACCCTGCCAGTCACTACCGATAATGATAACGTACCTGCCATCCCTTAGCTTGGTAATACCCTTGTGGCGGCCCATTCCTCCATTCTGCCAGTTTCGCCCATCCCAGTAGTCCAGGTTCTGGTTGTAACGCACCCTGGCGATAACGTCACCACCAAGGTCATACTGGTTTTTGTACACGTTCACGCGATACTGTTTTGCATCTCTAGTCATAAAATATACCTCCTTTTTATAACCTCTTGTTTTTATCGTATCTTACATTGCACCAAACATCAATACTTTTGGTACAAGATTTTATAACAAGCTTATTATTCATAAAAATCTTTGTACTTGTCTTTCTGTTTCCGCCATTTAACCTCTCTCCTTTTTTTATTTTTAACACGCATGTACTTATTAATAGTATTATTTTTTGTGGGGGTAACCACTTTACGCTTATACCAGTAAGGGTGGTCATTATACTTGATTAAGTATTTGCAAGGGCTGTTGTATCCACCCTTACAAGCACATTTTTTATGCTCTAAACGCTCAATAGATAATTCGCAAGTATGGTACATGCAGTAGCCCACACAATCATTTTTTACTGTAATCACATCCTTTCAATTCGTTGTTCATAGCATTACATCCTTTCAAATAATGTAATTGTTAATAATTTAATGTTACTACATACAAATTAACCAGCTAAAATAACCTCATAGTTATCTATTAATTAATCGTTTGTCCGTTTAAATACGGTTGTTAGTGTAATTACGTCATCTTGTTGCCTGATTAGTAACTCAGTGTAATCCTGTAATTCTAAAAATTTTTTATCAAATTCTATCTTCCTTTTATTCCAATTAACTGTAGCTTTAACAATACGTTCTAATAACTGTATATATTCTTCTCTATCCATTATTTACCTGCCCTCCTTCTAATTAATAATCAAAATGACTTTGACATTCTTTTACTGTTTTGCTATCTTACCAACTCCTTTCTGTATTTTTTTAATTAAAAATAGAAGCACCATATAGTTATAACTATATGGTACTGCAACAAAAAGGTTTTAAAGAGAGGCTTTAAGAACATTAAAGTAATGTTGTTGGGTACGTATATTATATACTGTATTTATTTCACCAACAACTATGCTAAGCAATAGGTTCTGTAGCACCCCAAGGAGTGCCAATACAAACCTCTGCTTCAAATTTTACCCAGCCATCCAATACAGGTGCTTCCATTTTTTCTTTAAACAATTTTGCTAATTCATGTATCCTGTCATGCTCTAGTGTTTCAGCTACAATAGAGTCGTGTATTGTTAGTAGTAATCTTGTCCTGCCGAATTCACCAGCCTGTATACTTTCATTTAGTCGTTTAATTGCAAGGAGTGTTACATCACTAGCACCTGATTGTATAGGGAAATTTACTGCCTGTCTTTGTACTTCAGCCTTATTGTGGGGCGTTATCAATTCAAAATGCCTTTTCCTGCCATAAGGTGAAGTAACCACATGGGTTTTTAATACATCTAATTTAGTATCCTCTATCCATTGATAGCCTTGTTTATACGCATTAAAAAATTTTCTTTGTAATTCTTCCGCTTCTTGAACAGAAATATAAATTTTATCAGTAGCTAAAGCTGTTACTAGCCCTTGAGGCGTCATTTGATAAATAGTACCGAAAGTTATACGCTTAGCACCAGTACGCATTGCCTTCGTAACATCTTCTGGTTTGCAGCCATACATTAAACAAGCAGTAGCAATATGCATATCTAAACCGCTGTGTATAGCTTCATATAATGCTTTATCTTTAGAAATCCAACACCACATCCTTACCTCAGCTTGTGATAAATCACCATCTATTAAAATCCAGCCCGGAGTAGCCGCAAAAATATTACGTGCTCTAGGCCCTCGTGTAATATTCTGTAGGTTAGGACTGCTGCTGGATAATCTACCTGTGGCAGTTACTGCCATATTAAAGTTTGTATGCACTCTTTGTTGCTCGTCTACGAATTTTTTAATACCTTTAATGTATGTGGTATGAAATTTAGACTCTTTACGGTATTTTAATAACAGGGGTATTATCGGGTGTTCATCCACAAGGGCATTGAGTGCTTCTTTATTTGTAGATGTAGTACCATTAATTGGTAATCGTAAATCTTGATATAACAACTGCTGTAATTGTTTTGGTGAATTGGGATTAAATTCTTTACCAACTAATTCGTACATTTCCTTTTTTAAATTATCTAATTCTACATCTAATTCTTTATCTAAAGCATTAACATAATCTAAATCTACATAAACACCTAAATATTCCATACGAGTTAATACGTCTGATACAGGATACATTATTTCATTTAAAACCCATTTAGCTGTTTCATCTAACTGCTGTTCAAATAATTCATACAGCATTAACGTATACGCAGCATCTTTAGCGTTATATTCGTAGATGTCGTACACATTAGGGCAATTTTCCATAGCCTCATAATAGTTTATAATTTTTTGGTTGTAGTCACCTATATTGAGGTACTCCCGTATAAGATACTTTAAACCATGCACTCCACGCCTTGTGACATCTGAGTAAATACGCTCATCAAGAATATACGATTGATACATAGTATCAGCAAAAGTACGTATTTGTTGACTAAAGCCATTATGCCACAAGGTTTTTAAGTCATGTTTAAAGTTATGCCCTAATAAATTTTTATTTATTAGGGCATTAGACAGACGCTCTACTAATTGTGGATTATCGAGTACGTCTTTTGTAACAACTACTGCTGTGTTTTTACGCCAAGACATACCAATACATATAAGTTTACCTGTACTGGTGTTTTCTACGTCTAATGCAATAGGCGTTTCTCCCAATTCATCAAGGCGAACTATCAAAGCGTCTAATAATTCTTCATTATCAATTAACTGGTATTGAATATTACCGTCATGTATAACTAAGGACACATCACCAAAAGCTATTTCCGCGGCTTTTTGAATATCCTTAGCAAACTCTTTATACATTGACGGTGTGCGTACTACGTTAGACGGATGCATTACTGGTATAACGTAGCAGCCAAAATCATCTGACCAGACCACATTACCTCTTTCTTTGTAAATACTGCGTTTATGGGGCAATAGCAGTTTCATTGCTATTGCCCCTACTGCTACAATTACTTTTAATTCTTTCATACTTTTTAATTCATGGAATAAACGATTCTTACAGCACTTTACTTCTGATGCTTTAGGTTCTCTGAAACCCTTAGGAACACAAACAACTGTTGCTGTTAAAAAACAATCAGAGAAACCTAAACCAGCATCATGCAGTGCCTTTTCAAAAATACTACCCGCCCTACCGTAAAAAATGTTTTTAACTCTATTAGCATTACTATGAAACATGTCAGTTACTACAGCTATTTTAGTTTTTGTAGTAGGCAGTGTGCGTAGTATTCTTCTGCAACCGTATAAACCACAGTTTTCACAGTCGCATAAATCATAGCTTGTTATTTCTACTGCTTCTTGTGGATCGTTTTGGTTTTTTTGCTGCAGATTGCTCTGCTGTAAATTGTTCTGATGCAGATTGTTCTGATGTTGTTTCATTTGACGTAATACCTCCATCAGATTGCTTTATTTCCGCAGGAGCTGTTTGTGGTACTTTTAAAATAAACATACCCTTTGCGTTGTCGTTCTCCCACGACGCCAACTGTTTAAACAGTATTGCCATTTGTTCTTTAGTAAGATTGTTAAACACTGCCTCTGATTGTGTAGTGCCTGCTCTTTGTATGCGTACAACGTATCCTTGCCTGTTTACTGCCGGTTCTAGTATTATGCTTTGCACATCGTACCAAATCACTATTTTATCGTCTGATGGTGTAAATGCTATACATCTGCTCATTAGTATGACACCTCACTAATTTTTTTTTATTATTCAAAATAAGATTATTCCACTTTATCAAACTCATTGGATTCTTTGTATGTTACCATAGCTTGCCACAAGGAACGTAATACTGTTTCATCGCCATTGTTTAAATAGTATGCTAGTAAGTGTCTTGCGGCATCTCGTGCGTGTTTTTTGCCTCGCGTAAATTGCCACACACCTGTGGCTTTTAATAGTTTATCGGTAGCAACTATCCGTTTTGATGGCTGTTGCTCTACCACTTCCACACCGTTTGTACTGCACCATTCCTTAATACGACCAATAATTTCTGCAGACGGTATGTTTGAAAATGCTTGTTGCTGTGCCTTCCAAGGATATAATGTGAAGGACTCTATAATTACCTTATCTGCTTTATTTAAAACAGGCAGGAGGTCGTTGAAATTAACGACCTCACCACACTCGATATAAGTAAGCGGTTCTGACGCCAGTATATAACCTGTGGTAACTCCTGGGTCTAATGCTAGTATTACTGGATTATTCATTAGAACGCTAATTTACCTTTCCTAGTATTGTTGCTGGTATCTTTAGCAGATAAAGGTAAGAAGTCCTTAATCTCATTCTTTATTTCACCATTATATTCTCTTTGATCAACTCTAACTTTTAAGACTTTGCCATGCAAATCTCTAGTATCAACTCTTACATCACTGGGATTAGCTGGATCAAGCATATCTATAGCTACAAGCAGTTTGCCTAACTTCCAAATACCTCTGCCTTCAATCATAAAATTGTCGAAAATTTTACGATTAGCATACTCACCATCGTTAATGACAAAACATAAACTGATGTACTGTGTACCATTTTGACTAATGCGGATTTCATCTGACCAAGAAGTATCAATAGTTACTTCATATATACCTTTTGGTACAGGCTCAAATTTACCTACATTTAAATCTCCATCATAATCACTAAAAGATAAATTTAATTTTGGCATAATTATCTTCCTCCTTTAATAAATTTTAATAATCTGTTACTGATTTAGTTAAATACACCCAACAACCTCTCTATAAACACACCCCCTTTAAATTGCTGCAAGAATTTTTGGAAACAAAATTCCCAAATCTGGATTATACTCTATTGGGTCTAAAACACCACTTGGGTTTTTAGATACATATCTATCAGATGGTTGCACATACAACCTGCGTGTAACAACACCGTCAGCATCGGTATCTGCATCAAGTAATGCCACAAAGTTAAAGTATGCTGGTAACTCTAGTGCTAAATTTTTAGGTTGCACAAAAGGTGCGTACATCATTTCTGATCTAATATCCATAACTAGTGCTGTCATGATAACGTGCATCGGCAAATCTCTAAAACTGCGTACTAAATTACGCATTTTTTCACCAACACGATTCCAATCGCTTTGTTCAAGAATATCTGGGTCATGCGTATCTCTTTTAGATACAGCGTGTTCTATAGCAGCACGTTTAATTCTGCTGTTAACATCTGTTAAACCGTCAATTACAACGGTTTCGTAATCATGATTACCGCTGTATAAAAATTCATATGCTTCTGCTATATCGTCTAAAGAATTAATTTCCCAAATATCTGGAACAATGCCTTTGGCTTTTTGTAACGCTTTAAGGGTAGCTATTGTTACATCAGCTTCACCCAATAATATTAAAGGTTTAGGTGCAGTTGCAGCTAACCAGCTTTTACCTTTACCAGCATCAGCATATATCAAGCCTTTAATATACGACGGTCTTTCTGTTAACGATATTATTTTCTTATGGGCTGTTTTAGTATCTGTTGTTAGTTTACTCATATGACTTACCCCCTTCATTAATTTCCTTTAAAACTCTTTGTTCTGTGATACGCTTAGCCACAGCGTTAAGCTTGTCCTCCCAAGACTCACGCTCAGGTTCTACTGCATATTTTGCTTCAGCTATATATCGCCAATCCATACCTGCGTTCATAGCAGTACAAAGGCTTGTATAGCTGCAACGCCATGTGCAGTGCAGACCTGCACAAAACTTGTGCTGCATAATAGGCATATCTTTTTTAAGATTTTGCACAGTGTAGTACAAATCATTTTTGATAGCTAATAATTCATCTTCATTACGGATAACCGAAATGCGTCTAACTATATCGTCTTTTACTTGCTTAGGTCGTTTAATTTTACGCACCACATTGTATAGAATACCTCTAGGTTTACCTAATAATTGAGTTGCCGCTAAATAATAGTAATTGGCTTGATGGTCTAATTGCAGCACTATATCCTGTGGAAAAGATGCAGCGGATTTATGCTCCAGTAACCACACATTGTTGTTGTGATCTGTAACAATACCGTCAAATGTACCTTTAAATCGTACACCACGCATGACTTTATTATTCGGTGTCCACACAGGTACTTCAAAATCTTGCTCAATAGCGTTTACTTTAAATGCATCGTTAACTTGAGCAAAATCTAAATAATATTCAAGTAATTTATAACTCATATCCACAGCATCGCTTATTTCATTTGCCTGCTCATCCGTTTGTGCTACTAATGGTAAAGCATGGTACTTTTCCCACAGCTGATTTTTCCAAGCAGTTAAATAGTCAAATGCTATATTTCTATCCATATTGTTTTTATAATAGGCTGCAATCCCTATATGCATACCTGAGCCTGCTACTAATTTTTCATCCATAGATACTGGTACAAGATTTTCAATGTACCTGAAATAGTATAATCTAGGGCATACTTTATAGGTACTAAGCATTGACGCACTAACGGTTAGCATACTTCGTCACCTCCGTTTATTTTTATGATAAAACCTTCATCAGCTTGCTCGTGCAGGAAGTTAACAAAAGCACTTTCCATAGCAGACAACGATGCTAGTATTTCACCTAAATCGTAGTTGCATAATTGCGTAAAAAGCACTACCTGTAATCTAGCAATTATATTTTCTATAAACGTTTTATCGCAAAGAGCTGCTAATATACATTCATTTTTATCTGTTAATGCTGCTGTAAGGTATTTATTGCAATCAATTACAGTATCATTTATATCGTCAATAACACCATTTTGACGAATAGTTATAGTAACGACATTACTATCATTGGTCATTTTTATCATCGACCTTTCTCTTTTCAACTAACTTATGCACATCTTGTGCAAGAATTCTAGTAGCTTCTAGCGACCAATCAACTTTACGTAATACACCTTTTGCTATTAATCTGCGTACACTTGTTTCTGAAATACTAAGTAATTCAGCTACCTCCGCAACTGTATACGCCAATTTGTGTTCCTTCAAAATATACCACCCTTTCTTTATTTATTACGCATGTCTTTAATTAATAAATTTACATATTCCATATCAGATAACACTG
>LFRM01119423.1_pt1 | contig 12231 bp, 12 predicted proteins | sample 618341 | NCBI WGS metagenome assembly LFRM01 (sample SAMN03654438, study PRJNA283298) | anaerobic digester metagenome | isolation source: pool of bioreactors CSTR01a, CSTR02a, and CSTR03a thermophilic anaerobic... | place: Denmark: Kgs. Lyngby | collected 2014-05-21
TTTCTTGCCCTGCATTTATTTATCACTTATATTTGTGCACCGTTATTTTTTGTGCATCGCTTAAGTCGAATCCATATCCTCTTCAGATGGTCTATTGGATTTAGAAATTAATAGTTGTCCACCATCAAAGAACCACTGCCCATAGAATTTTATTGAAATCATGGTCCTAATAAATGGTCTAATCTTCACTCTCTGTCAAGATAAAGTCTGACATGATGTAATTTGATAAATCCAATCCAGCATTGGTTAGGCGAATGATATCCCCATCAATTACCATCATTTTAGCTTCAACAAAGCGATCACAGACACCAGGGTAAATTTTATAAAAATCATGGCCAAAGCGCTGTGAAAACTCACTAGTTGAAATACCACTAGTTTTACGCAAACCCATAAAAATAAACTCTTCCATGGAATCCTCAAGAGAATTGACATGGACTGAAGCGCTAGGATCTTTTCCTTGGTCGACCCTTTCAATATATTCTTGGATTGAAGTGGTATTGGTCCAGCGAACACCATTCATAAATCCAGATGCCGCTACACCGCAACCAACATATTCGCCAAAGTTCCAGTAGTTGAGATTGTGGTGTGAAACCAACCCATCTTTTGAGAAGTTCGAGATTTCATAACGATTATAGCCCGCTGCCTCTAAACGATCTCGAAACAAATCTTGAAAACTTCGATCAGCCTCATCACTAGGTAACGTTAAAAGACCTGCTTGAACCTTATCAAAAAAGGGAGTTCCCTCTTCCAAAATCATACTATAGACCGATAGATGTTCCGGATCCAAGGCAATTGCCTTTTCCACTGTGTCTAGAATAATCTCTTCATTTTGACCTGGTAGAGCTGTAATTAGGTCAAAACTTAAGTTTTTAAACCCTGCTTCACGCAAACTATGAAAACTCTTTAGAAAAGTCTTGTAATTATGAATTCGGCCAATGTTTTTTAGTATGAGATCATCGGTTGACTGGAGCCCCATGGACACCCGATTAATCCCAGCTGCTTTCATCATTTTTATTTTTTCATTGCTAATGGATTCTGGATTAGCCTCAATGGTAACTTCCTGTTCGCTTGAAACAACCAACTTTCCCACTACCTTCATCAAATGGGCAAAGCTTTTATCATCCAAACAAGTTGGTGTTCCCCCACCGATAAAAATCGTGTCCGGATGAATCCCTTCCATTCGCTTTTTAATTTCTTTCTCTAAAGAATCAATGTAGGGACCCATAAAGTTTTCCTTCCCTGTATAGGTCGTAAAATCACAGTAATAGCACCTTTTTTTGCAAAAAGGAATATGAATATAAAGTCCTTGCATTATTCCACCTTAAGGATTGCCATAAATGCTTCTTGTGGAACTTCAACTGAACCCACTTGGCGCATTCTCTTTTTTCCTTCCTTCTGCTTTTCCAAGAGCTTTTTCTTTCTGCTAATATCTCCACCGTAGCATTTAGCCAGCACATCTTTACGCATGGCCTTAACCGTTTCTCGAGCAATAACCTTTCCACCAATTGCAGCTTGAATCGGAACTTCAAACATCTGACGCGGAATGACTTCCTTCAGTTTTTCTGCTATGTTTCTGCCCTTGGTATAAGCTCGGTCCTCTGGCACAATCATAGACAAAGCATCCACAATCTCCCCGTTGAGAAGAATGTCCAATTTAACCAATTTAGTCTCCTGATAGCCCTTTATTTCGTAATCAAGGGATGCGTAGCCACGCGTTCTAGATTTAAGAGTATCAAAGAAATCATAAATAATTTCATTGAGAGGGAGAGTATAGGTCAAGCTGGCCCTGGTTTGTTCGATATATTCTAGCCCAATATAGACACCTCGTCGATCCTGACACAATTCCATAATGCTACCCACATATTCGCTGGGTGCAATGATGGTTGCTTTCACCACTGGCTCTTCCATTCGTTCAATGTTTGCAATCGGTGGTAAATTGGTTGGGTTTGTAATTTCAACCATACCGCCATCCGTGGTAAATACCTTATAGATAACTGACGGTGAGGTGGTTATAATGTCGATATCATACTCGCGCTCCACCCGTTCTTGAATAATTTCCATATGAAGTAAGCCTAGGAATCCACAACGGAAACCAAAGCCTAGGGCAACGGATGATTCCGGTTCAAAGTCCAATGCTGCGTCGTTCATTTGAAGTTTTTCAAGGGCATCGCGTAACTCAGAGTAACGAGCACCATCCACTGGGTAAATTCCCGAGAAGACCATTGGAACAGCTTTTTTATATCCTGGCAGAGGTTCCTTTGTGGGATTTGAAGCCAGTGTGATGGTGTCTCCCACTCGAGCATCTCGTACGTTTTTAATGGAGCCTGTGATATAACCAACATCTCCAGCTGTTAACTCATCTAAGGGAAGATAACCAGGTGTAAACACACCTACCTCAGTGACCTCATATTCAGTTTTTGAAATCATAAAACGAATCTTATCACCCACACGAACTTTTCCATCTTCCAAACGAACGTGAGACACAACCCCTCGATAAGGATCATAATAAGAGTCAAAAATCAAAGCTCGTAGCGGAGCCTCTTCATCGCCTTCAGGAGCCGGGATTTTCTCCACAATAGCTTCAAGTACAGCTTCAATGTTTTGGCCTGTCTTTGCTGATATTTGTGGTGCGTCACCAGCATAAATTCCAATGATATCCTCGATTTCTCGGATAGCATCTTCTGGACGAGCAGAAGCCAAATCCATTTTATTAATTACAGGTACAATTTCTAGGTCATTGTCCAATGCAAGATAGGTGTTGGCTAATGTTTGGGCCTGAATCCCTTGAGTGGCATCTACAATTAATAGGGCTCCCTCACAAGCTTGCAGTGATCTTGAGACCTCATAGTTAAAATCCACGTGGCCTGGGGTATCAATCATGTTCAGATAGTATTCTTCACCATCAGCACGACGATAAACCAAACGCACTGCTTGAGCTTTAATTGTAATACCTCGCTCTCTCTCCAAATCCATATTATCAAGGATCTGCGCCTCCATCTCGCGCTTGGTTAGCGTTTGTGTGGCTTCAATCAAACGATCAGCCAATGTCGACTTACCATGATCGATATGAGCTACGATGGAAAAATTTCTAATATTTTTTTGACTTTTCTTCATGCTTTTCTCCTATTTTTCAATCATCTGAGGAATTCAGACAACAATTTCCCATTTTCTAACATAAGAATTATAACATATCCTTGATATTATGTAAGTTTTGTAATATACTAATTTTTGCAATAAATACGCAAACTGTTTGAATTCTATCGGGTGAAATGGTATAATTTACCTGTTGTGTATAAAACAGAAATAAACCCAAGCAACGGTTAAGGGGGTGAAAACGTGGCAAACATTAAATCATCAATCAAAAGAATTGCGACTACAGAAAAGAAAACACTTCAAAACAAGTCTAGAAAAACAGCTTTAAAGACGACTTTGAAGAAGTTGGATGTGGCAGTCAATGAAGGTTCTGACAACGTCGACGAGCTTTACGGAGTTGCTGTTAAGTCCCTGGATAAAGCTGCTGCAAAGGGTATTATCCATAAGAATGCTGCAGCCAGAAAGAAATCAAGACTGGCAGCTAAGTTGAAAAGAGAATCCCAGGCAGCAAACTAGTTTAAAGACCAGTGGATCTGCATGGATAAAAACCCCCGCTTACCCGGAGGTTTTTTTATTTCTAAAATTTATTTTTTAAATATATTTATTCAAAAAGGTTCAGGTTGATTCGATCAGCCTGAACCTTTTTGATTTAATCATTCTTTTACCGCATACCATGAGTTCCAGCCAATGCTAAAATCAGCATTTCAATTTCACGTTCTGCGTCTGTTGGTGTTCCCTTCATGCGTTCCTCTGAATCCACCAATAACTTAAACATAGTAGATAAACGTGCAAGGCTCACCCCTTTATAAATTCCCATCTTTTTTTCAACTAACCAGACCATTCGTTCATTAAGATCCGCCATTAAAGCTTTCATTGGCATGCCAGCCGCCATTCTAACCTTATAATTATAAGCTTCACGCAAACGCCAGCCACAAGTTTCTAAAATTTCATGGGGTTCTGTTCGCTTATATATTAGGTCATTATACAGCATGACGGCATCTCGCGCTTTCCCTTCCATCACCATATCTAATAAATCATACTTATGCTGGGTACCAGATTTGACCATCAACAAATCAATATCTTTTTTTTCTATTGATCGACCTGAGGAGTAAGTTAATATCTTATCTAGGTCCTGTTTGAGCTGAAGGATATTCCCCTCAAATTTCCCTCTTATATAGGCCAAAATAACATTGGAAACCTCAATTCCTTTATCCTTAAAATAATTATCCAAAAAACTGTTGATGTTTTCTAATTTAACTGCCGGCATTTTAAGCACCGCACTGTTGGTTTTATGGCCTGTTTTCGCCAAGGCTTTTATTTTGCTATCTTTTTTATCTTGATTTGTAATGTAATAAAGAATTAAAATTGTATCCTCAGGGGGATCTTCCACAAATTTGGTAATTAACTTAATTTTTTCCTGCCAATCTTTATAGGCCGATGAGCCAGTAAAAAAATCAGCTCGAAATACTTCCACAATCTTTTTATCCCCCATAAAAGGTAGGGTCATTAATGCGGATTCCAACTCTGACAATTCAGCTTTCTGTCCATCAATCCTTATATAATTAAAAACATCTTCCGCCGAAACACCCGATTTTTTTTCAATCTCATCGACAACTTCCTTTATAAAACCCTCATCTTCACCAAATAAAATATAGGCTCGACGAAGTTTACCTCGTTCTATTTCTTTTTTTAAATCGTTATAATACATAGTCCTCACTTCAATCTGATCAATTTACCAAAGATCAACAAATATTCTTCATCTATTATATCAGATGATGGGTCCTCCATTGGACTGATTTCAAAACTCTCTAAGGTTACTTGAGGAAATACCACTCCAGGTTCCAGCAAAACATTTCCCATAGCAAGAGGTTTATCAACTGGTTGGGTCCATTTTTCAACGGATGGTTTAAACATCTTGACCGTCACAAATTCATATTGCCGTAAATTTTGCTGGATTACCACTCTTGCCTGACCCATTTGCTTATGAAAAATAATTCGAGTTGTCCCTGGCAAATATGATATCTGAAATAAAAAGGCGTAAAAAACCAGCAAAGAAATCACTGTATTTAAAGGTCTAATTGGGTATTTTTTCAAGATTGAGTAGAACACAAATAGCCAAAGAAAGATCATGGCACCCGACCAAGCAATCCGTAGGCTAAAATACTCAGCAATGATATATTCAAAAAAATAAATCAACTGCAATAGCCAAGTCATGGCAAGTCCAACAATTTTTAGAGCGACCTTAAGATTAAGAATGATTAATGGGAAGCTAAAAAAAGACAGCATGCAAAACATACTGTAGAGAGGTACTAAAACTAAGTTGGCAGGAAAAAGGGCCAAATTAACATCGAAACTCATGGTTGATAATATAGGAATGCAAGGGACCATAGCTGAACAACTTAAAATCAATCCTTCTTTTATTTTACCCTTAGGCAATTTTATGGTTAGTTCCCGAATCGGTTTAGGTAAAAGAATAAGACCTAAAGTAGCTAAATAAGTCAACTGAAAACTAATTGAAAAAAGAAGATATGGTCGATACATAAGAAGAACCATTGCTGATAAAAGCAGTTGATTTAAAGCATCACAATCTCTTTTTAATCCGTTGCCCATTACTTTTGCCAAGCGCATTAAACAAGCTCGCCAACCAGATACACTATTAATTAAAATAGCATAACAGGTAATTATAAAAAGTTTGCTTTTTTTAAAACCCATTCTTTCGAGAATCATTTCCAATAAATTTACATGAAATCCTGAAATGGAAAGAATATGTAGGATCCCCAAAAACTTTAAGGTGTTCCGGCGAGATTTTAATACGTCATCTTGGACGCCTAAAACTAAAGAGGCTGCCAAACTTCCTTGTTCTGTGCCCCAATTATTTTTCATTTTGTCTGCCAAACTCTTTTTTAAAGTTTCCAGTTTCCTGCGAAATGATCTGGAGGTATATTCCTTAATCTCCACATCCTTTGCTTGAAATACAATTCCTGACTTAGAATTGTAAATCTTTGTAAAGCATCCATTCATTTGAACATTAGTACCGACTATAAATTCAGAGAGACTCTCAAAACCGACATTGGATTTATAATTCTCTACCTCAATTAGCCGATTGTGATATATATATTGATCCTTGAGTCCCACCTTCTTATGATAAGTTGAGTCAACATAATATTTATTATTAACGTAAATTGATTGATAGTTCAAACTGATCAATGCACCTACAGCTATCCCTAACAAGGGAAGTGGCCATGCTCTTTTCTTCTCTTTGATCGTTGCATACAATAGCCCCACTATCATTCCCAATAAAATAATCGTGCTTATAAACTCTTTCGTATAAACAAAACATATGCCAAGCATTATCCCTAAAATCAGAATTAATAAATTCCGCAATTAGAATCTCCTAGAAGTAGTCTTAACCTTGTTTTAGCACGTTTCTCCTCTCGGCTGACATCCACTTGATGAATCCCTAAAATCTCGCCGATATCCGACTGAGTCAAATCCTGGGCATAACGATAGAACAATACTTCCCGTTGCCTTGGTGTGATTGCCTCTAAGATCCTGCGCAGCGTTTCTCTATTTAATACTTGTTTCTCTATGGTATCAGGGTTGAAGTCCCCAGTGACCGACCGGTGGACGAACTCAGCCACCTCTTCAGCCACCATGTCTGAATCACCTTTTCCAAATAAATCAGTGTACGTTGTCTCCCGATGCATAATAGCGTCGGCTAAACGAACAATTTCACCGTGGATGTAACGATAGGCAAAGGTGCTAAACTGGGTGTTGTATTTAAAATCAAAACGATTCAATGCTTTCATAAGGCCTAGGCAGCCCGCTTGAAACAAATCATCCCGATCATCTTCGTTTCGCAGAAGATATCCGAATTCGCCCATTAACTTATAAATCATTCCTCGATTATTTTCCAGCAAATCAACTTTTTTAGCCTCATCCCCATTTCGGATCAAACGAATCAGCTCTTCGTTGGTGATTTTCATCTGCATTGTCCCCTTTACTTTATTAAGCCTATTATCCGTGAAGAGATAAATTTTATAAAACTTTAAAATCATTCTAAAAAGTGAACTGCATAATTATGTCTCTAGTAAATAAATACTAACTTAACTATTTTCTTTTCAATTTCGGGAGAAAATCAACTATGAGCAATGAAATCATATCAATCCACAAATCTTGTCAATTAAGCTAAAAGCCTCAGCAACCCTTTGTTCAAGTGAAAATACTGCCCATTTCAATGATAATTAATCCTTCTTTAGGATATTGATTTAGAACCCCACCAAAAATATTAACTTTTTGAAAACTGAATATTCTGCATAAAGTAGGTTTTTATACAGAATAAAGTCTTTTATACAATTAATATGCTTCGACTTGAATAAAAAGATGACTCAAAAAAACTAGAAAAAACCGGGAAATTCCGGTTTTTTCTAGTTTCTATAATTTGTTGTTTTTAGTTTTTCTTTTCTATTTTACAATTCGACCTTTTACAGTTTTTCTTCCTAAACTCCAGATTCGAGCAGTATATTGTTTGTTAGACTCTCCTGATTTTCTTGGAATAAATACGTCCAACCGATATTTGTTATAAAAGTGTGCGCCACCGCGATCTTTAACGGTCATGGTTCCATATCCTTCTAAATAAATCTTAGTGTATAGGGGCCACACATTATTAGCTACTACACCATATGTTAGCTTGTCTCCGGTAGCTGTAATTGTCCAACCACCATTATGTTCTGGTAGATCTGTATAAAATGACAAGTGGAAGGTGAGATCATTATTACCTGTCGTTGGTTTTGAAGGTTCCGACGGTTTTTGCGGTTCTGATGATTTTGGCGGTTCTGACGGTTTTGAAGGCTCCGACGGCTTTGAAGGTTTCGTTTCTTCCAGCTTTTTCGCTTTATCAGCTGAATCCTTAGCTGCTTTCTCTTCAGCAGCTAACTTTTTAGCTTGTTCTGCTTGTTTTGCTTGTTTCTTTTCAATTTCTTTTGTTTTTTGAGCTGCTTCTTTTTGTTGTTTAGCTTTTTCAGCTGCTTTTTTAGCTGCTTGTTCCGCTGCTGCTGCATCATTTTTAGCTTTTAACTCTTTAGCTATACGTTCAGCTTCTTTTTGTTCCCTTGCTAGACGTTCAGCTTCAACTCGAGCAGCTGTAAGTTCTTTAGCTAGTTGTTCACCCTCTCTTGTAAGGGTTCTGCCCAGCTCAACTGCTTCTGCTGTTGAAACTTGGCCTTGAATTGTTTCAAGGATAGACAATGCTTCGTTGATATCCTGTTCTGAGCTATTTTCCGAACTTAGTATTCGCTCAATATCTGCAAATAATGCAACTTCTTGTGAGCTTAAAAGTTCTCGTAATTTAGTTTTTTCCGATTTTAAAGTTTCCAACTCATCTTCTTGAGCTATTTTTGTTTGATTGAGCTCATCTTGGTTGGCCTTTAAACTTGCTGTGGCATCTTCTAGTTTACTCCGGTTATTTTCCAAAGATTTTGCTTTTTCTTCCAATTCTTTTTTTAGATTATTAATGGAATCAATGAGATCTTTGTCATGTTTGGCAATATTCTCTACAACTTTAAATCTTAAAAGTAAGTCTGAAAGGTTCTCAGCACTCAAAAGTGTACTAATCGTTGATGTATGACCACTCTTGTAGACTTCACGTAAACGCTTGCCGTAGAGCTCTTCCTTATCCCCTAGCTGAACTTCTGTGACTTCAGTCTCAACCTTAGTGGTTTCAATTTGATCCGTTAATTCTTGAATCTCTTTTTCATTTTGTTGGATGCTCTCACCAACAGCTATTATGTCGTCGGATAATTCCGTAATCTTCTTTTCTTGTTTTTCAATTGTCTCTGTCATAGCCATGATTTGTTTTTTTGTGTTATCAATGGCACTCCCAGGAGCTGCTTGAGCAGTTGCTACCGGTATTGATGTTAGAGCCAATCCGACTCCTAACAATACAGAAACGACTTTCATTTGGATTTTTTTCATGTTTTTACCTCTTCCACGAATGAAATACTTTTCTTACAAGTATGATAATACGAAGAAGTTGTGAATTAAGTATAAAGTATAATTGCATTAAATATAGCATAACCCTTTAAATTTATGAACTTCATCCCTTTACAAGTCCTTTAAATCTTACAAATTGATGACAAAAATAAATCCTTCCATATACTTCCCCTTGATTTTCCTTTCAAATTAAAATTCTAAACATTAAATACCCTATTAAAAAGGCTCTCGATTAATAAAACGGCAAAAAACCTGTTTCTAATTGTTAGACAATCAGAAACAGGTTTAAAATTAAAAAGGATAGTAGAAATTTAATAATTATGGAGAGTCCTACATATCTAGATTAATATGGCAGTATCCACCAGGGTTTTTATCTAAATAATCTTGATGATATTCTTCTGCCGGCCAAAAATTCTCAACTGGAAGTACTTCTGTCATGATGGGTTTACTGTATTCTGAACGAATTCCATCTATATATTCCTTGATATACTTCTCATCCTCTGCTGATTCAAAGTAAATTCCTGTTCTATACTGAGAGCCATGATCATTACCTTGACGGTTGGAAAGCGTGGGATCAATAATATGAAATAAAGTATCCAGCACTTTCTTAAGATCTCCCGAATAAGTTAATTCAACTGCCTCCGCTGCATCAGTGGTACCTGTGCAAACTAATTTATAATCTGGATTCTCTACGCTAGAGTTTACGTACCCTACTGTAGAATTTAAAATATAATCCTGCTGTTTAAAATAAGCTTCTACTCCCCAAAAACATCCACCTGCTACTACAATCTTTTTCATCTTATCTCCTTGTGCATTGTTTGATTTTTAAAAATATCTTTCTCTGTGGTTACACCGTTTTCTCATTTTATTTTACATATCTAATAATATGTAAAACTCTTAATTTGGTTTACCCTTATAATAAGCTAGTAAGTATGAGACCATATCTTGATAACTTTTAACCCCTCTACTTTGCCCATTGCCTTTTAAATAGCTATCATTCACCTGTTCAGCTGTTTCCATTACTGGGCCTTCAAAGGCGGACCAATATTGAATGTGTTCTCTAAGATCCAGCTTCATGCCTGAGGTGTAAAGAGATTGCACTCTTCCTGCTGCTTCTCCATCCATCTGATTTAGTCGATTTTGTGTATTAATCAACGCCAGCATAGTAGATGAGTAGCGAAGAGCTGGATCATCACTATAACGCGAAACCAAATAGGCTATAAAATTCGCCTCTTCTTCTCTTGCAATTCCTTTTAAGTGGGCCAGTTCATGTAAAATAACAGATGGTAATAATAAGGGCTGCTGATCAGCATTGTAATTCGCTTCTCCTGTATAAGGAAAAAAGATGCCAGAGATTCCCATTTTACTAAATATCCGACTGCTTAAAAGGGGCTTTGCTCTACCTACGGGATTTTTAAATTCAGGATAAATCTTTCCCATTTCATGGTAAGCTAATCTACTTGCTTGGTGGATGTCACCACCATAATTGAAGATTTCATCTTCCCCTACTGCCAAGGACCTTTCTTGACCAGCTTGTTTAGCTAAGTCTGCTGCCAATTCCTCAAGCTCCACTACGGTTCCTTGAGCGGGTCTTAAGCCAATACTGTCTTCAACCCCAAGGGCACGATAATTAAAACCCCAGATTAGTAAGAACCCAATTACTAATAGCGAAACTGTATTTGAAATCCTAAAAAAAGAATTCAAGATGTTTTTTCCATTATACAGATTCACTATCAATTTAATAACTAGAACTATCAGAAGTATAATTATGGCTACAGCCAAAAACTCTGCAATGGAATAAGAAACTACTGCAGAAATCCCTGATAAGCCTCTTAAAATAAATTTAGACAGTCCCTGTGTGAAAAACTGATCAACTAGTACACTTTTTCCCAACCAATGATACGCTAGATACAAAGCTATTGCTAAAAATGGTAATACAAGCCCTTTAATCCAGGTCAGTGACTTTTGGTTCATTCCTTCTTCAATTCCATTTCTTCCACTGGGATCGATTCATCATAAAGTACTAATGTTTCAACATCCTTAAAAAACTCTTCCATGTCATCAAATTCTTCAACCTTCTCCTTGAATTCATCCGATTTCATAAACGCTGCCAAGGTATACTTCCCAGCTTTTGTTTGGAGTTCTTCCAATGATTCAAAAGGAATATCAATGACATCTTCCTTGTTAATAAATGATAAATAGTAACTACGTTCCACTTCTTCTCCAGCCTGATTTAAGTCAATAAAAGCCGTGTATTTTACAAGCATTCTCATTTTCGTACCTCACTTTATTTTATAGTTCCATGTCTAAACTCATTTAAACTTGCTTAAAGATTATCTCATTTCATGCTTTGTTTTATCAATCGATTTACCAAACTAACTTTAACCGATTATGGTGTGCTCCATAAGCTAAAAATCATATAAAGCAAAAACAAAACAATCACACTAAATAAACCAATTAAAATATATTTAACTATTTTTTCCTCTTGCGCTTCTCGCCTTAGGTTATTATCCGTTGATTTTCCTTTCTTTAGCATATCCCACCTCAAATTAAATACTTTTTTTGCTGTAAACTACCTTTACTTTATTTTACTATATTTGGAATTATTTTTTCTTTCCAAATATAGTATGCTCTATGAGCCTAATTTATTATATTCTCCATGAAATAAACTTAGATTAAAAAAGGATTCTAAAGAATCCTTACCCCTCTTTTTATATTCTTAATCCTTAGAAGAATCCTAGACCTTTTTCCGCGTTAATAATTCGGCTATTACTGAAACAATAGCAAATCCTATTATAATAGCAATCCAAATAAAAAATCCAGGGTCAAGATGAAGCTTTGCAATTTCTTGATTACTGATCTCAGGAGTTATTTTAGCTATATTGATAGCTCTTAGATAATCACCAAGGTAATTTCCTATAAAAAGTCCGCCCACAATCCCAATGCTCATAAAAGTTGAAATCAATCGTTTATTAATTAAAACTAAAAATAGCGGAACGAGACATAGAATTAGAAAAAAAGTCCAGTTATGGATAGCCCAGCCAAACAAATACTCGTCTTTAAAAATAGTGGCTGCAAGCAGAAATACGAAAGAAAAAACTATGAGTTCTATGTATACCTGAATTGACCTGTTAATTTTCAATATAA
>LFRM01061794.1_pt1 | contig 12226 bp, 14 predicted proteins | sample 618341 | NCBI WGS metagenome assembly LFRM01 (sample SAMN03654438, study PRJNA283298) | anaerobic digester metagenome | isolation source: pool of bioreactors CSTR01a, CSTR02a, and CSTR03a thermophilic anaerobic... | place: Denmark: Kgs. Lyngby | collected 2014-05-21
CCGATATTATACAGACTTGCTTCCAGATAGGCAGGGGGATATAATAATAGATTAGTAAATATTGCCCGAAATAGCCTGTAAATCAGAAAAGCAGGGGTTCGGGCAGGAAACAGGGAGGTTTATTATGACTGCAGCGGGAACCCCAGATGAAGCCGGCCATGATGTGAACCGGGAATTACCGGTCAATTTTATTCAGGACATTATCAGCAACGACCTGAAGACCGGCAAGGTAAAAAAAGTCCATACCAGATTCCCCCCGGAACCCAATGGATACCTGCACATCGGACACGCCAAGTCTATATGCCTCAACTTCGGTTTGGCCCAGGCCAATAACGGCCTTTGCAACCTGCGCTTTGATGACACCAATCCCAGCAAAGAAGAAACCGAATTTGTAGAAGCCATTCAGCGGGATGTTCGCTGGCTGGGGTTTGATTGGGATGATCGCCTGTATTATGCTTCCGATTATTTTCAGCAATGCTATGAGTGGGCCGTGCAGCTCATTAAAGAGGGCAAGGCTTATGTATGCGATTTAAGCGCTGAGGAGATCAGGGCTTATCGGGGTACATTGACTGAGCCGGGCAAAGACAGCCCTTATCGCAATCGCTCGGTGGAGGAGAATCTGGATCTCTTCGAGCGCATGAAAAACGGGGAGTTCCCTGATGGTTCCAGGGTTTTGCGCGCCAAGATCGATATGGCCTCGCCCAATATAAATATGCGCGACCCGGTGATGTACCGCATCATGCATGCCAGCCATCACCGCACCGGTGACAAATGGTGTATTTATCCCATGTATGACTACTCTCATCCGCTCAGCGATGCTATTGAGAATATCACTCATTCGATTTGTACTCTGGAATTCGCGGATCACCGTCCGCTATATGACTGGTTCATCGAGAATGTGCGTCCCGGCAGCGAACCGCATCAATATGAATTTGCCCGCCTTAATTTGAATTACACGGTAATGAGCAAGCGCAAATTAAGGAGGCTGGTAGAAGAAGGCCATGTTAAAGGCTGGGACGATCCCCGCATGCCCACTATTGCAGGGCTGCGCCGGCGCGGCTATACCCCCGAAGCCATCCGGGATTTCTGTGACCGCATCGGTGTGGCCAAGCGGGACAGCGTAGTTGATATTGGCCTGCTGGAACACTGCCTGAGGGAGGACTTGAACAAAAAGGCACAGCGAGTGATGGCGGTCTTAAGGCCGCTCAAGGTGGTCCTGACCAATTATCCCGAAGGTGCAGTGGAATGGGTAAGTATCGAGAATAATCCCGAGGATCCCGGTGCTGGCCATAGAAGTGTTCCCTTTGGGCGTGAACTGTACATCGAACAGGATGATTTCATGGAAGTCCCGATCAAGAAATTTTTCCGCCTTTCCCCGGGAAATGAGGTGCGGCTGAAGGGCGCCTATATAATTAAGTGCGAAGAGGTAATCAAGGATGCCTCCGGGAACATCGTAGAATTGCATTGCACATATGATCCCGAAACCAGGAGCGGCGGCCCCAAAGCCGGACGCAAGGTTAAAGGCACCCTGCACTGGGTTGAAGCCAGTCATGCCATCCCGGCAGAGGTCAGGTTATACGAGCACCTGTTCCTGGCAGAGGATCCCGAAAACGATGAGGACTGCACTGATTTTATCAGCAAGCTCAACCCCAACTCGCTGCAGGTCCTGGAAAACTGCCTGGTTGAGCCTGCCCTGGCTGAGGCCCGGGTTGGGGACCGTTTCCAATTCCTCCGGCATGGTTATTTCTGTGTGGATCCGGATACTGCCCCCGGAGCTTTGGTTTTCAACCGCATTGTCTCCCTGCGCGATACCTGGGCCAAGATTAAGAAAAGCGCGCAGTGATGTAATATGCAGCTAGGCCTGAGCAACTTGATTTGGCTAAAACCATGGAACAATAAAAGTGAGAAACGTGCTGCATTCACATAAACTGCAGCACGTTTTTAATTGTGAAATTAATATTTTGCTCATATTATGGCATACCAATAATATAATGTTGTAAAATATATTATATGGCAGGAGAAAACAGCGCAACCAAAATGTACCAAGTAAAGGGAGGGATTATATGAGTATCATGCTTCCCAAACGAGAGTATGTGGTTAAAGCCCTTAACCAAATGGATCAAAGTGAGGCTTTATTGCTGCGAATGAGATGGGGGTTTGAAGACGGAAAACCGATGCCCATCTCCTCACTGGCCAAGTTCTTCAATCTGACCCAGGACAAAATAATGGAAGAATTAAGAAGAGTCGAATATCAGGTACTTATGCTAGCTCGCAAACTAGAAGACAAAGCAAAAGCATCATCTTAGTCAGCCCACTATTCTTTAAATACCTCACCTTTACTAACAACTGCCTTGACTCGTTGTATAATCAATTCCACCAGTTTTTCTTTCTTGCGCCAGCGAACATAACTGCGTGATGGATCGAGCGCAAAATGGCTTATAATCGTTTTGCATTCTGCAGCATCAATATCCTCTAAAGCCTTGATTAAGAGAATGCTGCCCCCTTCCAAATAAGCCTTGAAGGGATCAACCGAAGGCGGCTCCTTGATTGAGGCTTTTTTCTTGGGTTTAGATTCTTGCTCTGATTTCAGGGCTTCTGCCATCAAAGCCAGCCAGGGTTGAGCCAGGCGATTGGCCAGGCGTTTGTTTTGCGCCACTTCTTCAGCCAGGATATGCAGCATCTGAGCCATACAATCCCTCAGCTTTTCATTGGACATAGTTCAAGACCTCCTCGGTTAACTGACAGTATTGTTCGTACGGAACCTGATATCCATATTTGCCATGTAAACTGGAGTATCTGACCGAAAAATCCATGGCCGCCGCCGCCTGTGTGCTTTCCGGCAGAACGGTGTTGAAAACCCGGCCGAAACCCATTCTGTCCGCATCCATTTTAAGAACATGAGATTGGGTGCGGTGCAATGTGCTCTGCTGACGGTATTTATTGATCACCACCCCTAAAGGCTTGAGGTCTACGCCGGTTTCATTGACCAATCTGCGCACCCGGCTTACGATCTGGGGTATACCGTAGGTTGACAGAATGTCCGGTATGACCGGAATTAAGTAATACTGGCTGAATACCAGCCCATTCTGGGTAATCAGGCCCAGGTTGGGGGGGCAATCGATCAAAGCGATATCATACGCAGTGACGGTTTCAGCCAGGGCTTCACCGAGCAAGGTCAGGGGACGCTGTGATAATATGCCGCTGGCTTCAATACTGGCGAGATTGTCCTGCAGATCGATCAGATCCAGGCTGGAGGGGAGTAAATCCAGGCCGGGGATGCCGCCATTGATATTGGAGACCTGACGCACAATGGCTTCTTTAGTGTCAAAAATGGGGCGCTGCCGGAAATCCATACGATCGCGAAACAGCTGTACTACTGTTTGCCCTCTGATGTTGCGTTTCTTCCATTCATATTCATCCATTAAAGCCATGGTGGCATTGGTCTGGGGATCAAGGTCTATTACCAGCACCTTGAGTTGATGCTTTAAGGCCATGAATTCAGCCAGAGCCACGGTTAGGGTAGTTTTCCCAACGCCGCCTTTTAGATTAATAATGCTTATTATCGATGCCATAGATCACACTATCCACCAGAACAATGGTATTAATCACGCCGTGATTTATCGTCATTTTATCTTATCGCAGCCAGAATGAATACCCTTTAGATGACAAGGTGACAGATGGGGACGGTGGTGACAAATGGGGACGGTCCTTTTTTGTCAACTTTTTACAAAGTTGACAAAAAAGGACCGTCCCCATTTGTCACCACCGTCCCCATCTGTCACACTTGCTCAGGCCAAAATAAAGGCGACTTGTGGCCGCCTTTTACAGAATGATATGAGGAGGACTACAGATTAGATGTCATTTTTTGCACACCATCCAGGTAGTAACTGCGGTTGACGGTTTGCCCTTCGATGAGAACCACAACTGCCGGACCATCTTCCCGGTGAAGTTTACCCCTGCGGTACCACATTTCCTTGTAGCAGTCTTGCCCGGGATAGTATTCTATCCAGGCCGGGCCATCTTCGCGATGCAGCTTTCCTGCTTCATACTACTGCTGGCACAGTATTGTACCATCGTAGCCGTATATGGTCACAGCAGGCGCACCAACTCGATGCAGGCGGCCTCGATAATACCATTCCTCTTGTCTGACGGCATTTTTGTCGAGAAAATATAGAATGAAAGCCGGACCATCCAGGCGATGAAGTTGATTGTTGTCATACCAGTGTTCGGCCAATGGATTGCCGTCTATCTTATAGGCAGTAACTGCAGGGCCATTTTCCCGATGCTTGGTCTTTTTGATCTTATCCTTGTAGTAAACCACCATTTCGAGTTGTTGGTCCTTAAGTAAGGGATTTGCAGCGTTCAAACCGATTCCCTCCCGCATGACTCTGATGTCGAACTAGCCCCAGATTACTTCGTGATTATGATAACAAAAGGTTATCACGACGGGTTGGGAAAATGCAACAGGCAGGCACGAACTGCCGTTATCCGGCCATGAAATGCCGTAGAATAGACACAAACTCTAAATATTCGAAAATATACAACTATTGAAACAATAAACAGACAAAGGCTATTTGACTATCAAAACCGGACATGTGGACTGGCGCAAAACCCGTTCGCTGACACTGCCCAGAAACAGACTGCTGATAGTGCCTAAGCCTCTGCTTCCCATCACTACCAGATCATATCCTTTAGAAGCGATTTCACTAATAATAGCTTTTTCAGGCGTGCCCCATACGGTCAGCTGATCAATTTCGACCTGAGTTGGCGGCAAGGCCTTTAAAGTGTCATCGATGATAGTGTTGCTGGCCTCTTGCAGGTTGTCCACCACCGCCTCGGTGATTGGGGGAGGAGCTTGTAAGGAACCCAATCCTGTAAACTGATTGACGTTGATCACATGCAGCAGGGTAACCCGGGCTTTGTATTTTTCGGCGATATCCACTGCAGTAAGGGCAGCCCGGATGGAGTGTTGAGATCCGTCTACAGGTGCCAGAATGTTGGTAAACATAGGTTTTATACCTCCGTGCAAGTAATATTTTAAAGCCAGCGTTGCGGTGCTAATCCCCGCGCACAATCAAGACCGGACATGGGGCCAGCTTCACCACCCGGTCGCTCACACTTCCTAACAGCAGGCTGCTGATGGCGCCCAGACCCCGGCTGCCCATTACGATTAGATGGTAGCCGCCCTGGCGGGCCTTTTCCACAATGACATCGGCTGGATGGCCCCAGGCCAATTCGGTTTCAATGCAAACCGGGGTGCTTTGATCTGCTGCCTGAATAGCCTGAAGATTGGACTTCACTTCGGACAGCAGAGACAAACCGGCTCGTTCCAATTCATCGCTATGATCATTCTTCAAGGAAGGTCTGAGGCGCCCGCTGCGATGGTTCGATTCGCTGTTGATGACATGCAATAATGTGATCATGCCGCCATGTTTGACTGCCATGAATACAGCCCGCTGTGCAGCCAGATAGGCAAAATCAGAACCGTCGATGGGAACAAAATCTTTTTGAACATATTGAGACCTCCTTTTTTTAGGCTTTAAGAAAAAGAAAACAATCGCATAGCCCGGAAAACATTGAGCCCATTATTATACTAGTATAAACTAGAAATAGAGGAAAAGTATGTATAATGAACCTCATATGAGGACAGGATCTTTAATAATCAAGGACTGTGCCGGGGATGGTTGAAGCGCTCCATGTTATAAAGCACAGTCTAATGATACCAAAAAAATAATTTATTTGGATTAATAACAGGAGTCAATGGGTTGCATCCAAAAACTCCACAGCAAAAGGGTTGGCATTAGGCGAAATGCTGACCCTTTGCTATTTTGGCCCAAGCCATGGTATAAGCGGACGTCAGATTTGGCACATAGATATTGGGTGCTTCTCCACACCGTTACAAAGAATTATGGGAATATAGGCATTTTGTTCTGGCGGGTGTGATATGATATGAGGAAGGGGGTGATGTTCATGAACAGAGCTTATCTGTTGCAGGAACTCAAGTGTACCGTCACGGAAATTGTTGAGTTGCAAGAGAAGGCCACCCTGACCGACAATTTTCGGGAGGTGAGGCGAATACAAAAACGCCTCAAAGAACTGCGGTGTTTGAAAAACTGGTTACTACAGCAGCTTGAATGCATCGCTAACCAGCAAACCGCGTAACCCAATAACCACTCACAGAGAGGCCAGACCTCCTTATTTTTTGCCCTTTTTTAGGCTTATGTACATGATAATATGTTAATTAGAGGAAATCGTTTATTGATGACGAACTGCTAAAAGAGGAGCACACTGACCATCACCCTCTATCCCCGCAACGGTATAGCGAAGAACAGGCCATATCGAGGTGCATTAGGTATTTTTAAAGGAAGGTGTTACAAATGGGAATGTCTAAAGAGGACAAATTCAATTTCATGTTCGATACCGTCCTGGAAATAGCCCGGAAAACCAAGGCTATCCCTTACTCGGATTACCTGCAGGCCAAATTCGATATTGATGAAGAGGACATTGATTTAATGGATAAAATCAGCCGCCCCTTTATTGAGGAATTTAAGCAGGGCAAGCGCACCGATTACAGTACCATACAGCAAAGCCTGACTAAAGCGGGAATGCCGCTCAACAAAGTAGATGCTTTGATCTGCCTGTTCTATGCCCGTGGGGAGAAGGACGAATTTTGGGAGATGATGAAAAACAAACCGCATTATATAGAAAATCGCTTTAAACAGATAAAAGATGCATTGCGCCCGCTGTACTAAGCTGGCTCAGAGCGCAGGTGCTATAAAAGCAGGCCAGAGCAGCACGAAGAATGCGATGGTGGCACCCTGTGGCTCAGTATATAAGGGCTGTAAGCAGGGTATCAGTTCTTGTTCCAGCAAATAGGCTTTAAGCTTTATAACGGAAAAGGCGGATGACAATAATAATCAACCATGACCCCAGCACTATCAGGCTTACTATCTGCCATTTGGTCAGGGCATGAAAGTCTAAGGTAATAATCCACAGGGTAAACGCAATCAGAAAAAGAACATCGAAAATGGAAACCCGCATAGTCGTTTCCTCACAGTCTGTTATGTCTTAGCCTTATTATCCTATTGTACGGCCTGCGGCAGGCTGATTACAAGCAGTGGCACGAGCAAGGCAGTATATTGTTGATAAAAAGGTAAAGGTATCTCATATCAGAGATACCTTTGTGTTAAGTCGTTAAGCCGGTATTCTGGCAGAGGGAATAAGTATGAATGTGGGTTTGGCAGTATGCTACAGTATTGCCGCCCGGCATGGGGCTGAGATAGAGTTTAAGACCAGCCCTAAGGGAACAACCTTTTATGTTAAGTTCGATATTTATAAAAATTTCGGTATATCGGGCAATAAAAACCTTACCCCTCAATAAAAGCCTAAGCCCCCGTGGGGTATAAACCGTCTTTACACCTCTATTCTTACGATCTCGCGCGGTGTTGAAGAAAGGTAGCGAGCCCCGCTGGCCCCGTCGATAACCAGATCATCCTCTATTCCTACCACACCCTCGCCGGGAAAGAAGAACTTGGGTTCGATGGCCAGGGTCATACCGGGCTGGAGAACCTCGCGAGCCCCCTGGCATATTATGGGGAGCTCATCTAACTCCAGGCCTATACCATGCCCGATAAAACGTACCTGGGAAGGGCCAAAACCCATGAAGTTTTCTGCGTAAGGGGTCTCTTTTCTGACCCAGGTAACGATCTCATCATATACCTCACCGGCGGTTCGCCCCGGCACCAGGGCCCGGCGGATTAATTCTTCCACCTCCACCGCGATCTCATAAGCATTCTGCAGTTTCTTGGGGAGGTCGCCCATCACCAGCATGCGGGTTACATCGGCGTGATAGCCCTTATTGGCCAGGGCAAAATCCATGACAATAGCCTCACCGGTTTCAATAGGGTTCTGCGAAGGCCCTATGGGATGGGCCCAGGAAGGACCAAGCCCGCCAGTAGGGCCATCGAAATAGGTGGGTACTGCTGCCCTGGCTCCGGCTGCAACCCCACCGAAATGTAGCTCGCCGCCAAAGCTGCGCAGGCGTATCATGGGCTCATGGCCCAATTGCCTGGCCTTGACTTCAAGCAGGCTCTCCAGTTCGATCTCGGTTATGCCGGGGCGCAGCAATGTGCCTACATGCTCCAGCAAACCCGAATAGATTTGGCCTGCTCGCGCGATCTGAGCGATTTCCCATTCCGATTTGACAGCTCGGAGCAGGCGCAGAGAATAGGAGATATCTACAAATTCGGTTTCCGCAAACGCCTGGCGGTATCTTTGGAAACAGGCCACAGGCAGGACATCAAATTCCAGGCCCAGGGTTTTGGGCACGGCGAATCCGGCGGCTGCAATGGTCTGAGGCAGCTGTGAAATCCTGGTTAACGGTTTGACTTCCCAGGGGCATTCCGCCTGGGCTCGCTCCAGATCACGGTATGCCAGAATAACCGGCCTGCCTGCATCAGGGATATAGACATGCAGGTCCTGGGCTGTGCCAGTAAAGTACATGGTGTCAACTCGCTGCACCAGCAGGGCTCCATCGACGTGTTTATCCCGTAAGATTTCCTGAAAACAATCCAGCCTTTTTTGTAATTCATTTCTTGTCAACATAAAAACGCCTCCCTAATTTTCCTTTATGGACTTCAGGGAGCCTCAAATAATCTGTCGGATACAGTCGGATACATACCAGTATAAGCAGCTATTTGGGGGGAAGCGGTCTGGCAGGCAGATGCCTCGATTTGGCAATCACAGCATGGTTGGTTGCGGTTCTCTTCATCATCCTCTTAACTCCTTATCATACGTTACTCTCGGGTTGCTTTTTCTATCTAAACCTAAAGCCTTATGGTAAAAAACCATAACAATTCGACTTTTATATATAATATCATCTCACTGAATATTGGTTAACAGTTTTTGTGTAAATTCACGCAGCAAACATGCGTTTTTTACATCTGCATGTCTGGATTATCTAACCGGCACAAAATCCTCCACTTACGTTGATGGTTACAGCTATCGCTGTACCCCGGGTTTTCGCATAGATACCTAAAGCAAATTGAAATACACCTTGGCTGTGTATGGTTGGGATTAAATCAGACCCAACCCATACTATCTGTCTATGATATTCCGACCCAATATGTGAATGCTCACGCAAGCAGAAGCAGGGGGACACTCTTTTGGCTTCCTTTACCAGCGTTAAAACGGCCCTGCTAGGCGCACTTTGGCAGTTCAATAGAGGGGCCGATTTATCGTTTAATAGAAAGTGTGACATATATTGAAATTAGACAATAGTCCTCAACAATATCATCGTATATTGCAATTTACAGCACGAATTAATATAGTTGAGATAATTTAATCGCACCAATGTACGGTCAAAATTCAAATTAGGGAGGGATTATATTATATTGAAGAGGCTGGTCAGTTTAGTTGTAATTGTCGCGATGTTTTGGATGGCTTGCGGAGGCATTCCAGCCAGCGCTGGCAACGTTAGCAGGGTAATGGATTCGACTGGAGAAGCTGCAGGAGATTTTGTTGCCGATGAAATAATCGTAAAATTCAAAAACGATAAAAAGCCCTTCCAAATCGTGAAGGTTCCTAAAGGCAAAGTGAAGGGCAAGGTGCTTGAATACTCTCAAAGATCAGACGTAGATTATGCCGAACCCAACTATTACGCTAAAGCATTGTTTATCCCCAATGACGAGTTGTATGACCTGCAATGGAACTTTGGCAGTCAGGCCAGCGGGGGCATAAGAATGGAAGAGGCCTGGGAACTGTCTGACGGCAGTGGTGTGACGGTAGCCGTTATTGACACCGGTATTGCTTATGAAAACTACCAGCAATACGTACAAGCTCCGGATCTGGCCAATACCCGCTTTTCCGAATGGGGCTACGACTTTGTCAATCGGGATACCCATCCCAACGACGACAACGGTCATGGAACCCATGTAGCCGGCATTATCGCCCAGAGTACCAATAATGGCATAGGAGTGGCTGGAATTGCCTTTGGCGCTACCCTGATGCCCATCAAAGTGCTGGACAGCGATGGTTTAGGCTCTTATGCCGATATTGCCAGCGGCATTCGCTGGGCTGCCGATAAGGGCGCCCAGGTCATCAATCTCAGTCTGGGGGGCTCTCAGCCTTCCTCGGTGTTGAAAGACGCCCTGGCTTATGCATATGGCAAAGGAGTGACTATAGTCGCGGCTGCCGGTAACGATGGTTCCAAAAAGCTATGCTATCCCGCTGCCTATGATGACTATGTCATAGCGGTGGGGGCTACCTGTTCGGATAAAACCGCGGCCGATTACTCCAACCATGGAAAAGGATTAGACCTGATGGCTCCTGGCGGATTCGACGAGACTGGTGCCATCGTTGGCGATGGAATACTGCAGCAGACCTTCAATCCGCTAACCAGGGACGTCAGCGATTTCGGTTATTGGCCTTATATTGGAACCTCTATGTCCTCTGCCCATGTAGCCCGGGTTGCCGCTCTGGTGATTGCCAGGGGCAGTGCCACTACCCCCTCCCAAGTGCGCCAAGCCTTGCAGGAGACTGCCCTGGATCTGGGTGAGTACGGCTGGGATAAGACTTATGGCTGGGGTCTGGTGGATGCTTATTCGGCATTGAATTGGCCGTTGGCTGCGACCAAAACCGTTAATGTTAGCATTGACCTGACACCGCAATTTAAGGAGGCTGGCAAAAACGTTTTCACCTGGGTCGAGGCCAGGGTCATGGTTGGCGAACCTGGGGCTCCGATTGCCAATGCCACTGTCTCAGGACGTTGGAGCAGCCCCACTGATGATACTGGCAAAGGGACTACCGGCAAGGACGGAGTCGCTGTCCTGACTTCTCACCAGACCAAGTCAGCTGCGGGCACATACACCTTCATGGTCGAAAGTGTTAAGATAAACGGCATAGTTTATCAACCTATTGGCGAAACCATCGATTCTATCAGCATAGAGTAGTTGCACCTACCATATCATTTTGTCAAAATCAACTGGCGAACAGATCACAACTGCGATCATGTCCGCCAGTTTGTATTTTAATGAAGTTTGGGGTTATGATTGGTCAACCGGTTAAAGTAAAGGGAAGGCCGAAAAAGGGTACCTGGCAAGAGGGGCGAAAGGACCAGGATACCGGGAAAAGAACCTCTAATTAGTGTCTGATGATCTGTTTTCCACCCTGATTTGCGCAGAAGTATAGATTTTCTGATTTCCCTGACAGCAATTAAGAATAAACTACTGCTGTTGCATGATGACCGTGACTTTAATCTAATGGCAGGTTCCAACTGGCGACGATGGGGGAACGGGGATATATTGAAGCCCGACCGGTGAGGGCGCTGTAAGATAGAAAAAGCAGGGGAACGTCTTTTTGCTTCTTTTCAAAGAGGAAGCAAATAGAATATCCCCCTGCTTCCAATGACAAATAACCATGTACTTTATAACCGCTTCAAAACATAATCATTATCAGGCTGTGCAAAAGGGGTGGAAAATGATGCCTGATAGGCTTAAGGCAGATTGGAAAGGGATTATAAATGACTCAACCATAATGATTGCCCGGCAATTGATCAAAAGCAAAGACGATCAACTGCAGAGGAATGCCCGCACCATGATATATGGTACTATTTCTGTGGGTCTGGGTTTGACATTTCTGCTCATCAATGGCCTTGACATCAGATTATGGGCCGATCGGCTTTCTGATATTTTGATCCTGATCGCCTGTGCTGTAACAACCGCTCTTTATTTGATGGCTGCCAGATCTTCCAGTGAGTTCGGACGGCTAAAAGACCTGTTGATGAAAAGGATAGATGCCCGCTTCTGTTCGTGTGAGGACCCATGTAATCACCGCGAGAAATTCCTGGCCTATATGTATGAGGTATACAAAATTAACCTTTACTATTGATTATTAAAAGATGCCGTGCTGGCTGTGGCCAGTTTATCTGAGTACAAAACCAATCTTTATAATTGTTTAATCGACAATAAAGTGTGTGATAAATAGTTCACCAAACCGGGTATTGACCCAACCCTTGATGGTGTCAAATTCAGCGTGTTTATTGATCTTTATTAATCCAGTCAAGGCTAACTGATTGAGTATCAGAGGCCTGTTGACAATATAAGCATTTGTTTATTTGCCTGACTTGCTGGAACGCATGTCAGCCCATTGAATGCCCTGCGCTCAACAGTTAGCGTAAAATTACCCTGGGAGAATGAATAAGGAAAACAAAAAAGAGAATCCCTTCTTT
>LFRM01093330.1_pt1 | contig 12225 bp, 11 predicted proteins | sample 618341 | NCBI WGS metagenome assembly LFRM01 (sample SAMN03654438, study PRJNA283298) | anaerobic digester metagenome | isolation source: pool of bioreactors CSTR01a, CSTR02a, and CSTR03a thermophilic anaerobic... | place: Denmark: Kgs. Lyngby | collected 2014-05-21
CGACAAAACAGCATATGACTTTTATTCATACCATGATTGGTGTTCTCCCCTTCCTAAACAGGCAGGTATCCGAAAGGATTCCTGCCTGTTTTCTTTGCCAAAAAGCATTATCATTTTAGGGGAATCCCGGGGACAATTACGGATCATTTTCTGCTTTTGCACATTTTCTAGGTATTATTAATCTCCGAAAATCCTGATGGCCGGGACGATTACGGATCATTTTCTTAGTGTTATCATATCATCCGTAATAATTTGGATTCATTTACGGATGATAAATGAAAAACAGATTTATCCTGGGTAATCTACCAAGGGTTCACTTGTATATATTACGGTGATTCAGGAAAAATGATTATTTTCCTGGGTAATTCCAAGGGGTTCATTTGAGTACAACTACGCAGGAAAACAATTATTTCTTAGGGAGCTCCGTAATTCTGCTAAAATAACTACGCAGTACAAATAGCATTTTGGTCATTTCACCGTAATCCATTCTCTTCCAACAGAATTTTCTTCACCATTTTCATGTCCGGTTCTGAAAGCTTGTAATCTGCCACAGGATCATCGCCTTTTGGGGAGGTTTCCGAATGCAGATAAAGGGTATGAAGGCCGACCTGACGTGCACCTGCGATATCACAGTTTCCATCGTTTCCGATCATGATTGCATGTGCAGGATCAATGCCCTGCTCTTTCAGTAAGATATTGAAAAATCGAGGATCTGGTTTCTTGCAGTCGTAATCGGAGGAGATATAGATGCCGTTAAAGCAATCATCGATGCCCAGCTTTTGGAGTTCAGGTCCTGTGAATACCCGCTGGGCATTGGACAGAAGCCATACCCTTTTTCCGGCTGCCCGAATGGCAAGCAGCATTGCCCTGGCTTCTGGATAAAGACTTAGTTTTTCTATGGATAACTCACGAAAGTATCGCCCGAAATCCCAGATTAACGGATCTGTTGGCTTTGATTCTTCAAACAGCTGTGCAAAGACTCTGGTCAGATCAATCTCAGGATCGTATTCTGATACCCGACTCAGATATCTGGCTTCTTCCTTCTCAGTTTTCTGACTCTGGCTACAAGCTTCTTCCTTCTCCGTCTTCTGACTCAATCCCTGTGCTTCTTCCTTCTCCGCTTTCTGACTCCGCCCCCAGGCTTCCTCTTCACGCTTCTGCCCCTCACGCTTCATCCGCAGGATTTCTTCCTTTACCAGCTTCTCATATTCCAGCTTCAGCTGGGTCGAATCAAAAGTAAGTCCCTTTTTGTGATAATTGAGATAAAGGTTTTCCCAGAGTTCCGGTTTTTCTTCGTCTGTACGGATATCTACTAAGGTACCGTACAGGTCAAATATACAATCATCTATTCTCATCGTATTTTCCTAGCAAGCATAATTTCTTACGCAAGCCATTACTTTTTCCAATAATAGTACCGAACCTCATAAGGCTCCAGCATGACGCTATCTTTCGCAGCTTCGCTGTCTTCTTTATATTCCCGCTTTCTGTAGTTGGACAGGATCAGTTCTCCTTCCAGGAAAGCACTCTGCTTCTGAATCTCCTCCGGGATTACGATGCCGGTCGCGCCGAAGTTGCCTGCTACCAGCAGCTGGCTGTTGCTGTCTTCTCGAATGTAGGCGAAGATCTGCTCGTCGTCCGGGCAGAGCAGGGTGAAGCTGCCGTCCCGGATGACCGGGAGCTGCTTTCGCAGGGCAATCAGCTTCTGATAGAAATAGAATACTGAGTTTTCGTCTGCCAGTGCTTTTTCTGCATTGATCTCGGTGTAGTTAGGGTTGATGATGAACCATGGCTCTACGTCGGAGAAGCCGGCATAGGTTTCTCCGGACCACTGCATCATGGTGCGGGCATTGTCACGGCTTCTTGCATAGATGGATTCCATGATGTCGGCAGGGTTGTAGCCCTGGGCAAGGCGCTCTTTATATAAGTTGACGGTTTCGAGGTCTTCGTATTCTTCGATAGGAAGCTTCACATTGGTCATGCCAAGTTCTTCTCCCTGATAGATAAATGGAGTTCCCTGCATGCCGTGGAATAAAGCGCCTAGCAGCTTGGCAGATTCCAGGCGATGATCCTGATTGTTGCCCCAGCGGGATACGATACGCGGAAGATCATGATTATTCAGGAAAAGGCTGTTCCAGCCCTGGCCCTCCAGGCCGTTCTGCCAGTGTGCCATACATTTCTTTAAGGCAGGAAGTGACAGAGGTGCCAGGTCCCATTTATCCTTGCCCGGCTGCTGATCCAGACAGATATGCTGGAACTGGAACACCATGGAAAGCTCGCTGCAATCCGGTGCGCTGTAAAGCTTTGCCCGCTCCACGTCTGCACCCCAGGCTTCGCCTACGGTTGCCAGGTACTCTTCCTGGAATCCCTCTGCGGAAAGTTCCCGGAGGAATTCGTGGAGGCGAGGGCCATTGCCGGTGACGCCCAAATCCGGATTCTTGGCGATCTGGTCGATGACATCCAGGCGGAAGCCTTCGATTCCCTTATTCACCCAGAAACGGATCATATCATACAATTCTCTTCTTACCGCAGGATTATCCCAGTTCAGATCCGGCTGCTGCACGGCAAACTGATGGAAGTAATACTGTCCCAGTTCCGGAACATAGGTCCAGGCAGGACCGCCGAAGGCAGCACGCATGTCATTTGGCAGCTGCTCCGGCGAACCATCCCTCCAGACATAGTAGTCGTGGTATGGGTTAGACTTATCTTTTTTCGCCTCCAGGAACCAGCGGTGCTGGTCAGAGGTGTGGTTTAATACCAGGTCCAGAATGATGGAGATGCCGCGCTTTTTGGCTTCGGCGATGAGTTGCTCCATGTCGGCCATGCTGCCAAACATGGAGTCGACCGCCTGATAATCCGAGATATCATAGCCGTTATCCACCTGGGGAGACTGCAGCATCGGGGACATCCAGATGCCGTCGATGCCCAGCTGGTCCAGATAGTCCAGACGGGAAATGATTCCCTGCAGGTCACCGATTCCATCGTGATTGGAGTCCTGGAAAGATTTGGGGTATACCTGATAAAAAACAGCGGATTTCCACCAGCCTTTCTTTGATTTATCCAGTTTGATGTGGTTTACAGCCATAATAATGCTCCTTACTTATTTATATTTCACTTGCTCCGGCATATATCTCATTTGCTCCGGCATTGATCTCTCCTGCTCCAGCATTTCATATACTGACAGGATTTCTCCCACGCTCCAGGCCTGGGCGAAGCAGCCCCTGGACGGGCCGGGTGTCAGTCCATCGTAAATCTCCGGCAGCTGTCCGATGCAGCCCTCCCGCAGCATTGGCTCGATTGCTGCCAGACGTTCCCTCACCCATTCCTTTGCCTCATCGGAAAAAGAATTGCTTTTCAGGTATGCCTTATAGAATGCCCCCAGCGGAAATACCCAGGTGGTACCCTGATGGTAAGCCAGGTCACGATCCTTCTGCGGTCCTCCGTAGGTCGGGTGGAACTGCGGGTCCTCCGGGTCTAGGGTTCTGAGTCCGCAAGGCGTATAAAGCTTGCGATACACGGTATTCACCACGCTGACCTCCTGCTCATGGGACAGCATGGTATATGGAAGGGTGATTGCCCAGATCTGGTTGCATCGGATCTGCTCGTCCGCCGAACTATTAGAAAGGGAGCATGTGGTCCTGAATGCGGTGATTGCCAGAGCCGATGAACCGGGCCGTTTTTCCAGTTCTTGCTGTTCATGCGTTTCCGAGATGACATCTCTTAAATAGCCGGATTCCTTGATCCAGAATTTTTCCAGGAAGGACTCCCGAACCCGGCTGGCAAGGGCCAGGTAATCCATTTCCTGATTGGAATCTAAGCCGGACAGAGGCTTATTCTCTTCCAAAAGGCCTGCAGGATCCGTCTTCCGGGGCTCCTCCCCGTCAGGCAGAATCCGGGCGATCTCCGCCATGATCCGCAGCGCGTTATACCAGTAGGCATTGATTTCCACCGGTTTTCCATGCCGCGGGGTCGGAAGGATTCCCTCCACACAGACATCCATCCAGGTTACCTGGTCCAGTCCCTGGCCGGCGGCAATGAGGCCGTCCTCATCCATGTGGATTCCATGCAAAGATCCCTTGCGGTAGCCCTGGATGATGCGCTGCATGATCGGGTAAGCATAGGCCAGGAAGTCTCTTCTGTGCGTTCTCTGATAGTAGAGCCAGACGCTGTTGATCAGAAGCAGGGCTGCGTCGACGGTATTATAGCGTGGCGCCTCCCCTCCTTCCGGGAAGAGGTTTGGCACCAGACCGCCCTGTTCATATTCCAGGAAGGTTCGGAGGATGCTCTCCGCGGTGTCATACTGCCCATTGGCCAGCGTACAGCCCGGCAGGGAAATCATGGTGTCTCTGCCCCAGTCTGCGAAAAACGGATAGCCGGCTACAATGGTCTTGCCGCCCGTGGAATCGCGGCGGGTGATGTAGGCGTCTGCGCTGACTGCCAGCTGTCTGGCGACGGGATCCCTTAGAAAAATATTGCTTTCCAGTTTTTTCCTGTGCTCTTTGGCTTCTTCCTGAATCTGTGAAGCCAGAGCATGGATAGCTGCTTTATACTGACAGTCAAAATCATTCGTTTTTTCTTCAGGCTGCAGGACTTCGCGATCTGACAATATGACTGAGCAAGTGGCCTTCTCTCCCGCCGGACACTCTATCGTTATTTCCATACAGCGCATGAGGTATCCGTCTGCGGTTCTGCCATCCTCCAGATCATGGCGGTAAAAGACATGCTCCCAAGCAGGAGAAACCGGTGCCAGATTGGCATCGGTTCCGATAAATACATTATAATCATTAAACTGGAGAATTGCATGATTGTTATTGGAATGCAGGTGGATTTTCTGGTCCTGCGCCTGCAGGGTCTGTCCTTTTGGGGCACAGAGAAAGGCGGGCTGCAAGGTGAGTCGTCCGTCTTCCTCCGCATGATTTGTGATTTCGTAGCGGACGAGCAGGGTGTTATGCTCCGGGCGCATGGTGATCTGGCGCTTGACGGTGATACCGCAGAGCTCGTAGAGCCATTTGGGCTGGTCCTCCCAGATAAAGGAGGTCAGATGGGTATAGCCATTCTCGGAGAGGATTATTTTTCCGGCAGAGTTTATAGAAATTTTATGGTGCCTGACCCCATAAATTTTCTCCTGGGTGGACAGGTCGAAAGTCTTGCTACCCAGCTGCAGTGTTTCCTGCATGCGCTGCACCAGGGTGTGGCGAACGGTTGGCGCCGTGGATGCGGAGATCAGGAGACCCTGATCGTTGCGAGTGGCGGAGTATGCCATGGACAGGGAGGAATAGCCGCCAAGACCGTTGGTCAGCAGGTAGCAGTTTTCCTGGGCCTGTTCTGCGGTTTTCATGTCCTGTTTGCCGTAAATAAATCGCATGTGGTTGCCCTTATAGTTGCCTTTCTAGTTGCTTTTCTGATTGCTTTTCTGATTGCTTTTCCAGTTGCTGTTCTGATTGCTTTTCCGGTAATTTTAATTGCCAAAAATGCCTGCTGTCATTGGTTGGATGGTGCAGGTGGCTTTCTGACAGAGGTTCTTCTTCCAGAGGAAGCTGTCACTGCCGTTAGCCAGACATTGCCACTGCCCTTCCGGGAGGTCGATGGTCTGGGCCTTGTTGCTGAAGTTGTAGAGAAAAATTGCCTTTTTCCATGGACCGGTGGTGGTATGGTCTGCCAGTTCTACTGCCACGCAGTCATCCTTTGGCTGGTAGACGCGCTTAATGTGTCTGGCAGCATCGGAGGACTTATCACAGAGATATGGCATTTTTTTGCGAAGGGCGAAGAGGCCCTGATAGTATTTCATTAATTCCTGGTTTTCCCAGATTCGGTTCCAGTCGATGCGGTTCACCTGGATAGAGGAGTCGAAGCTGTTCTTGATTCCTTCCTTGGTTCGGGCGGATTCTTCTCCGGACAGGATGAAGAGATTTCCCTGACATCCAATCAGCAGGGCGATGGCAAGGCGATTTGCTCGCATGGCTTCTGCATGGTTGCTTTCATAGGCCTTTTCCTCATCCATGGTGTTGATCAGTCGGTCCCAGAGGGTCCAGTCGTCATGGCAGGACAGGTAACCGATGGTCTGGGATGGGGCATTGACGGAGTACTCTCCATTGATTCTGGCCCAGCCGCGAAGACATCTGGGGAAGGTTTTGGCATCGTAGCTGCCGCCATTGACCAGGCCTCTGGCATTTTCCTGCATGAGATTTCCTTTGACCATGTCGCGGGTGGTGTCGCAGAAGGCGCCAATGCCGGGATGGAGTTTTTCTGGAAGCCATCGATGAGCAGGACTGCGAAGATTGGAGCAGCGCAGGATTCCAGGCCTTCAAATACCAGGGCTGCCGCTGCGGCCTGCATACCGCCGGAGGCATTTAACACTTCCAGAAGCTGGTCAGAGTTGACGGCGCCCACACCCAGGAAACGGGTCTGAATGATTCCTCTGCCCATGGCACCCAGGGCCAGAAGCAGTAAGCCGATCAGGGTCATTACGTTGCGGTTTATGCCGAAATTCATTTTCTTGGTGTTCTTGTGGTCTCTCATGGAAGTGTCCTATGATAATCATACAACCAAATTACACTTGACTTATACATTAGCAAGATTCATAATAATCACCATTTCAAAACCACTATGTGCTACAATGTTATTATATGCGATATGGCGAATAATATCAATCTGAACCGATTACTACTATACAGTCTAAGATAAGTTCTCATAAGAAGGATGCATAATCTGTCTGCATTTATAATGATTAGAATTATTGTAATCTGTGATAAAATAAAAAATATTTCAAAAAATATTGGAACAGATGGAACATTTGCTTCTGTTTCGTGCCATATATTAGTAGAGGAGGATTTTCTTCTCAGATTTATAAAGGACGGAGGTGAGATATATTGAAATCTGACAGAACACAACGCGGGCCTAAGGGATTTATCCTGCTGGAACCCGGAAATATCATGCAGATCCTGCCAGAGGATAATAAGTCCTGGCTCACACTTTTTTACAGCCTGCCGGAAGAACTTGTTTCCAAAAGACCTGCTTATATGAATCTGCCGCGTTGTCCATTTGATGTGATCCGCAGTGATGATTATGCAGAACTTTTGAACACGGATGTATTTCTGGAACTGGTTTGGGACTGCTATGCGTGGAGTGCCTGGCAGTGCTTTGAAGTGCCGAACAAGGATGGTGATTACAGAGAAATCCCCGGCAGCTTCAATTCCTATTCCGGAGATTTTCCATTATGGAGATTGTCCTATACGATTATTCCTTATATTAGGGAAAAGTTTGAGCATATCGGAAAAGTATTCCGAATACAGAAACCAATAAATCATATCCCATCCAATCCTCTCAACCCGCAGTCATTGTCATCCGACAATGGCTGCTTTCTTTTGCGCATTTTTATGGAGGTACAACATGAAAAACAACTTATTTGAAAATCTGCCGGACGTACTGGACGCAAAGCTTTTGGCTCAGGCTTTGTGCATTTCCAAGTCCGGTGCCTACGCACTGATGAGCCAGCCGGACTTTCCAACCATGCAGATCGGCGGGCGCAAGCTCGTGATAAAACCGGATCTCATCGAATGGATGCAGTCCCATGTTAATCATGGCAGGAGGTGATATTTACGTTATTGTCAGTCTCTCATTTGTTAAGAGCAAGTATCGACCATGGTACCAAATTTCGTATCACACTCATTTTTCCACGGTCAGATACTTGTTGGGGAGTGCCTTCCCCAAACCCTGCTGAAGTCGCCGGAAACGGCGATTTTTTAATTTCTGCCAGACATGGCAGTTTCATTTTTTTATAGGAGGTGATGCCCTATCGCGAAAAAATATAATGCCCCGCATCGTAATCGTCTCATCAAATCGATGCTGACCGACGAAGAATACGAAGCCTTTTCTGAACGCTGCAAGACCTATGGGATGAGTCAGGCTGAAATGATCCGCCAGTCCATCACCGGTGTAACGATCCGTCCCATCATAAAGGTATCAGCAGCCAGTGATGAGCTGCTTTCCTCTGTTGGCAGAATGACTTCGGAATACGGAAAGATCGGAAGCAACCTGAATCAGATTGCGAGGTTTTTGAATGAAACTCATACGCCTTACCCAAACCTTGCAGAGGAGGTTCGCACAGCAGTTTCGGATCTGGCGAAACTGAAATTTGAAGTCTTAAAGAAAGTAGGTGATGCAGTTGGCAACGATCAAACATATCAGCTCTAAAAATGCGAACTATGGTGCTGCCGAACTGTACCTTACTTTCCAGCATGATGAGTTTACCAATAAACCGCTTCTGGATGAGAAGGGCCGGATGCTCCCCCGTGATGACTTTCGGATGGAGACCATCCTCTGCGGCGATGAAGATTTTGCAATTGCATGTATGCGGGCCAATCTCAGATACGGCAAAAACAACCAGAGGGGTGATGTGAAAAGTCACCACTATATCATCAGCTTTGATCCGAGAGATGGAACAGAAAATGGGCTGACAATGGATAAGGCCCAGCAGCTTGGCGCCGATTTCTGCCGGGAACATTTTCCCGGACACCAGGCTTTGGTCTGCACTCATCCGGATGGTCATAACCATAGCGGAAACATTCACGTTCACATCGTCATTAACAGTCTGCGCATCAAAGATATTCCCTTCCTTCCCTATATGGACAGACCCTGTGATACACAGGCGGGGATGAAACATCGCTGCACTGCTTCAGCACTTCGCTATCTTCGAAGTGAAGTAATGGAGATGTGCCATCGGGAAAATCTGTATCAGATTGATCTCTTAAACGGCAGCAAGAACAGAATTACCGAACGGGAATATCATGCAAGGCGGCGCGGCCAGCAGGAACTGGATGAGCTGAATCAGCGAATCATTGCAGACGGACTTACGCCTAGGCGAACGAAGTTTGAAACTGACAAAGATATCCTTAGAGGAAATATTCGTGCCGCATTGCTTGCGGCCAAAAGCTTTGAAGAGTTTCAGGAGTTGCTTGAGGAACACGGCATTTCTGTTCGGGAGAGCCGTGGAAGATTCAGTTATCTGACCGCAGACCGGACAAAGCCAATCACAGCAAGAAAGCTTGGAGATGACTTTTCCAAGGAAGCTGTACTGGAGCAGATCAATAGAAATGCAGAGCAGGCACTTCATGAAAAATCGCCAGTTCCTTCTACTTCAAAAGCATCTCCTATAAAGTCAGCCCAGTCGCATAATTCTCCTTCCGGCCTCGATCGTATCGTAGACATGAATTACGCCCATAGCAAAGGCGGCGGGTACGCACACTGGGCAACGCTTCATAATCTGAAAACAATGTCTGCAACCCTGATTGCATATCAGGAAGCAGGCTTTGAATCTCCGGAAGCAATGGACGCAGCTCTTGTGGAAGCGCATAATGCCGTGGCCGATGCAAGGAAGAAAGTGAAATCCTTTGAATCCGTTATTAAGGAGAAAAAGGAATTACGCAGACAGATACAGATCTATCGAAAGACTGCACCGCTTTATGAGGAATACAAGCAGATCAAACGTAAATCCAAACATGAGGACTTCTATCATGCTCATGAGTCGGACTTTATCTTACGAGAGTCTGCAATCCGCTATTTCAAGAGTCACGATATCAAAAAACTTCCTGCTTCCAAAGCATTGACTGCCGAAATTGAAGAACTTATCTCGCAGGAAAACGAAGCTTATAACGAATACCATTCCGCACAGGATCATGAAAAAGAGCTTCGCACCATCAAACAGAATATTGACCAGATACTCAGTCGCGAGCAGCCTGAACAGACTCAACCTTCGAAGAAGAAACACCGTCATGATCCAGAACTATAATTCAGCACAAGATCACCGGGACGGGAGCATTTGCCCCCGTTCTGGCAGTGCCTGGTATGCAGATAAAGGGATATCCCTTTTAACAACTATAAGTAACCCGCGCCGGTACATTTGTCCGACTAAAAACATGATATTTGCGCAAGATGAACGCGCAGGAAAGGAAATCATTATGAAAGAATTGAAACCTATGGAAATCGATAATATGGAGGAAGAAATGATGGAGTTGCCTGAAAACCTTGATGAACTGATCGACCTTGCCGAGTGGTGTGAACTGGATGAGAATCTCGGGACTTATATCGAGGAAGATACACTGCCCCCGGAATACCGTTTTACTGATCCGGATCCGTATTTCAAACTTCAGCCGGTATCTCCCGACAGACAGCATCATAATGTCTGGTTTGATGAGGAGGGGCATCTGCATGCAAAGAACCCTTCTGCATGGTGGATCCCGGACTTATCTATCGAGAGGGAAATCGGGGGCACAGTTTATACCGTAACCGGCAGTTTTGACGGTGAAGAATGTATGCTCCGCAAGCTGGAGCGCATCTCAGCAAAAAAGTTTACAAATACAGAGGAGGATGCCAATGACAGTATCGAATAATTTTGATACAATGATGCCAGCCAATCCTGTATCGACAGTTGCTCCAATCAAGGAGGTTACAGATATGACAGGAGCAACAAAACAGATCACGGCATTATATTGCAGACTTTCGCAGGAAGACGAGCGTTCCGGCGAGTCCTTGTCCATTGAGAATCAGAAGTCCATTCTTCTGCAGTACGCAAGGGAACAGCATTTTACCAATCCGGTGTTCTTTGTGGATGACGGTTATTCCGGCACCAACTTTGACCGTCCGGGCTTCCAGCAGATGCTGGCAGAAATGGAAGCTGGTCATGTAAAGGTATGTATCACCAAAGACCTCTCCCGCCTTGGAAGAAACTCATCCCTTGTCGGGCTTTATACCAGTATGACCTTCCCAAAATATGGGGTCAGGTATATCGCCATCAATGATAACTTTGATTCCAATGACCCGAACAGCATCAACAATGACTTTGCCGGTATCAAAAACTGGTTTAATGAATTCTATGCCAGAGATACCAGCCGCAAGATCAGAGCTGTTCAGAAGGCAAAGGGAGAAAAAGGACTTCCGCTGACAACCAATGTACCTTACGGGTATGTGAAGGATCCGGATGATCCGAAGCACTGGGTTATTGATCCGGAAGCCGCAACGGTAGTTAAGCGTATCTTTGATATGTGTATGGAAGGACGCGGACCGAGCCAGATCGCCAGACAGCTGAAAGAGAATAAGGTATTTACACCAACTGCTTATCAGAAAAGGCAGGGACGAAACACACCGAATGCTGAGCCGGAAAACCCTTATGGTTGGAACAGCAGTACCATCGTACACATTCTAGAAAGACGCGAGTACACCGGATGTATCGTCAACTTTAAGACCTACACTAACTCGATTTGGGATAAGAAGCAGAGGGATAACCCGGTTGAGAATCAGGCCATCTTCCCCGACTCTCATGAGCGTATCATTGAAGATGAAGTCTTTGAGAAGGTTCAGCAGATCCGTCAGCAGAGGCACAGAAAAACAAAATCCGGAAGAAGCAGCATGTTCTCCGGACTTGTGTATTGTTCTGACTGCGGTGAGAAGCTTTACTATGGTGCGACCAATAATTATCGCACAGAGGGGGCCTTCTTTGACTGCTCCCTTCATTGGAAGCATAAGGACAAATGCGGTACCCATTACATTCGAGAGAAGGTACTGCAGCAGCTGGTTCTTCAGCACATCCAGATGGTCACTGGGTACATCTACCGCCATGAGGCTCATTTCCGTCAGGTAATGGAGCAGCAGCTCCATGCAGAAAGCGCAAAACAGATCGCAGCGAACCGTAAGGCACTGGAACGAAGTGAGAAGCGTATCTCGGAGCTGAAGCGCTTGTTCATCAAAATCTACGAGGATAACGCAAGCGGCAAGCTGAGTGATGAGCGCTTTGATATGATGAGCCAGACCTATGAGGCTGAACAGAAAGAACTGGAAGCTGAAGTCACCCGTCTGCAGAAAGAAATTGAAGTACAGGAAACACAGATTCAAAACATTGAGAAGTTTATTCAGAAAGCAGGCCAGTATGTCGGCATTGAGGAGCTTACCCCGTATGTCCTTCATGAACTGGTAAAGGCCATCTATGTGGATGCGCCGGATAAGACCAGCGGCAAGCGCAGACAGCATATCCACATCCAGTACGATGGACTGGGATTCATCCCTCTGAATGAGCTTTTAGCAAGTGAAAAGGCGTGACCCAAGCCACGCCTTCTCATCTTTTTTCAATTCTTAAACAGTTACTGTTTTATGACGCCCCGCCATTCCCGAGGATGTCTTTTTTTACTCATTTTTCACTTCCGCTGCCCTGCGAATTTCTCGGCTCTGCAGTGATCC
>LFRM01099266.1_pt2 | contig 12224 bp, 10 predicted proteins | sample 618341 | NCBI WGS metagenome assembly LFRM01 (sample SAMN03654438, study PRJNA283298) | anaerobic digester metagenome | isolation source: pool of bioreactors CSTR01a, CSTR02a, and CSTR03a thermophilic anaerobic... | place: Denmark: Kgs. Lyngby | collected 2014-05-21
TATGTTAGACAAACAAAGGAAAGACGCAGTTCAGCTCCTCGTAAAAATAACTTCTCACAAAATAAACATGTTAAAGAAATATTAAATGGGCAGAAGCAAATATTCTCCCTTTTATTTTCTAAACGACCCATGCAAGTTTTTCATTTAAGTTTGCATTTTGGTGTTTTATGTATTTGGGCTTTGATTAATATTTTACTGGTTGGTTCTCTGAATAGCCTGCTTTATTCTAAGTCCATTAAAACAATCTTAACCAGTATGAATATCGCAAATTTAAAAGGGACAAGTGCTGTTTTTGGCCTATCTGTTTTAAGTCAGTTAGCTACTTTTGTTCTATTATTCATCTTATTATTTTTAATGGCTTTTGTACTCAAGAGTGAACCTCGCAAAATGAAACAATATATTCAAACGATAGTACTCTCCACTGTGCCATATTCGATTATCTTAATTTTAGCGATAATCGTTTCGTTTTTCTTTCCAATTGGTGGAATTATCATTGCATTAGCTGGTAAAATGCATGCCATGATTTATTTTTATGCTGGTTTCCAAAAAGGTCATCCTACCAGAAAAAATAGTCCTTTTTGGATCTTCTTATTATGTATTGTTTTAGTTTTAACTTTACAAGTCTTTTTTGCCAATTTAATTCTTCCTTAATTTTACTTATTTATTAGCAAACAAAAATGACATGAAAATTTTTTATATTTTATAAATTACATAACATTTGAAAAATCTAATACAAGTATAGCAATGATTCAGATTAAGATGATATCATTGCTATTTTTAATAATTAGAATTAAAAAGAAAAAATGACATTAATAGCCGTCTTGACCACGCCATTGAACTCAAAGAACGAATTCCTAAACAAATTCAAGTTCATAATGATCAAACTGGTAGCTATATTGAAATGATAGAAAATTAAATACAATTTGATTTAAAGCTGACGAGATAAAGCACGTTCTGCATCCTTAAGATTAATGCGTGCAAGCTCTATTCTTTCATCCATGCTCATAGGTAAATCATATTTATCTATGACAGTCATTGCTCCACGAATAGATTTAGTTTGCCAGTTTATTGCCTTTGCAAATTCCTCGGTCTCATTCCATAGATAAGGAACAGGTAAAAAACCAGCTGAAAAAATAGTATAAAAGCCTTCTGCAGAGTAAAGATCAGTTATGGTTTTTTCTAAAAAATTAATGAGCTGTTTAGCGTCTTGATAAAGTTTTGTTTCACGCTCGATAACTTCAGAGTTCTTACTCATTTTATCAACTAAACCATACTGCTTAGCCTGACGGTATTTCTGCAAAGTATAAAGCGTAATTTGAATACTTTCATTGATGATATCAGGAGTTGCCAAATGCGAAGCTTCAGAATAACTGACGACATGAATTAACTCAGGACTATTATTATTTTCTGACTCGATGTCGTCCATTAAACAACTGATTGCAGATAATTGAACTTTTGCTTTAAAGGGATCCGCAACAAAGTAGTCAAGGCCTGCACGCGGTTGTAAAAGGACACGAAAGTTTTTATCTTCTAATGAACGGATTAAACGAAGCATAACTTTCGATTTAGCTAAATCTTGAACACCCCAGGTACTGCTAGGAGTATTTAGCATATTTTGCAAGATAAAAGTTTTGATACCCAATTTTTTTGCCAATTTAGCAGCCAAATAAACAGATACAATATAGGTGATATCGTCGGCACCACGAAAAGAAAAATGATGTGATACATTGGCTTCAAAAGGTTTCCCGGTTTTTGCTACATAGCGTATAGCTTTAATTTGCTCATTGAGACTTTGATAAAGTGTATAAGGTCCTCTTCCATCGAGGCGATTAAACCACCAAAGAGACATTGCATGCCAAGAAATATTAATAGTATTTTCATAGATATGGGCTAATTCACTTATATTTTTAGTTCCAGCATATGTACGTATTAACATCGGTCTAGAAGCTTCGTACAGTTCAATATATTCTTCGGGAGAATTAACTGGTACACCGCCACCATTATTCATACCAGTCCAATCTTCACCAAAATTAGATTGGCTTAATTGAGAGGTACCCAGAGATAAAATATCTAAAAATCCACTGTTTGCAAGCTTTTTGATCCAATCAATGCATTCATCAATAGCCTCTTTATGTTTTTGACCAGAAGTATAAGGTCCAACATGAGCTCGGACTAAAGGTCTTTTACCATAAACTTCTTCTTTCACTGCGGATAGACGCTTTTCGATACGATCGCTTCGACTACCATAACCAAAATAATCATTGTCATCATGGGGATTAAGATTCTTATATTCATTCTTATCAATAATTTCTTTGGCGAATTTTTCTCTGTTTAAATCATATTGATTAACTTCTAACATTTCTGCTGGAATCTCTTCCTCAGGTACACCCATTGTAAGAAGCGTATCATGGGCAGATTCACCACCTTGAAAACAACGCACCAAACCAGAAAATTTCTTTTCTACCATTTGGCAAGATTCTGGTAGACCACCAAAAAAGATGGCATCAATTGGGCCACCTTGATGTCGAAGCATTCGCTCTCTCTTTAATTCCTCTAACAGATAACCAAAAATTTTGAGAGCATCTTCCTTATCTAAGCGATAGGTCAACCCCAGACGATTTACACCATTTGCACGTAACCAGGAAATAATATCGTGACGAGCACTTTCATCAGCAAAATGAGACAGAGCTTTCTCAATTTTATCATCAGCAGTAATCACGAGATAGCCACAATCACGTAAAAGCGAGCTAGCAGATTGTATCCCTATCGTATGGGCATCATGTGCGGGTTTAATAAAAGCATATACAGCTTTTGGTTTCATTTGGCTCATGTACATGTGCTCCTTTTTTTAATTAGCCGAAAGGCGTCATGGTTCTGAGAACAAAAAATTAACAAATCCCATCTTTAATGCTTTGAAGTGCAAGATGATTCAAGTTACGACCACTTTTACGTAAGTCTGTTTCCATTAAAGCACAAGCTAAATCAATAATTAAAGAAGTGTATGACATTTCGACACCTAATTGTTTACCGATTACTTCTAATGGTACAAGGCCATAAGGGATATCTTCAAAAATATAACGATGATCTAAAGTACTAGGTGCATCAATAATTTCATAAGCAACCGTATTTTGAATACAATCATATAATGTATCACCTTCTGAATGATAGCTACGTTTTATCCAGTCTTTTGTACTGAGTAAATCGCTGCCTAAAGCCTTTGCAACAGCCAGCCTTTCACTATCAATTTTTTCTAAAAAACGAGCTATTCTAGGTGATATACCTTCCCAGTAATGCTTATAACCAAATTTAGGACTTTCTGTCCAACCGCTATTTAAAAGTAAAGGCGTACAATGTAAAATCATGCCAGTATTGCCGATAGATGTTTCAACAACTGATTTTGCTGGGCTAAAGTGTTTTCGAATTGCTTCCGGAATTACAGACATAACGTCATTTATTTTAGTTGAATCAAGTGTTGCAATATCTACGGAATCTTTGATTGCAATTAGATTGACGCTATTTAGACTATTGCGTCTAGCAGTATGGATGACAGTTTGAGTCTCCGCGACTAAAGGCCGTAAATATTTATTTTCTTGACTGAAATAATGAGTAAATTCAACGGCACCACAGGTTCTACCTGGATTTAAAATGATTGGGACTTCTTTTTCCAAAGATTGACCTAAGAGTATAGCTAAATCCTTATGTGCAAATGCCGGAGTCATAATCATTATAAGATCAGTGTCTTTAGTTGCTTCAGCCATATTTTGACTAGCAAAAGCAATATTGGCATCATCATTAAAAACTCCATTGCAATGAATGGTATTTGTTTCATTGATGGCAGAAACGACATCAGGAGAACGATTATAAACCACGACTTCGCTTCCACTCAAGGCCAAATGTGCCGCCATAGCTAAACCAGTATTTCCTGCTCCTACAACTGTTACTCTCATAATATGACCTCCGTATTTGATGATTATTAATAGTTTAACCAAGCATTGACATAAAATTGAAGTCAAGTTAGCTAGTTTTTGATTAATAAGTTATTTGAACTCATATATGGTTCTTGATAAATTAGATTCTCTACCTAGCTTATATGAAAAACGAAGCATCCAACAGAAACAGAGAATAGAACATAAGAGGTCCTATGACCTCTTAATTGTTAACTAAATTATAATTCTTAAATTATAAACTTACAAGTGACTGATTTTTATAATTATTAAACAATACTATTGAGTAAGATATTTAAATATTATTGATTATTCAATTGATCAATTTTGGCCTGAACAAGATTGGCCTCTTCAAAAGCATTTGCTAATTTAAAATTCTCAACACTTTTTTCAAAATATTTTTTGACATGTGAATGTCTACCAATTCGTAAATATAAATTGCCCATTGCTTCCATCGCTAATGCAACACCATGATAATTATGTTCTGTATCAGCAAAAGTATAGGCATGATTAAAGTACATTTCTGCATCTTCATAATTACCAGACAACATCATCACATCACCTTGTTCGTAAAAATTATAAGATAAATCTGAATAATAAGAGGGGATAAGAGAGCTGCAACGTCTTAATTCTTCTCTAAACAATTCAGTTGCCTGTGGATAATCGCCCATTAATTTTGTAATGATACCCAATTGATGTAAAGACCTTGTTTGTTGATAGAGATCTTGATTATTTTCGCCAAGAGATAATGCTTCATTTAGTAATTCTTTAGCATCATCATAATGTGCTAAATTCATTTTTAAAATACCAGTTAATAATGTAATTTCAAATTTTTGCTTTTTCCTTAACTTTGCATCAGATAATGCATCTAGTTTTGCTAAAGCTTCATTATATTTTTTGTCTTTTTGCAATATTTTTGCATCTTCAATTTCTTGGTCTATATTAACATTCAACATAAAATTCACCTTCGATTATTATAACATGTCTATATTCTACAAAAACAAGCTGTTTGGAGCAAATAAAAAAGCAGGAAAGACTAAGGAGCTTTCCTGCTAATAGTTAAATAAGAATACTTAAATAAATTTAAGCTTGATCTAAACGCTCTACTAAAGCATCTAATTGATGATACAATTCTTTTGGTAATTTTCCGCCTTTTGCATCTAAACCTTCATAATGCTCACGAATTGATTTGGTTTCTGCTTTCCAGCCATCAATATCAACGCTCAAGATTTCATCGATTTCATGATCGCTAATATCTAAACCGTCTAAATAAAGATCCTCTTTGGAAGGAATGTAACCAATTGGAGTTTCATTAGCAGAAACTTTGCCAGCACAACGCTCAACAACCCATTTTAACACACGGCTATTGTCGCCAAAGCCAGGCCATAAGAATTTGCCGTTTTCATCTTTACGGAACCAGTTAACATAAAATAATTTTGGTAATTTGTCATATGTGCTGTTTTCGCCAATTTCAATCCAATGTTGTAAATAATCGCCAACATTGTAGCCAATGAATGGTAACATAGCGAATGGATCACGACGTACTTGACCAATTTTATCAGAGATAACAGCAGCTGTAATTTCTGAACCCATGATAGAACCAAGGAATACACCATGATTCCAAGAGAGACTTTGATGTACTAAAGGTATTACTGAAGCACGACGACCACCAATTAAGAATGCATCAATAGGTACACCAATTGGATCTTCCCAATTATCTGCAATAGATGGACATTGAGCAGCAGGTGTGGTGAAACGTGAATTTGGATGAGCAGCAGGTTTGTCACTGTCTGGCGTCCAATCATTACCATGCCAGTCGATTAAATGATCTGGTGTTTCGCCGTCAATGCCTTCCCACCAAACATCGCCATCATCAGTTAAGGCAACATTAGTGAAAATGGTATTAGATTTAATGGTATCCATAGCATTTGGATTTGATTTATAAGATGTGCCAGGAGCAACACCAAAGAAACCAGCTTCAGGATTGATTGCGTATAGACGACCATCATCACCAAATTTTAACCAAGCAATATCATCACCAACAGTTTCAACTTTCCAGCCAGGAATAGTAGGAACTAACATTGCCAAATTGGTTTTACCACAAGCAGATGGGAAAGCACCAGTTACATAATGAACTTCGCCTTCTGGATTAGTTAATTTCAAGATGAGCATATGCTCAGCCATCCAGCCTTCATCTCTAGCTTGAGCAGAAGCGATACGCAAAGCAAAACACTTTTTACCAAGTAAAGCATTTCCACCATAACCAGAACCATATGACCAAATCAATCTTTCTTCTGGGAATTGAGTGATATATTTATGTTCCATTGGAGCACAAGGCCATGCAACATCTTCTTGTCCATCTTTTAAAGGATAGCCAACAGAATGCAAACATTTAACATATTCGCCATCTTCGCCTAAAATATCCATAACATCATTACCAACTCTGGTCATGATTTTCATATTAACAACAACATAAGGACTATCAGTAAGTTCAATACCAATTTTAGCTATTGGTGAACCAATAGGACCCATGGAAAAAGGAATAACGTACATCGTACGACCTTCCATACAACCATCATAAAGTCCGGTCATTGTTTTCTTTAATTCAACAGGATCAACCCAATTATTTGTTGGGCCAGCGTCTTCTTCTTTAACACTAGCGATATATGTACGATCTTCAACTCGAGCAACGTCAGAAGGATCACTACGGAATAAATAGCAACCAGGACGTTTTTCTTGATTTAACTCAATAGCAGCCCCACTTTTGACTGCCTCGTCTAGCAAAGCTTCATTTTGCTCTTCGCTACCATCAATCCAAACGATGTCTTTTGGTTTGCATAGAGCTACGCATTCATCGATCCATGACTGTAATTCTTTGTGTTTGTTCATATAAAAGGTTCCTTTCCCTATAACTATATAAATCTTACAAAATAAAATTTTATAATTTACTAATTATGACTTTTAATATCTTAGACATCTTAGCAGAAAATCAAAATTTTCTCTTTATAATTTATCAGAATTTAAAGATATACACAATCAAAATTAAATTAAGTAAAGTTTAATTAGTAAATAAATCTAAACGTTTCCGGTATATCTTGTTTACTCTTAATTAATCTGTTAAATTATTCATGGTTAATATAAGTAAAAATCATTTACTTTAATGTATAAATTAAAAACTAACCAGATCAATTTACAGTTATATAATTAGTAATTAGTCAATAATTAAAAAAGCTGGAGGGAATAACATGACAGAGAATGAAAGAAATCAACTTGCTATACAAAAACATGAAGAATGGGGCGGTAAAATTGAAGTAATAGGCAAAGCACCTGTAGGTACTGCAGAAGACTTAGCTATTGCTTATTCACCAGGCGTAGCTGCACCTTGCTTAGAAATAGAAAAAGATGTAGAAAAATCATATATTTATACAAGACGCCATAATTTATGTTTAGTAATTACAGATGGTTCTGCCGTTTTAGGTTTAGGTAATATAGGACCAGAAGCAGCCATGCCAGTAATGGAAGGCAAATGTGCTCTGTTTAAAGCATTTGGTGATGTAGATGCTTTCCCTCTTTGTGTTAAAACAAATGATGTCGATGAAATAGTAGATCTTGTTTATAATATTTCTGGAAGTTTTGGTGGTGTCAACCTTGAAGACATTGCAGCTCCACGTTGTTTTGAAATCGAAGCAAAATTAAAAGAAAAATGTGATATCCCTATTTTCCACGATGACCAACATGGAACAGCTGTTGTTACCTTAGCAGGTTTAATTAATGCTTTAAAAGTAACTGATAGAAAAATTGAAGAAGTCAAAATTGTTTTAAATGGGGCTGGAGCAGCTTCAATTGCCATCACAAAATTATTGATTTCAGCTGGTGCAAAAGGTGAAAATATCCTGATGTGTGATAGCCGTGGTATTATCTACTCTGGCAGGCCAGAAGGCATGAACAAGTACAAAGAAGAATTATGCCAAATGATTAATCCTACTAAACAATCAGGAAAATTATCCGATGCCATGGTAGATGCAGATGTCTTTATTGGTGTATCTGCTCCAGGTACAGTTAATCAAGATATGGTAAAAAGCATGGCAAAAGACCCAATCGTATTTGCTTGTGCCAATCCAATTCCAGAAATCAATCCAGATGATGCCAAAGCTGCAGGTGCAAAAATTGTTGCAACAGGCCGTTCTGATTATCCAAATCAAATCAATAATGTTTCAGCTTTCCCAGGCATCTTCCGTGGTACTTTTGATGTCAGAGCTTCTGAAATAAATGAAGAAATGAATGTAGCAGCTGCATATGCCATTGCTGATTCTGTAAGTGATTCTGAATTATCTGTAGATTATATTATGCCACATGCCTTTAAAGAGGGTGTTGCTGATTCGGTTGCTAAGGCAGTAGGGGAAGCCGCTAAAAAAACAGGTGTTGTTAGATTATAACTTTTTAACTTTCTCAAATTATTATAAAATATGATAGCATTAAAGGACTTCTCTGGTAGAAGTCCTTTTTGTTATTAGCAGTTCTGAAACCTGTCTGATGTTTAAATGATAATATTAAAATCATTTAATCATTCGCAAATAACAATATATTTTATTTTAATAATGAGAAGTTTAAGGAGAATAATTTTATGAATGGTGTAATGATGCAATACTTCGAATGGTATTTACCAAACGATGGTAATTTGTGGAAGAAATTAAAAAAAGATGCACCTCATTTAAAAGAAATAGGAATATCGGCTGTATGGATACCGCCTTGTTACAAAGGACAAAATACAGAAGACGTCGGTTATGCAGCTTATGATCTATATGATTTGGGAGAATTCAATCAAAAAGGTTCTGTTCGAACCAAATATGGGACAAAAGAAGAACTGATTGAAGCAATCGAAACATTACATGCCTATGAAATTCAGGTTTATGCCGATATGGTTATTAATCATAAAGCTGGCGCTGATAGCACAGAAACTTTTTCTGTCGTAAAAGTCAATCCTGATAATCGAGAAGAAGTCATTTCAGAGCCTTTTGATATAGAGGGCTGGACGCATTTTGAATTTCCAGGACGTGAGGATAAATATTCTGCTTATAAGTGGTTTCATCAGCATTTTACAGCTGTTGATTTTGATCAAAAAACAGGAGAAACAGGAATTTTCAAAATTTTAGGAGAAGCGAAGGACTTTTCAGAAAATGTTACTGAAAATGAAAAAGGTAATTTTGATTATCTCATGCATGCCGATGTTGATTTTAACAATCCTGATGTGATTGAAGAGGTAAAGCGATGGGCACTCTGGTTTGTACAAGAATTAAACTTGGATGGCTTGCGTATTGATGCCTTAAAACATATCGATTTAAAATTTATAAATAATCTCACACAGTATTTACAGGAGAGCACAAAACGCGATCTGTTCTATGTAGGCGAATATTGGACTGGAGATATACAAGCATTAAATGAAGTTTTAAAAGATTCCTATCAAGATATCACTTTATTTGACGTCCCATTACATTTTAAATTCCATGAAGCATCCAAGGAAGGTCCAGATTATGATTTGACTCAAATTTTTAATGAAACGATTGTTCAAAGTGATGCTATGCGTGTCATGACTTTTGTTGACAATCATGATTCGCAATTAGGCCAATCCCTAGAGTCTTGGGTTGCAGATTGGTTTAAACCATTAGCTTATGCGATGATTTTGCTTAGACAAAAAGGCTATCCTTGTGTTTTTTATGCTGACTATTATGGAAGTCAAGGCGAAGAGCCAAATAAACCTCAACAAGAAATTATAGACATTCTGCTAAAGGCCAGAGTGAAATATGCTTATGGTGAAGAAAAATTATACTTAGATAATCCCAATTGCATAGCAATTCAGAGAATGGGTGATCAAGAGCATCATAATTCTGGACTGGTCTGTGTCTTGAGTAACAGCGAAGCTGGGAATAAAGAGGTAATATTTGAACATGAAAAACCTGGAACTAGTTTTTATGATTTAACAGGTCATGAAGAAATTGAAATCTGCCTTGATGAAAATTTCAAAGCCAATTTTACTTGCCTCGCAAGTTCAATATCTGTCTGGGTGAAAAAATAAGAAAATTTAGCCAAGCTGCGAAGGAGATTTATAATGAAAAAAGTTAAAATGTTTATGTTTGATGAATGCCCCCATTGCCAATTAGCTCTAAGATGTCTAGATCAATTAATGGAAGAAGATGAATATAAGAATATTGAAATTACCCAAATAAATGAAAAAAATAATCCGGAAATAGCAGATCAATACGATTATTATTTTGTACCTACTTTCTATGTTGATGAAAAGAAAGTCCATGAAGGTCATGCTGAAATGTCAGATGTTAAAAGAGTGTTAGATTTAGCTTTAGAATAAAAGAATCCTAAATTTAAAAAAAGAGAATTTATTTAAATCACAAGAAATCTGACAAAGATTTTGTCTAATTTATTAGAAAAAAATAAAAAAACTTTTGAAAATTAAGTAAATAAGCTTGCTTTACAAGCAAATTTTCAGATGATACAATGAGTTGCTGAGATTTCGGTGACGAAGTTTTTATGCAAAAAAATAAATTATGAAAGGAGGAAGATAGATGCCTACATTTAACCAGCTGGTCAAAAAAGGTCGCTCGGACAAAACATATAAGTCAGCATCACCCGCATTAGGCTATGGCTTGAATTCATTGAAGAATCGTGTTTCAACATATGAATCTCCACAAAAACGTGGCGTTTGTACATCAGTTAAAACAACGACTCCTAAAAAACCAAATTCAGCTTTGCGTAAAGTTGCAAGGGTTCGCTTGACCAATCAGATGGAAGTATCTGCCTATATCCCAGGTATTGGCCATAACTTACAAGAACATAGTGTTGTTCTGATTCGTGGTGGTCGTGTTAAGGACTTACCAGGTGTTCGTTATCACGTTATTCGTGGAACATTAGACACCGCAGGCGTTACTGACCGCAAGCAAGGTCGTTCCAAATATGGTGCGAAGAGACCAAAATCCGCTGCTAAGTAAGCGGCCCGATCGGTTGGACAATTTAGTCTAAAGAAGGCTCTGTTTTCCTGACTTATCAAGATACAGGTCTTTCTTGCAAGACACGATCCAAACCGTGAGTACCTATGATTTCGGTAAACCGTATAATCATGAAAGGAGGGAAGCAAAGTGCCAAGAAAAGGCCATGTTCCAAAAAGAGAAATTCTGCCTGATCCAAAATATAATGATCTGAAGGTTTCAAAATTAATCAATGTCATTATGAAGGACGGCAAAAAATCATTGGCTCAAAATATTGTTTATTCTGCATTTGATTTGATTCAAAAGCGAACAGAACAAGATCCAATCGAAGTATTTTATCAGGCATTAGAAAATGTCATGCCATTGCTAGAGGTTAAAGCAAGACGAGTTGGTGGTTCTAACTATCAAGTTCCAATTGAAGTTCGTCCTGAAAGACGTCAAACTTTAGCTTTACGCTGGATTGTCAATGCTGCACGTGCACGTAATGAACGTACAATTTCAGAACGTTTAGGTAATGAAATCCTTGATGCAAGTAATAGCACAGGGCAAGCATTTAGAAAAAAAGAAGAAATGCATCGTATGGCAGAAGCAAACCGTGCTTTTGCACATTACAGATGGTAATTGCTTAATATTTGCAAAATATTTTTTAAAAAATATTTCAAGCAATAAAAGCGAAGAAAATATATAAATATGTACTTAAAAGTATTTACTAAGGAAGGAGCTTAACCGCATGCCAAGAGATTTCTCGTTAGAAAACACAAGAAATATAGGCATAATGGCGCATATTGATGCCGGTAAAACGACAACGACGGAGCGTATCCTTTATTATTCGGGTAAAATCCACAAAATCGGTGAAACTCATGAGGGTGCCGCAACGATGGACTGGATGGAGCAAGAACAGGAGCGTGGTATCACTATCACATCTGCTGCAACTACTGCCCAATGGAAAGGTAAGAGAATCAATATTATTGATACTCCTGGTCATGTTGACTTTACGGTCGAAGTTGAGCGCTCTTTACGTGTTTTAGACGGTGCTGTTACAGTGTTGAGTGCCAAAAGCGGTGTCGAGCCTCAAACAGAAACCGTATGGCGTCAAGCCAATACGTATCATGTGCCACGTATGGCCTATATCAATAAAATGGATATTATGGGAGCTGATTTCTATAATGTCGTCAATATGATAGAAGATCGTTTAGCTGCAAAGCCTATAGCCATCCAATTACCAATTGGTAAGGAAGAAAACTTTATTGGTATTATCGATTTGATGGAAATGAAAGCTTTC
>LFRM01184801.1_pt2 | contig 12217 bp, 7 predicted proteins | sample 618341 | NCBI WGS metagenome assembly LFRM01 (sample SAMN03654438, study PRJNA283298) | anaerobic digester metagenome | isolation source: pool of bioreactors CSTR01a, CSTR02a, and CSTR03a thermophilic anaerobic... | place: Denmark: Kgs. Lyngby | collected 2014-05-21
GGACAGCTGTGATCGCAATATGGTAGAGGGCCGCAATGGAATCGGCAAGCGTCGCTATGGTCTGGATCTGATCATGGCCTACCTGGCTGAGACCGGAAAAACGGAGGCAGCGTTTATCATTCTGGCGATGAACGTTGCGCACCTGCTGCGCTTCCTTTTAGCTCTTTTTTGGCACATGCTGAAGATCGTAAAATGGTCTGGAAAATCGTTTGGCACGGCACAGGCAGTTGTGTGAAGGAACGTACACAGCACGAATCGCCTTTTTCAGCAGGCCCTACATAACAAAGGGAAAGATTATGTATCTGAGCATGGCAAGAGTATGTATGACGAGACTGATTGTATAACCCCGGAAAACGTAACGACAATTGCGGGGAAAACCAACACCCTTAATAATCCCGTTTGGATGTTTATCGAAAGCAATATAGATGAGATAAAAAGGCGAATCGCTCAAGTGCAAAGAACGCTCACCTACAACGATTTCTACTACACGAACCTCATAGTGGCAAAGGACAAGTCGACCGCATTCATGTTTGATTGCAATTTTCTTGGCAAAGGTTATGTGTATGCTGATATTCGCAATGTTACCTGCTCACTGGGTGAGAACGCAAAAAATGCCTTTCTGGAAAAATATGGGGCGTTTGATGAAAGCGAAAAGCGCATCGACCTTGTGGCAGATAGCCTTACCACATTATCATTTGCCTGCAATAGGAAGACAATGCCTGACTGGGGTTTGGAATATGCAAAGCAAACAAAAAACGGCGCACTTTTGGCAGCTGCGGTAAGGATGCTAAGTGACTGAGCGAATTTATGACGCAGCATTGTGCAGAATGCTTCCCTTGACAAGAAGAAAAACCAATGCTATAATTAGATTGTAGTGAGTACAAATAAATAATCATTACAATAATGCGGTGTGAAAGGGGAGGCATGGAGCAGGATCTGAAGAAAGCCGGCCTTATGCTGAAGGAAAAAGGCATTCGGCAATCGCAGCCGCGCTTGATGCTGCTTGATTTGTTGACCCGGGAATACGGCCATTTTTCTGCGGAAGAGCTGTATGAGAGCTTAAGGGATGCTGCGCCCGCCCTTTCAAAAACAACTGTCTATAACACCCTGGAGCATTTTGTGCAGGCGGGCCTTGTGAGGCGGCTGACCATCAGGCAAGGTGAAGCGCTGTATGAAGCGGCGCGCCCTGTGCATGCGCATTTTATATGTGAGCGCTGCAGCCGAATTGTCGACGTCCCCATGGATATGGACGCACTTTTGGGGCAGGTACCGTCCGGGTACGAGATCCTGCGCAAAGAAGTCTACTTCAGGGGTGTGTGCCCGCAGTGTGATAAACGATGAACGTACGTTCATTTTTAAAATAGATAATATCTGACAGGAGGAAAAGAATGATTCAATGGAAGTGTGCCGTGTGCGGCTACATCCACGAAGGCGACACACCGCCGGACATTTGTCCGGTCTGCGGCGCGAGTGAAGACAGGTTTGAAAAGGTCGCTTCTACACAGTGGCGCTGCACGGTATGCGGCTACATCCACGAGGGCAGTGTGCCGCCCGCGGTCTGCCCGGTCTGTGGTGCCTCAGCCGATCAGTTTGAAGCGATTGCGCCCGCGAAGAAGGATGAATATCTGCAGCTGAAAACCCTTGGCCCAAACGGAAAGAAGCTGTGGCAATGCGTCATCTGTCTGTATCTGTACGAAGGCGATGAACCGCCTATGCTCTGCCCGCGCTGCTGGGCGCCCAAGGACAAGTTTATGGATCTGAGCAATCCTGCGCCCATGGCGGACCCTAATAAACCGGAGACGACCGATGCCCTGGAAGCGGACGTGCTGGTCGTCGGTTCCGGCGCGGCGGCGTTCAGCGCAGCCATTAATGCCCATCAAGCGGGTAACTCGCTGATCATGCTGGAAAAAGCCGGCATCATCGGCGGAACCACGCGGCGCTCGGGCGGCGGATTTTGGACCCCCATGAACCGTCATCAGTTGAAAAGGGGCATCAAGGACAACCGTGAGGACGCGATGCGCTACATGTGCAGGCAATCCTATCCGGAATTGTACTACGCGGAAAAGGAACGCTACGGTCTTCCTGAGCACGAGTACAGCCTAATCGAAGCTTTCTGTGACAATGCGGCCAAGGCCATTGACCGGATGGAAGAATTGGGAGTCTTCACCTCGACCGAGGAAATCAACTGGCTGGGCAAAAACCCTGTGGACTATCAGAGCAATCTGCCCGAAAACAAGGGCATTCGCGGCCGTATCCTGTACCCCACGGATGAAAACGGCAATATGGCCTTTGGTGTCGTGTTGGTGGAGTGGTTTAAAAAGTATGCCAAGGAAAACGGCATTCCCGTCAATACCAACCACCGGGCGACGCGTATCCTGAGAAATGAAAGTGGCCGCGTTACCGGGCTTGAAGTGAAGGCCGGCAAAGCTGTCAAGGTATTCCACGCGAGAAAGGCTGTTATCTTTGGCACGGGCGGCTATACCCACAATGAAGAGCTGCTGCGCGCATTCCAGCCCGGCCCCGTTTATGGCGGCTGCGCTGCGCCCGAATGCACAGGCGATTTCATCGGCATGGCTTCACAGGTCGGCGCCAGGATCGGCAATATGCAAGGCGCGTTCCGTGCGCAGTGCCTGCTGGAAAACAAGTTGGAAAATCCCAACGCCGCCAACAATTGCTTCTTTATCGCCGGCGACGGCGTCTTTGAAGTCAACAAGTACGGCAAGCGCGTCGTCAACGAAAAGCGCAACTACAACGACCGCGGCCGCGCGCACTTCGCCTGGGACCAAAACAAGAGCGAATGGACCAATCAGCTGCTCTTCCTCATAGCGGACAAGCGCACCGTGGAAATGTGGCAGGGCTTCCCGCCCTACGCGATGGAAGGGCTGGATACAAAGTACCTTATCAGCGGCGATACTCTGGAGGAATTGGCTGAAAACATCCGCGTGCGCGTTGAGAAGCTTGCTGCGCATACCGGCAGCTTCCGTCTGGACGAGAGCTTTACTGAGGGGCTGAAGGAAACCTTTGGCAAGTTCAACAGCTATGCCCGTGCGGGAAAAGATCCCGATTTCCATCGCGGGGATCACGCGTACGACTTGGAGTGGGGCTCGATCAAGCCGACATTGCCCGGTGCGCAGTGGCCGGAGGACATTAACAAGAATTACACCATGCATCCTCTGAGCGACGAAGGCCCCTACTTTGCGGCGATACTTGGTTCCTCCACGCTGGATACAAACGGCGGTCCCGTGGTCAACAGCAACGCCCAGGTTCTTGACTGGCAGAACAGGCCCATTGAAGGGTTGTATGGCGCAGGCAACTGCATCGCGGCGCCCAGCGCCGGCGCTTACTGGGGCGGCGGCGGCACCATCGGCCCCGCATTCACTTTCGGTTACTTGGCGGCAAAGCATGCTGACCAATTGCCAATAATAGACAATAAAGGAGAAAAAATCACTATGTCAATGTCCAACACGCACGATAACCTTATGTCGGCATTTGCCGGAGAATCCCAGGCGAACCGCAAATACAACGCCTTTGCCAAAAAAGCCGAGGCTGACGGCAAAACGAACGCCGCCAAGCTGTTCCGCGCTGCAGCGGACGCCGAAACCATTCATGCTTTGCGTGAATTCGAACTGGCCGGCAATGTCGGTACGACCCTGGAGAACCTCAAAGCCGCCAAGGCCGGTGAAACGTATGAGTACACCGAAATGTATCCCGACTTTCTCAAGACAGCGGAGGAAGAGGGCAACAAAGCCGCGGCAATGGTTTTCACCCATGCCATGAAAGCTGAGGAAGTGCACGCCGCGCTGTATGACGAAGCCGCCAGAAACCTTGATGAAGAGGGTGAAGTGTTCTACTACCTCTGCCCTGTTTGCGGAAACATCGAAAAGGGCCGCCCCGACAAGTGCCGCATCTGCAATGTGTCAGGGGACAAGTTCATCAAGTACTGATCAACCGGTATTGTGAAAAGGCGGGGCGCGTCAATGTGCCCTGAATGATCCCCGCCGGGGATACAAAACCCCGTTCTTCACTGTCTTGAGGGACGGGTTTTTTCTGAACCGTTTTACCGGCGGCATCATGAATCAGGTCAGGCGATTATCAAGGGTTCATTTTCAGGGCGGTCGATTTGAATTCGCTCCGTTGGTTTTTCCAAGCCATGCTGTGCTTGTGTTCGTTCTTCGATCGAAGAGATTCTGTGTTCAAACAGATCTCGGCGAACGGTTATTTCTTAGTATGCATTTTCTGAGTGCTGCTCATTGTTCAGCACACGTCGACAGTGCTTTTATATTGTTCTTCACATCCGGGGGGTCGAAGCACTCATATTCTTTGGGTGTTCGTAATGCTTATCCCCGATAGCCTTTTGATTGCATGATCAAGAATGCAGTCGAACTGATACTTTTCCGTGTACATCTGTTTCGCCTTATGATAAACTGAGATTATAAACAAGGCATACTCACTTCGTGGATTCTCGTTGATATCGGCGAGAGACTGTCAAGTGCAATTTCTTTAGCGAAGCGCAGTATTTGCCATAGAACCCAAGTTTGCTCCTGTGCTGTTGATCATTTGGCGGCCGCGGCGAGATTGTCAGAGTCTTTTGCCCGAACAAAATAGCCCTCCGACAAATATTGGCAAAAGCCTTGACGATCAAGATAAGTGTGACCCGTGTGGTTCCACAAAACCCATCCAATATTCGTGTCCTTGGGACAACCTGTTAGGAGAAACGCGTGTACAAGGCTGTAAGGTTCCTGCTGGCAATAATCATCGCTTTGGCAGTGCCTGTCGCCCCGGCGGCTGCCGGTATCGATTCAGTTGCGTTGACGCCCGATGAGACTGCTTTTATTGCGGATCATGCGGTCATCCGGCTTGGCATAGATCCTGAGTTCGTGCCCTTTGAATTCATCGATGAAGACGGCGATTACGCCGGGATCGCCGCGGATTACCTGGCGCTTGTATCCCGGAAAACCGGCCTTGAGTTTGAAGTGGCCCGAGACCTTACATGGCCGGAAGCTTATGAGCGGGTGCGCACGGGAGATCTGGACGCGCTCCCCGCCATTGGCCTGACGCAGGAGAGAGGAGCGCTCTTTAGCTTTTCACAGCCTTACTATTCCTTCAAGCGGGTCATTGTGACGCGTGAAGAGGATACAGGAATCAACGGCATAACCGATTTGGAGGGGCAAATCATTGCGGTGCAGCGTAACAGCTCGCATCACAGTTACTTGATGGACTACCCCAAAATCAATCTGGGTTTGTATGATAGTGTGGACGCGGCGCTGGCAGCGGTGGCAGCGGGCACAGAGAAGGCCTTCATCGGCAATCTGGCCACCACCAACTACCTGATCCGCACACAAGGGTTGTCCAACCTCCGACTTGTGGCCTTCGAGGCAGATAAGCAGCAGGATCTCCATTTTGCTGCGCGAAAAGACTGGCCCGAACTGATCAGCATTTTCAACAAGGCGCTGGATGCCATCACCCGGAGTGAAAAGCAAGCCATCAACAAACGATGGATCGAGCTGGACACTTCCTTTGATTACGGACCGCTGGTCCGCGCGGTCGTCATCATCTCTGCCGCCTCCGCGATCGCTTTCATGGTGTCCTTTTTCTGGATCGCCAAACTGCGCAGGGAAATTGGCCGCAGAAAGCAGATACAGGCAGACCTGGAAGAAGCCAAGCGGCAGGCGGATGAGGCGAGCGGTTTCAAATCAAGCTTCATGGCGCGCATGTCCCACGAAATCAGGACGCCGCTCAATGCAATATCCGGTATGGCCTATCTGCTGAAAAAAACCGAGCTTTCATTGACCCAGAAAATGTACGCGGACAGAATCACGCAGGCATCTGCCAATATGCTCAGCATCATCAACGATATTTTGGATTATTCCAAGATAGAGGCCGGAAAGGCGGAACTGGAAATCACCTCTTTCAGCATGGATCGGGTGATCGAGGATGTTATCAACATTGTCTCCTACAAGGTGGAGGAGCAGGGAATTGGCCTAAGGCTGTCCAAGGACCCCCAAATCCCCAATTGGTTTATGGGCGATCCCAGGCGGCTGGAGCAGGTGCTGCTGAACGTATTGAACAATGCGGCCAAATTTACCGGCAAGGGCGAAGTATCACTGGACATCCGCCTGACCGCCAAGGAAAATGGCAAATACCATCTGGCGTTTTCCGTCAAAGACACGGGGATTGGCATGCACGCGGATCAAGTGAATAATCTGTTCCAGCCCTTTGTGCAGGGGGACAGCAGTATCAACAGGCGCTTTGGCGGGTCGGGGCTTGGTTTGTCGATCGTTAAGAATATTGTGGAAATGATGGGCGGGCATATCCAGGTTTTCAGCACGCCCGGAGAAGGGACCACTTTTGTCATTCATCTGTCTTTCGAAATGGATGCGAAAAAGGAAAGCGAACATATCGGGACGCTGTCCGGCGATCCATTCAAGCATGTCAAGACACTCGTGTTGGAAAAAACCGGCGCGAATATCAACCTAATCGACAGTTACCTCAGCGCATTGGGAATGTCTTGTGAGTTGACCACCTCCGAAAAAAGCGCGATGAGCATGCTGGAAGCGGCGGGCGGAAAGTTCGCCAAAGCGTTTGATTTGTTCATCTTGGACTATGAGACGCCGGCGGAAGGCGGTTTCCGGTATGTCGAAGCCGTCCGGCGCAATGATAGAATTCAAAAAAAGCCGCAGTTCATCATGCTGTTTCCCATGATGAGGGAAGATCTCTTTGACAAACTCAAAGAATATGGCATCCGGGTCGGCATCGGCAAGCCCATCATCCCCTCTGTTTTGTTCAATGGCATTCTGGAGCTGTTTGAGATGAAAGCCGTAGGAGGCGCGCTTCCTTCCCAAAGTGACGAGATCACCCCGGTGGATTCCGGCATGTCGCGAAGCGTCCTTGTGGCGGAGGATAACAGCACCAATCAGTTGATTGCCAAATCGCTTCTCCAACAGATTAATGTTGATGCGATCATGGCATCTGACGGCAAAGAGGCGGTTGACTTGTTCAGGCGATCCCATGAAGATATCGCGCTTGTGCTGATGGACCTGCATATGCCCGTGATGAATGGATATGAGGCGGCCGAAAAAATCAGGGAAATTGAGCCCGATATGCCGATCGTCGCCATGACGGCGGACATCATCCTTGGCGTCAAGGAGAAATGCGCCAAGAGCGGTATGGACTATTACATCAGCAAACCGTTCGATCCTGACGTGTTTCTGCGCACGATCAAGGATATCTTGGCGCAACGACAAGATCACCCTATGACGCAAGGGCAGGTGCTGGATAAGGCTGCCGGGCTCAAATTCATGGGCGGCAACGCGGAAATTTATGGGCAGGTGCTCCGCGAATACTACGCGGAAAACCTGGATACTCCAAAAAAGCTGGATCTGGCCATCCGCGAAGAGCGATTTGCGGACGCTGCACAGATCGCGCACAAGATCAAGAGCAGTTCCGGCAGCATTGGCGCCCGTGCGCTTTTTGATTTGTCCGTCAGTCTTCAAAAGGCCCTTGATGAAGGAAAGGCGAATGAGATCGCACCGTTGAAAGAGCAGTTTACCCAAGTTCTTGAGCAGCTGCTTGGGGAGATATCCGGCGTTACGTTTTGAGCAGGCATGGAAACAGGGAAATCATAGGAGGATTCTATCGTGCTGACCATACTGATTGTTGATGATTCCGCCGCGGACAGAGCCATCATCGGAAACATGCTTGGTGATTATGACGTCCTGTATGCCAAAGACGGCTTTGAAGCCATGGAGATACTGGAAAAGCATGACGCTGTCCACCTGATGATCCTCGATTTGAACATGCCCGGTATGGATGGATTTCAGGTGCTGGAGGCCATGAACACGAGCGAAAAATACAGGGATATACGGACCATTATCCTGACGAATTATGATGAATTGGATAATGAGATCAAAGGGCTCGGGCTGGGCGCGGTCGACTATATCCGCAAGCCCATACACATGGCGTCACTGAGGGCAAGGATCCAGGTCCACGCAAAACTCCTCCACATCAAACATGCGCTGGAGAAGGAAATGCAAAAGCAGGAATCGACCCTGGACGTGATTTTCAGCCAGGTGCCCGTTGGCATTGCCATATCCTTTAACAAGGATCCCGCTTCTCCCGCGGAGAACAAATACTTCACCGTCAACCCCGCGTTCGAGAAGATGATGGGGAGAACAAGGGAAGAGCTGACGCGTGTCGGATGGGCCGCCATCACCCATCCGCAGGATCTTCAGCAAAATCTGGCGTATTACGAAAGACTCCAGGCGGAGGAGATCCGAAGTTATCAGATGGAGAAGAGGTTCATCAAACCGGATGGTTCCGTCGTCTGGGTCCATTTTCTCACCGCCGCGTTCAGGGTGTCAGAAGAGCATCCGTATAACCACATTGCCCTGTTTCAGGACATCACTGAAAAAAAGCTTATCGAGGAAAGGCTTATTGAGAGCGAACGCAGCAAAGAGACCCTTTTGTCCCACTTGCCGGGGATGGCTTACAGGTGCAGTTACGACCGGGAGTGGACCATGTGGTACGTTTCCGCCGGATGTTTGATGCTGACGGAATACGAGCCGGACAGTCTGATCGATAACCGGGATTTGAGCTTCAATGACCTGATCGCCCCGGAATATCGCCAGATACTCTGGTTGGAATGGGAGCGCGCGACAAAGCGGCGCGAATCCTTCAGCCACGAATTTGAAATCATTACCAAATCGGGCAACAGAAAATGGGTCCTGGAGATGGGGCAGGCGGTTTATGATGAAAACGGTGAGGTCGAGGCGCTGGAGGGCATCATCATCGATGTGTCTGACCGTAAGGCCATCGAGGATATCCTCAAATTCAACAATGATCACGACAGGTGGACGGGTTTGCTCAACCGGGATGTGCTCGAAAGGATGCTTCAGAAAGACATGTCAGGAGCGAAAACCGGGAAACGTGCGCTTATAAACATAAATCTGACCCTAATGCAGACGCTGACCACCAAATTCGGTTTTCATTATGCGCAGGGCATCACAAACAAAGTCGCCCGGTCGCTTCAGTCGATCTGCGGCGCAGACCGTGTGCTTTTTATCACTTATGATAACAGGTTTGTCGTGTACATCCGCAATTACCGGGACCGCGCGGAACTGGATGTTTTTTTGGTTACTCTCAGGCAATCGCTTGAATCCATCCTCCTGATTGAGCGGGTTGGCGGGGGTATCGGGGTATTGGAGCTGGATCCCAAAACATCGCGCAGCGCCGACGAAATACTGATGGACGTGTTGATCACATCGGAAATCGCGCTGAGAAACAGCTACGGCGATTTTCCTGTTCGCTTCTTTGACGCTGAGGTACAAAAGGGCATCATCAGGGAAAAGACGATTGAGGAGGAACTGGTTCTGATCGAGACGGATACACAGGACAGCGGTCTCAGCCTGGTTTATCAGCCCATCCTGGATCTTCGGACGAATCGGATCACGGGGTTTGAGGCCCTGGCGCGGCTGCAAAGCCGCACCTTTGGGCTGGTTTCCCCCTTGGAGTTTATCCCCATTGCTGAAAGAACCAAGCAGATCATCCCCATTGGCTACAAGGTTTTCAGCCGGGCTTTCCATTTCCTGAAGAAGCTTGAAGAAAACGGGTTTGGCGATATCAGCGTTTCCGTGAATGTATCCGTCATCCAGCTGCTGAAGCAGGGATTTCTGGAAGACCTGCTGGCACTAGTGGAGGAGATGGATGCGGCACCCGAGAACATCGGCATAGAAATCACGGAATCCGCCTTTTCGGGCAATTACACCGAAATCAACAGAATCCTCGCGGCATTGAAAAAGACCGGCATGCGCGTGTACATTGATGATTTTGGTATAGGCTATTCTTCTTTTGCTAGAGAGAGCGAGCTTAACGTGGATTGCCTGAAGATCGACAAATACTTCGTTGATAAGCTGCTCTTGAATGATGCCCAGAACGCCATCACGCTGGACATCATTTCCATCGCCAAAAGGATGAACCATGGCACAGTGGCCGAGGGCGTGGAACATGAAAAACAAATCGATCTGCTAAAAGCGTATGGCTGCGAAAAAGCACAGGGTTTTCTGATCAGCAAACCACTGCCTGACGACGCCGCGATCGAAATACTTGTTCAGCAAAGGCACCGGGGCGGGAGATGGGCGGCAAAGAAGGAGCAGTAAAGGCGGCGAAACGAGAGAAAGCCAGGCCCGTGCTTTTCGCCCAAAGCAGGTAGATGCAGTTGTTTTATCGCCTTCGTGCTTTTTCTGTGTTTAGCGATAGCTATATGGTATTCTTGACCCGGCAGGCTCCTGCCAATGAAGCAATGGGATATCAAGCCATTCGGGCCCTCATTGCGCTGATTTTCGCTCGTATGGCAAACCCCTTGGGAATGAACCGCAAGGCACCGGCCTTTCTATGACGTCGCGCCGATTGTGTGGAAAAAAATCGTCAAATGGACACCTCCCTGTGCCACTACCGTTTTAATTAAATGGTCTTACCAAACCTCAGGGAGACCCCATCTATCTGCCACGATAGAAGAGGTTTTTTTATTGGACAGGGTCGACAAATGATGGCGTTCATTGATGCGAGCGTTTTTCATTAGGGAATGCGGTATAGATAAACCACCACCGCGCCAATTCGATGAAAGACTCCGCTGTACTCAATAAAGAGGAACCCATGATCTCGACGAATCACCCCAAAAGTCCATAGGCAATCGCGGACACGATGTTTCTAGGAGGTCAGTTTAGTAAGAAGCTCCGAACGCAAGCGAGGCCGGGCGAGATCTCTGAAAACCGGAATTGTTGACTGCGCCGGGGACAATCCTTTCTGACGGCGTGCGAGGAGCAGTGGTTGATCACAATGTGAACTGCACAATTGCACGGAGCGACCCGTCATCACCTCCTTTACCGCACGGCACAGCGGCAAGCATGTTGATTCACGCCACTTAACAGGCTACAATACCAGTGAGTTTGATGATGCAGAAGGCAATGTCGGGATCCGACGATTATCAGATTTTGTGAGCTTCGAATGCCTTTTCGAATAGCCGCAATATTGTGATTGTATTCTTTGCTAAGGCGAAAAGGGGTGCGCAGAGAGGTTGGGGTGCGCTTGCCGGGTCATATCCTTGAACACACATCACAAGTATTAGCATCTGTGATTTCGGCGACCCTGTCAATGATACTGATTCCGAAAAAATGAGGGTCCCGGGTATGACGGGGAACGAGCGAGAGAAATGATGGACAAAAATGTTCTATTGCAGGATTTATGGGACTATCTGTACTTGGCGCATCCGCTTCAGCGTGCGGATGTCATCATTGGCTTTGGCAGTTACGATCAAACGATCGCCGTGCGCTGCGCCGAACTGTACAAAGCAGGATGGGCGCCTTTGATCCTCTTTACCGGGTATCTGGGCAAGGGCACTTTGGGGGTATTCCGGAAGCCCGAGGCTGTGGTTTTTGCGGAGATCGCCATTCGGAACGGCGTTCCATCCGAAGCTATTTTGATTGAAGCCAAAGCTACCAACACCAGCGAGAATATCCTTTTCGCCAGAAAGAAGTTGGAAGACGCGGGGCTATCCCCGAGCAGGATCATTGCCGTTCACAAGCCCTATATGACCCGCCGGGTCTGGGCTGCTCTTCAAAAGCAGTGGCCTGAATCGGAAACCATCGTGGCTCCCGGGAATCCGTCCCTCAAACACCATTTGGAGAGCATGATGGCGGACGGCGTGGCGGAAAGTGAGATCATCAACAGTCTGGTGGGAGATTTTCAGCGGATGGATGCTTACGCGAAGCTCGGCTATCAGATTCCGCAGGATATTCCTTCAAAGGCATTGGTTTCCTACGAAGCGCTCGTGAAATTGGGATACGACGCGTATGTTGTATGATGGGCAACAAGGGGACACGAAGTATCAGCGAATTTGGTTTCGGAGCCGGGGCATGGTTGAACTGACCGCATCTCTTGCGAAGTAGCGGCCTTAGGGTAGGCTAGGAAAAACGAAACATGGATGAGGTCCTATAGGGGGGAAACACATCATGGAAAAGATCCGCTTTGGCATTATCGGATGCGGCATGGTGACAGAGGTCAAGAGCGGCCCCGCATTTCAAAAGGTGCCCGGTTCGTCGCTGGACACGGTGATGCGCAGGGATGAGAAGAGGCTCGTTTCCTACGCCCAGCGGCACGGCGTCCCCCGGTATACGACAGATTATCTTGAACTGCTTAAGAGCCCCGATATCGACGCAGTCTA
>LFRM01207676.1_pt1 | contig 12208 bp, 12 predicted proteins | sample 618341 | NCBI WGS metagenome assembly LFRM01 (sample SAMN03654438, study PRJNA283298) | anaerobic digester metagenome | isolation source: pool of bioreactors CSTR01a, CSTR02a, and CSTR03a thermophilic anaerobic... | place: Denmark: Kgs. Lyngby | collected 2014-05-21
GGCAACGCGTTGGGAAACACTGAGACGTGTCATCTTCCCATTAAGTATGAGCGGCGTGCGCAGCGGGTTCCAAGCGGTCTTTATTCCATCATTGTCCTTGTTTATGCTAACGAGAATGATTGGTGGGAACCGAGTTATTACCTTAGGAACTGCGGTTGAACAACATTTCTTGGTTACGCAAAACTGGGGAATGGGTTCTACGATTGGCGTTATCCTGATTGTAGCGATGATCGTTATCATGTTCCTTACAGGTGAAAAGAATACTAAAGGAGGGAAAAGATAATGCGATTAACCTCCAACTCTAAATGGAATAATTTCTATCTTATCTTTGTATTCGTCGTGTTGTATGCGCCGATTTTCTATTTGATTTTTTACTCCTTTAACGAAGGCGGTACAATGAATAATTTTACCGGCTTTACGTGGGAACATTATCAAGCTGTATTTGAAGATACTCGTTTAATCGGAATTGTGTTGAATACATTGTTGGTCGCTTTATTGTCAGCGTTAATTGCAACAGTCGTTGGTACATTTGGTGCGATTTACATCTACTACACGCGGAAAATGAAAACACGCCGGGTATTACTAAGCTTGAATAATATTTTGATGGTTTCCCCAGATGTTATTATTGGAGCAAGTCTGTTGATTTTATTCACCTTGATTGGCTTTAGCTTAGGCTTTGCCTCTGTCTTACTCGCTCACGTTGCGTTCTCGATTCCAATTGTTGTATTGATGGTATTGCCACGGTTATATGAAATGAAAGACTCGATGATTAGTGCAGCTCAAGATTTGGGTGCTAACTCTTGGCAAGTTATTTCGAGAATCTTGTTGCCAAGTATTACACCGGGAATTTTAAGTGGCTTCTTTATGGCCTTCACGTATTCTTTGGATGACTTTGTTGTAACATTTTTCGTAACTGGTAATGGCTTCAGTACCTTGGCAGTGGAGATTTACTCCCGTGCCCGTCGTGGAGTCAGCTTGGAAATTAATGCTTTGAGTGCATTGATGTTCCTGTTTACCCTAGTTTTGATTTTAGGTTACAATGCCATTCAAATATATGGACAACGTAAACGTGATAAAGACGTTAAAGCCATTGGATTTACAAAAAACGAGGTGGTTGAACCATGAAAAAACTAGTATGGGCTGCAGCTACCGTCTTATCTGTTTGTTTACTCTTGGCTTTCGGAATTGATTATTTGAACAAAGCACAAGGATTTACAGGTGAGAATACGTTAACGATTTATAACTGGGGCGATTATATCGAACCCTCTCTGATTAAGAAATTTGAAGAAGAGACAGGGTATAAAATTTCTTATGAGACATTTGACTCCAACGAATCAATGTATACGAAAATCAATCAAGGCGGTACCTCTTATGATATTGCTATTCCATCCGAATATATGATTTCTCGGATGATTGATGAAGATATGGTGATGGAACTGGATCACTCAAAAATCGAAGGACTGGAATACATTAATCCACGCTTCTTGGACTTGAGTTTTGACGAAGGTAACCGCTATTCGATTCCTTATTTCTGGGGAACGTTAGGAATCATCTACAATGATAAATTTGTTGATGAGGCACCGACTACTTGGAATGATTTATGGGACGAAACATTTCGGAATGAATTGATGCTGATTGATGGGGCACGTGAAGTAATGGGGATTGGTCTGCAAAGCGAAGGCTACTCTTTAAATGAAACCGACCCGGAGATATTGGTTGAAATTGCTGCGAAGTTAAAAGAAATGACACCGAATGTCAAAGCAATTATCGCTGATGAAATTAAAATGTACATGATTCAAGAAGAAGCTGCGATGGCCGTTACTTTCTCTGGAGAAGCGAGTGAAATGATTTGGGAAAATGAAAATCTACACTACGTCATTCCCGAAGAAGGAACGAATTTATGGTTTGATAATATCGTCATTCCTAAGACATCGCAAAATACCGAGGGCGCGTATGCGTTCATCAACTTCATGTTAGATCCAGAAAATGCGGCACTCAATGCGGACTATGTCGGCTATTCAACGCCAAACGATGCGGCACTGGAACTGATGGATCCAGAAGTTACGAGTGATGAACAATTTTATCCTTCTGATGAGGCAATTGAATTCATGGAAGTATATGAAAACTTAGGACCAGAACTATTGGGAATCTACAATGATTTGTTCCTAGAAGTAAAAATGTACCGGAATTAACAAAAAAGGAAGCCAGAGCTGATAGAATCAGTCTTGGCTTCCTATTTTTTTGTGTAATTGTTATCGACTTGCGCACTCAAACGTAAAAATGGATTTGAGTGCGCAGTTATGGTGCAATTTCGCGCACTCAAATGCAAAAACAGATTTGAGTGCGCATGGTTAATCTATAACGACTATTCGCCCAAGTAATCGCTGGGTGTAATTTCCATCTCAGTCCCAAAAATTTTCATTTTCAAGCGAATGCCTTCACGGGTTGCGGCTAAGCCACCCAAACCCGTTTCTCTCAAAGAAGGTGGGAGGTTTTTTCCGACACGACGCATCGCTTCAATAACGTCATCAGCTGGAATTTTGTTCGTGAGACCAGCCAATGCCATATCCGCAGAAATCAAGGCATTGACCGCCCCAATAGCATTTCGCTTCACGCAAGGAATTTCAACTAAGCCGGCAACAGGATCACAAACTAACCCCAATAAGTTACTTAATGCCATTGCGAGAGCCTCAGAACTTTCTTCAGGTGAGCCACCCGCAATTTCAACTGCAGCAGCGGCAGCCATTCCGGATGCACTGCCGACTTCCGCCTGACAGCCACCAGCAGCACCGGAAATCATGGCATTATTTGCTATGACCATTCCAAATCCGCTGGCACAAAAGAGCATCTGAACCATCTGATCTTCGTCTAGCCCGAGTTTATCTTTAATACCAAACATCACGCCAGGCAGAGTACCCGATGAACCAGCAGTTGGCGTAGCACAAATTATACCTAATGACGCATTCACTTCGTTTGTCGCAATGGCATTCTCAACAGCAATGAGTAAATCGTCCCCGGAAAGAGATTTCCCACGTTTCCGATAATTCATCAGCTTCACCGCTTCGCCACCAGTCAAGCCGGTTGGTGAAAAGACGCCGTCACCAGTCAAGCCTTTCTCAACTGCTTCTTTCATCACGCGATAATTCTTACGCATTTGTTCCCATATATCCTCACGCGAACGATGAGAAGTTTGCATTTCCTGTTGCACCATTAATTCGGAAATGGGCACTTGCTTTTCACGTGCATCGTTTACGAGTTCTTCGACAGATTGATACATCGTTATCCTCCTACCTGATTAAAATAGCTTGTTCGATAAAGGGCATTGTATTAATTTCAGAAATCATTTCTTTAGAAGGAGAGGTTTCTAAATAGAGAATCACCCATTCATTCTCTTCTTCCCGGAAAATGCGGATATCACTTAAACGGTACCCATGGTTAGTGAAAAAATCTTCCCAGTCCCGCAGCTTAAATAAACCGAGATGCGAACTGTTTTGTTTAATAAAATAGAGAGGTAAATGCCCATTGATGGTCATCTGGAAGTCCCCGATTTCAACTGCGTTTAGTTCAATCGAACCACCGCCGATTGAACTGCCTGTTGCGACGATTCGTAAATCATCACGTTCCAGGATCATACGTGCAGTATTCGGGTGTCCAACAGGAGAGGGGTCTTTCTCTTCAAAAAAACTTACCGCAATTTGTTGGGATGCTGCCATTTCCACGGCTTTGGGTAACATCGGATCATCGGCATTTAAACCTAAAATGCCACCTAAAATGGCAAAGTCCGTTCCATGTCCCAAATGTGTATCCGCAAAGGACTCGTAATAATGAATCGTAATTTTTTTAGGAATCATACCAAATAGTTGTGCGGCTGCTTTTCCGAGGGCTAAAGCGCCGGCAGTATGTGAACTGGATGGTCCGACCATAATCGGTCCAATAATATCGAAAACACTACGAAATGTATTAGCCATTTTATACCTCCCACATATTGAATTCGTCCCTCATTATATCAAAACGGAACGAAATAGTCGCATTTCTCATCTATCTTTTATTCTAGAAGGAAAGCGCTATGCTATAATTAAAACAATAAGTTTGAGGGGGATTAGATAGTATGGAACTTAAAAAAGCAGTAGGTTTAAAAGCAGCAGAGTACATCAAATCGGGAATGATTGTAGGTCTGGGAACAGGCTCAACAGCCTACTATTTTGTTGAAGAAATCGGTCGCCGAGTGAAAGAAGAAGGATTGGAAGTTACTGGTGTAACAACTTCTATCCGGACGAAAGAACAAGCGTTAAGCTTAGGTATTCCTTTGAAAAATATCGATGACGTTACCCATGTTGATATCACTGTAGACGGCGCTGATGAAATCAGTACTGATTTCCATGGGATCAAAGGTGGCGGTGGTGCACACTTAATCGAAAAAATTGTTGCTTCCAATTCTAAAGAAATTATTTGGATTGTGGATGACAGCAAGATGGTTGATAAATTGGGTGCATTTCCACTCCCATTGGAAGTCATCAAATATGGTTCACAACAAGTATTTAATCACCTTGAAGAAAAAGGGTACAAACCTGCTTTTCGAATGGATGAAGCAGGTGGAAAGTATCTAACGGATGAAGATAACTATATTATCGATTTGCATTTAGGCACGATTGAAAATCCAACTGCTCTTGAAGCTGAATTAAATCAAATGGTAGGTGTCGTTGAACACGGACTCTTCCTGAACATGGTTACTCGTGTACTAGTTGGATCAGCTGATGGTGTCCAAGATATTGCAATAGGAAGACAATACTATTCTGAAGGGAAGTAGAAACATATGCGCATGGTTGACTTAATTGTTAAGAAGCAGCAAGGAAAAGAATTAACGAAAGAAGAAATTAATTTCATCATTTCAGGCTTTACAAATGGTACTATTCCGGATTATCAGATGAGCGCTTTTGCGATGGCTGTTTATTTCCAAGATATGACCGATAACGAACGGATGGAAATGACAATGGCCATGGCTGAATCTGGCGACCAAATTGATTTGTCTGCAATTGAAGGTATTAAAGTAGACAAGCATTCAACTGGGGGAGTAGGCGATACAACAACGCTTGTATTGGCGCCTCTTGTAGCAAGTGCAGGCGTTCCGGTTGCAAAAATGAGCGGGCGTGGTCTAGGACATACAGGTGGTACCATCGATAAATTAGAATCTGTACCAGGCTTCCACGTAGAGATCTCAGAAGAAAAGTTCATGGAATTAGTTAATAAAAATAAAGTAGCGGTCGTGGGTCAATCAGGTGATCTAACGCCAGCGGACAAAAAAATCTACGCACTACGTGACGTAACAGGAACAGTAAACTCCTTGCCGTTGATTGCAAGCTCGATTATGAGTAAAAAAATTGCTTCGGGAGCAGATGCAATCGTACTGGACGTTAAAGTTGGAGCAGGCGCATTTATGAAAACACCTGAAGATGCTGAGAAACTAGCGCGCGCAATGGTTTCTATCGGAAATTTAGCGGGTAGAAAAACAATGGCGATTATCTCAGATATGAGCCAACCACTTGGCCGTGCAGTAGGAAATACCTTAGAAGTTGAAGAAGCGATTGAGACGTTGAAAGGCAACGGACCAAAGGATTTAGAAGAGCTTTGCTTGGTACTTGGTGCTCAAATGGTTTACCTAGGCGGCGGGGCAGAAAGTTTAGAAGATGCCAAAGCACTGTTGAAAGAAAAATTAACGAACGGAGAAGCATTGGAGCAGTTCAAGATTTTCTTGGAAGCACAAGATGGGAATCCAAACGTAGTAGAAGACTATTCATTGATGCCACAAGCAAGCATCACTAAAGATGTTAAAGCAACTGAATCAGGCTACATTACGGAAATTACCGCTGATGATATTGGTGTGGCTGCAATGAAACTTGGAGCAGGACGTGAAACGCAAGAGTCCGTCATTGATTTAGCTGCTGGATTAATGCTTCATAAAAAAGTAGATGACTATGTTGAAAAAGGCGATGTGATCGTGACGCTTTATGCGAACTTTGAAGATACTGCGGAAGCAGAGAAAATGATTCAACAAGCATATCACTACGGAAAAGAAAAAGTAGAACCAGTTCTAATCCATAAAGTTATAACTGAATAGATTAAATAAACGGCAACCCAGAATTCTAGGGTTGCCGTTTATTTAATCTCTGAACGAAATACCAACGATAGAATCGCCAATTTCTAGGAATTCACTTATTAATTCACTTGGTTCGGTACGATTCGGAAGATAGATGGTAAAAATAAAATTATAGACAGGCTCGCCATTCTCGCGAATCATGGCGAAGTCTTCATCAGTGGTTCTCAAATTATATTTATTAAAAAGTGTTCTAATTTCTTCAATTTGGGTACGGCTGGTTAATTTTATGTCCAGGATATATTTATCACCGGGTTTCGTGATTTTTTTCAATAAATATAACACCGCAACTAAAATAAGTGTAGAGATGATAGCGAGGAAATAATATCCATATCCCGCCGCAATTCCTAAGCCTGCTACAGCCCAAATTGTGGCTGCTGTAGTCAATCCTGAGACTTTATCAATTTGAGTGGTGATGATTGACCCGGCACCCAAAAATCCGATTCCACTGACGATTTGAGCCACGATTCGGGAAAAGTCCGTTGAGATAATTCCTTGTAAGTCAGGATTGTCTAATACCAATCTTATTATTGAGAATGAAATTTCGACTTGAATAATGGTTAATATGCACGCCGATACACAAACGATAATATTGGTTCGGATTCCCGCTGATTGGTTTTTTCGTTCACGCTCAATACCAACTGCGAGTCCCAAAATAGCAGAAACCAATAGTCGTAAGGCAATTTCTGTGTAATCTAAATCATACATTTATATCTCACACTCCTCTCTTTCTTTTATTGTAAGAGATTTCATTTCAAAAGTAAAAAAAACCTCCTATGAAAGGACATTTAATATGATATGATAGTTATATTAAATTTTAATGAGGAGGTTCCCGCGGTGAAAAAAGAGGATTGGCTATCAGGAATACGAACCATTTTTCCTGTTAGTATCAGCTATATTCCATTGGGATTGGCTTGCGGAATTGTTTTACAACAATCTGGGTTTAATGCATTAGCTGTGTTCTTTACAAGTGTCTTAATATATGGCGGTGCCTCTCAATTTCTAATCGCATCGATGGTGCTGAGTGGGCTTGCAGCTTTTGAAATTATAACGATGGTCTTTTTTATTAATTTGCGTCATTTATTAATGAGTTCTACGTTTGCAAAAAGGCTTAGTAAGGAATCGCCTCTATTTACGATGCTCTTTGCTCATATCATTACGGATGAGTCATTTGCAGTTAATACGTTGAAATTCCGATTGGATTCGAACTGGACTACCGAAAAAGGGATGGCCGCGAGCATAACTGCTTGGTTGACATGGGTTTTCAGCACAGTCGCAGGATCGCTATTAGGCAATACCTTTACCGTATCCACTGTCGTGATGAACTACGTTTTAACAGCGATGTTCATTTTCTTGCTTGTCTCACAAATGGAAAATAAGTTACTAGTTTGGGTAGGGCTCTTTGGATTAGTAGTGGCAGTTTTGATGAAATTAATGATGCCAGGCGGGATTGCTATTTTGGTGGCATCGATTATTTCGTCATTGTTTGGTGTAACTTTAGAAACGTACATGGGTAAAAAAGGAGGCGCTGTACATGAGTCGTGATATCGTAATTATCATTCTCGGGTCTGCCTTAGTAACGTATCTCCCACGTTATTTACCAATCCTGTTGTTTAAGGATGCGGAATTGCCACTGTGGTTCCAAAAATGGATGGGCTATTTACCGATATCGATTTTTGCAGCACTTATTGCAACCGATATTTTCTTCTGGGAAGAGAACTTAAATTTAAACATTCTCGAAAATGCGAAATTATTGCCGTCAGTAGTTACTATTTTTATCGCCTATAAAACAAAAAGTATGATTTATTCCATTGTCGCCGGTGTTCTCTCGATTGCTATACTCATTTGGGTACTATGATGGTTATTCAGACTTTATCAATAAAAATATTGAATAGAAAGTCCGAATNNNNAAAGTCCGAATCGTTCCAATCATAAAAGGAAATACTTATACAGAAAGAGGCTGGAACCATAAAATTTTGGTTCCAGCCTTTTGTCTTGTTATCTTGTTATTTAGATCGTTTTCCAAAACTACGGTAATCAATCCCACGCATTTCGCACCAGTCAATAATATCACGGTGGAAAATGAGGTCGGTTTGCTTAAGTTCAGCAACATTACGCTTACCGAGTAAGGTCATAATTGCAGTCATTTTTTCTTTCCAACCTTGAACAGTTTCAATCGTTTTCTCTGGACCTTCGTTCACAACCATATGTAAGAATTGGCCCGATAACCCGACTGCTTCTGCACCCAAACTCAGTGCTTTGATGATATCGTAAGGTGTCTTTACACCACCAGAGGCAAGAATATGCACGTCATTTTCCAACTGTTGTGCTTCCAATAAGGAAATAACCGTTGATTGTCCCCAGTTCTCCAGATCATCGTAAGAGAAGGTTGTACGACGGGCATTTTCAATGGCCGCAAAATTTGTACCCCCACGACCCGAAACGTCAATCCACTTAACACCGACATTTTTAAGTTGTTGCATGGTTTCTAAACTCATACCAAATCCAACTTCTTTAATCATAACCGGCACTCCGACATGCGCTACAATTTGTTCAATCTGATTTAACCACATCGTAAAGTCGCGGTCTCCCTCAGGCATTACCAACTCTTGCGGCGCATTAATGTGAATTTGCATCGCGTTGGCTTCGAGAATATCAACTGCACGTTTGGCATTTTCAACGGTATGATGTGCACCCAAATTCGCGAGTACAAAGCCGTTTGGATTAACCTCACGAATAACTTTAAAACTGTCTGCTAAATCAGGATGTTTAATGGCAGCACTGATAGAACCCGATGCCATTACTAAGCCCAATTCCTTTGCGACTTCCGCTAAGTTTCTATTAATCACGGCCGTTTTTTTGCTACCACCCGTCATCCCGTTGATGTAAAAGGGTAGGGGCATATCGTGGCCTAACATATGTGAAGCAAGTGAAACGTCTTGCGTTTTTATTTGTGGAAAGGAATGATGAACAAACCGTACTTTTTGAAAGTCAGATTGACTGGCTGCATTATATTGCTTCTCAGCCAAATCAACGTGATCATCCTTTCGTTGAGAATCTATATTCATAATACTCCTGCTCCTTCATCTTCTTGATACACTTCCAGAGGCAAGGGAACAACCCCGTCTGCTTCCCATTGTTTAAATAACGGTAAAATAGTGTCTGCATTATCTACAAGGGCGATTCCACAGTCACCACCGCCCGCACCGGAACTCTTTGCGGCACCACCGAATGTTTCGGCTGCCTCCACTAACTTTTCAAGGAGAGGTGTTTCAATGGAGATACCTGTATGTTTTGCTAACTTGAGTAAAAGGGCACGATTTTTTCTAATCCCATCTTTGATAGCTTGGGTTTTATTTTGATCAAAAGCAATAATTAAATCGTTAACAATCGTCTTGCTCTTTGCTAAGAAATTCGGGAAGAAATCAGCCATGTCCTGACGTTTATCATTCACTTTATCAACTAAGTGAGTAGTAGAAGCAGGACTTGCTGTCCAACCAATTAAGAGCTGCAGGTTATCTGGAACGCTTAAGTGGCGAATCATCAAATCCGGCCAAGGCATCGTAATGAGCTCGGTTATCGTCATTTCTGTTTGTCTTTCCTTAACCCATTCACGATCGAAGCAGGAATAGGCAATCCAACCTGTGAAGCAACTCGCAGCAATATCACCAAAGGAACCATTACTCTTTACTGATAAATGTGCCAAACTTGCCAGCTTATAAACGAGCTCAGGTGTATAAGGAACCTTATAAAATTTAAGTAAGGCTTTGATGGTAGCGACTGTAACGGCGCCACTAGAGCCGAGTCCATATTTTTTACCTTTGGCATTATCTAATTCACTTTCAACAGAAAGGTGGAAGAAGAGCAACTCTTTATTTAATTCGCTTATATATTGCTCAGTTACTGTTACAGCTTGGGTGATATAAATAAAAGGATTTTCACGTTCATCGATATGCAACGCACCATCTTGTCTCGTCCAAGGAACAGGTAACCCACCATTTAAAGTAGAATTTATTGTTCCTTCATCAATTGCTTCATCTAGAGAAACAGTAATAAATTGATTCACTGCAACAAGGATTGCAGGGTGGTTATTTGTAACAACTGCATATTCACCTGCAATAAACAGTTTTCCCGGTGCACTTGCTTTAATCAATGTTCTCTTCCTTCCTATTAGAGTTGCCAGTTATATTCAGCAGCTTCTTGCGCTGTTAGAGGACGGATACCTTGACCAGGCCCGCTAATTAACAGTTGTTCTTCTGAGAAATATTCCCGCAACATTTCTTTGATTTTTCCTGCTTCGGACAGACGACATAAAACCTTTACGTTCGGTCCGGCATCCATAGTAACATAACATAAAATACCTTGTTCTCGCAACGCACGGACTGCGTGAATGGCTTTAATACTATCTGGTTCAAAGTAGATAATCGGCGTTTCCGCCCCTAACATGGAGCCGTGCATCTTCATCGCACTGTGCTCGGTAATTTGTCCTACTTTTTCAAAGTCCCGCGCTTTAATCGCTTTTTTTATAGCCAGTAAATCTTCTCCAGCAGACGCTACCCAAGCAGGATAAAAGGGGGATGTTTCGACTGTTTGCTTCATGCCGACCCGACTGGAAATTTTCTTAGCTGATTTATTCACTGCGATAATAACCATTCCAATATCCCAACTGGCGTCATCAACCGGTACAGCCATCGAATCTTCTGATGAGGTTCCTTTTTGCCATTCAACAAAACCACCGAATAAACTTCGTGTCGCACTACCGGAACCTCGACGCGCATATGTTGAGAGGGTTTCAAGATCCATGTTCAAGCCAGTTGCGCGGTTCATTGCACCAGCTAATGCCGCGAAAGCAGAAGCAGAGGATGCCAAACCGGCAGCTGTTGGAACGTGATTGATACTTTTAACCTGGATAAAGTGAGTGATACCGGCCTTATTTCGGAATAGATCCAAAAAGCGCGAAATCTTTGCAGTTTCTTCAGGCGATTGAAGGACATCATTTAAATAAAATTGATCTTCAGTGAATGTATCAGATATTTCGACGAATGTGTCTGTGTATAAGCCGTCCAAAGTGAGGGATAAACTGCTGTTCATAGGAAGAAATAATGTTTCATCCGCTTTTCCCCAATATTTAATAAGCGCGATATTCGTATGCGCTCTAACTGCTGCTTTTGTCATACTGTCACCGCCTGATTGAGGTATGTAATCCAAGTTTTAACGGCACCGGCATCTTGTAATGCTTGAGAGATAGTCTGGGCTTCTTGTTCAGATGCTGCCAAAGCAATCATACAGCCACCACGGCCGCCACCTGTTAATTTGGCTCCCAATGCTCCTGCTTGTTTAGCCGCTCCTACCAGGTGATTTAATTCGTCACTTGATACACCCAGTTCCGCTAATAAGTTGTGCGCCTGGCTCATAACCGTTCCTAATCGCTCTGGTTGGTTCGTTTCCAAATACTGCTTCGCTTGTTCAGCTAAGTCACCCAGTAAACGAATTTCTTTTTCTGTTTGTACTTTTTTTTCTGTTTTTAGACGAGCAGCGATACTGCCAACTGCAGCCTTTGTTTGGCCTGTAATACCTGTATCACCGACGATTAAATAACCGTCCAGACGAAGATCAAAGGGCACGAAAGGATGACCTTTTCTAAAGAAGACAGGAGAATCACCACTGGTCGTAACAGCGTCAAGGCCGCTCGGGTTCCCATGTGCTACTTTTTCTGAAACGTCAACCAACTCTAAAAGTCGGTCGTAATCTAATTCTTCATTGAAATAGTTGTAAATGGCACGTGTAACCGCAACTGAAACAGCCGCACTTGATCCCATCCCCCGTTCAGGTGGAATCGTACTTGAAATTTGGATAGCTAGAGGTGTGTTTTCCTTATTCAAACTTTTGAGTGCCGTATTAATGGCTGTTTGAAGACTTTGGAGAATCTCCGGCATTTCCGCTGCAATACCACTATAGTAAGAACAATCAATGATTGTTGCCTCTTCTGCCGGTGCAATAGCAACATCTACTTCTGCAGCCGGAAAGGGTAGAGCAATTGAAGGTTCACCGTAAACA
>LFRM01229929.1_pt1 | contig 12200 bp, 6 predicted proteins | sample 618341 | NCBI WGS metagenome assembly LFRM01 (sample SAMN03654438, study PRJNA283298) | anaerobic digester metagenome | isolation source: pool of bioreactors CSTR01a, CSTR02a, and CSTR03a thermophilic anaerobic... | place: Denmark: Kgs. Lyngby | collected 2014-05-21
AGATATTCCTGCAAGTTCTGTCTGACATTACTATCGTATTCGGTCGGGGTGACAAGTAAAACTAACTGGGTACCCGACAAAAACTTGGGTAACTCTGTGGTGATATACTCCCTGTGCTCATCGTCAATCTTCGCAAGCGGGGTATCAATGATAACAGGTGCATGGAATCCAGATATTGTCATCAACGCGCTCATAAAGGATAAGCCAAGGATCATGTATTCTCCAGCAGAAAGGTCATTAATGGCGTTATAACCATGCGAATGGATGATTTTAACATTGAAATCCTCATCGATTAGCACGTCAGTGAACGCCGTTTTTTTCCGGATGAGAGTCAGGAAGTTTTCTTTGGTACTCCTCTCAACCTGGTTTCGAATCTTTGTCTTAACGATGTATTCAGTCTCTGCGAGCGTCGTAAGGGCATCTTGGACTAGTTGAAGTTTAATCCGGAGCTGGGTGTTCTTTTTATCCTTCGATAGTTCTTTTTTCTCTTGATCTAGTTTATCTGCTAAAGTGGCATTCAAAGTTTCAATATCACTCTTATACATAATCAGGAGCTGTTTCTTTTGAGCGACTGCATTTGTCAACTGGTTCCTTCTCTCCTCATAACGCCGAATTTCATCGATATTGTGAACTTTAATCTCTTCAGAGATATGCTCTAACCGCCTCATTTTCTGATCAAACTGATCCTTGAATTGATCAATTTTTTCATTGAACTTATCAATTCTGGTGGGGAAACCTTCAATATCGGCTAAAATGGTTTCTATGGTTGTTTTTCCGCTGATACAGACCTCGCTCAACTCAGAGAGAGCAAGCTTTGTGCTGTATGCTTCAAGTTCCCGTTTTGCATCGCCAATGAGTTCATTTCCGCATATACATCGGCCACGCTCGATCAGCTCCCGAACGAATGTTTCTTTTATTCGTGGGGGAAGCTCTCCTTTGTCGACTCTGTGCTGAATGAGTTGATAAGCAGTCTCGATCTCATCTTTGAGGAGAATAAACGGGGCAATATCAACAAGATAATCGTTCCGACTCGCTTCTTCATCCTGAAGATGCTTCTTTAAGGTTCTTACATCTCTTTCCAGAGAATCCCGTTCACGCTGTAACGCGGCGACAGATGCATCGTTGTGCTTCCGGAGGTATTCTTCTATCTGAATTAGCTCAAGGGAATCCTTCTCAATATCCGCTTCAGTCTTCTGCACTAAAGATTTTCTTTCTTCGATTTTCTTTTGCAGTACATCGATTTGTTGTTGTACCGCTTCGAGTTGAGGCGTTGTTGCCTTTACATTTTTCCGCAACTGTCTCTCATATTTCTTTAGGTTTTCCGCAGCCTTAAACATCAGATCTAATTGAGAAACATTGTCGATTGCTGTAGCAACCTCCTTGGGACTGCTGAACTTAAAGAACTCTCTCAGCTGCTCACCATCGATGAAGAAGAAACTGCGGAGTGCTTCTGGGAGCAGGTTGTTAATCAATTTCTGAGTCTCCTCCCCTTCGACAATCTTGTCCTGTCCACCAACTGGATAAATCACCGTTAACTTTGGTGGATCGAGATACATTTTGCCAAGAGCGGTTTTCCCACCCTCAATACGCCTCTTAATGGTCCAAGGGCCAATGTCAGTCTCGATATTAACAAGCACCTCTGCATACGTACTCTGGTTTGGTTTCAGTGCTTCGAGTTCGGTCACATTGATGATGGGCATCCCACCAGTTTCTTGTACCAACTGGTCTTTGTGAACCTCTATACCGTAAAAGCACCATGTCAGAGCGTTAAGTATATTCGATTTGCCAGCTCCGTTCTTCCCCAGGACCACGACAACATTCTTCTTGTTGTCAAATGAGAAATTGAGCGTTTGTGTACCCTTAAACTGCCGATAATTGGTCAATGTGATAGAGGATATGGTGAATCTCAATCTAACATCCCCCTCACAACTTTGTCCACTATTAGTTCATATTGGCTCGAAATATCACTCCAAGGAAGGTATCTATTCCAGATATCGAGTTCGTACTGTAGTAATTCGAGAATCAACTGAAAAACAAACTCATTTGGGGAATGCTCGTGTATCGTTTCCATTATCAAGTGGTTGATCTCAAGACCGCCTGCCATTCTTTAGCCTCCATAAGCAGAATACCTCTCCCGAATTCTGAAGATCTCTCTCTCAACGTCCTCTTGGTTCATGGCATCTTTAGCAAATTCTTCCAATCTCGTTAACTGGGATTCAAGCATTTTTGTGTTTATATACGCGTAACGGCCATCTATAACAGTGGGTACAGCCGTTATATCATATATAACCGCCTTTTCCTTCCCAGGAGAGCGCCTGAGGACGCGACCACGTCTCTGAATATACTCTTTCGGATTTCCGGAACTACACATAAGGATAGCATTCCGGGTCGCAGGAACATCGACTCCTTCATCCAGACATCTGATTGCAACCAAGACGTCGTAGTTCCCTTTTGCAAAATTCTCTAAAAGATATTCTCTCTCAGTCAAGCCACAGTATTTTTCTTGCCTCTTAGTAGCATCCTCTTTACTCGTAAAGCGATGCTGAACAATACCGCGCTGGTTCCGGATTATCTTTTGGACAGTTTCAATCTGTTGAGGGGAACAGTAGACGAGGGTCTGTTTAATCTCGTCATTTTTTGCTAGATCGCTGATGAGCTTTCTGAATGCAGGGTATTTTGTGCAAGTGTTTTTTAGGATATCCTGGCGCTCACGTAGTTTTTGCTCAAGAACTCGCCGATCTGACTTTGTTTTATTTTTTTTGTTACAGAGAATAGCTATTTGTCCACTTAGAATCGAGTACGCATCCATATCCTCGCGCGTCAGTTCGACAAAGATTGGATGGTACTCGTATGGAGTCAAGTACGTCTCGCCTGTATCTAGATTGACCTCGTTTATAGCTCTGTGCAGATCAAAAGTATACACAACCTTACCGAAAAATTGCATCAGTTCCTGAGTTCCTAACTCGTCAAAGTATCGTTCAGGGGTCGCACTTAACCCCAATCGGTAGGTATAAAGTGGCAGTAACGCTTCCAGCCTTGTAACAGCACCAAGACCATGCACTTCGTCACCAATGAGTAGGATCGGAGACTTCACATCGTGTACCAATTCGATAAACGAATCAGAAGATAATGAGTCGTGCGTAGTGAGAACGATAAAGTATCTTTCCTTACCTAACCAATTATCCAGAATCTTTGTCTTAAAATTCTCCTTCCATTTTGGATTTGCACTGCTTGCGTAGATAACAGGAATCCCTACATCCATCTTGCGTAGGCTTTGCTCCCACTGGTTGGCGAGATGAAGAAACGGGACACTTATTACTGTAACTAGTTTATCTTCCCTTTCCAAAAGTCGCTTGAGCGCACCAAGTGCTGTGTATGTCTTTCCCGTTCCTGTTGCCATCTCAAAAATCCCGTGGCATCCATTCTGGAACCAAGCATCGATTGCTTCGAGTTGATAATCGCGGAGTCGGATTGCATCATATGTCTTTCCTGTCCCAGTTGCCATCTCAAAAACCCCGCGGGACCCGTTCTGCAACCAAGTGTCAGTCGCTTCGTGCCGATACGCCGGGATTCGAACATTGAGAGGATTTATTGTATCATCTAGTCCATCCCCAGTTTTCTTTTGGGCTTTGGCAATGTTCATCAGGAGGGCATCGATATCAATGGGCTCTCTCTTCGCAATAGAGATAACTTCCTTTCTGACTGCCTCAGGAAAAGGGATGACTTCCGTCTTTGTTGATTTGTTATTCCATAATTCCTCAAAATCTTCGAGGTCCTGGGAAATGAAAGCATCATTATTCGCCTCCCAACTGAAGAACACTTTGAACTTTTCAGAATTATAAGCCCACCCGTGCATACTCTCGTTGTTGGAACCGCTAAACGAAAGGGTGTTGCCATCCCTATCCGTCAGTATACCAATTTTTTGATGAAGAATCTCGTTGCCAGTTAGCTTCTGTTTTACATAACCAATTTTCACCTCCAGATAGTCGTGTGCTATCAGCCATCCCAATACCTTGGCGTGGTTGCTCCTACACTCATCCTCAAAGACATTTAAGTCGCGGATCAGGTAATTTTCGATAATTTCATCTGGATTCTGGGTTCCCATCTCAATCTGATTGTAGTCATCTTCAGAAAGAACGATGTTTAAAATAAACTGTAGATGCCCATTGTTCTTGATAAATTGAGCAAGACCTGCTGCAGCAGTCAAAAATGAACTCGAGGAGAAATAACCAGTAATTCGTTTATAACTGATCGCTTCTTTCAGGACTAGAATGTAAAAATCTTCAAGGAGATCATCTTTTTCCGATGTATATGAATGTTTTAACTTGAGATCAGGAAACGACATTTTATCCCTATTCCGCATCTTAGTCTTCAAACAACGCATTCAGACGTGCCTGTTGAAGTTTCCTCTCGAGATCGGCCTCAAAAGATTCGACGCTTGATGTGACCGCCTCTTCTGTTGCGTAGTCTCTGTTCGATAGTTCAATAAGTCGAGCAATTTCTGTATAATCTCCATATTGCATGAGGAAGTCTTTGATTCTCTTAAGATCTCGCCCCTTAAAATCGGTGCGATAGACCATTTTTATGAGGTAGGCTGTTAAAGCTATCAACTCTCGTTTCTCTTGAGCCAATTTGGCAATTTTTTGAGGGTAGGTTCCTGAATATTCTTCCAACTCCAATTCTTTGAACTTCCTCAAACCCACTTTATGGAGAATTTCACAGGCATAATCTTGGACAACAATATATGTATCCCGATATACTACTTCGATTAACTCATGGATATCCTCCGAATATTCCCAGTTATCGTCAAGGAGCGATGGTGAAACATGTCGCTTGATTTCCCTGAGTACGTAAGAGAGGAGGTACAGATCATCAAGATACCCAAATTCTGTATGATCTGGAATGACGTCATTTTCCAGTACAAAATAGCCGAGAGCCGAACTGATGAGGACCTTGGTGTGCCAATCAGTATATTTGTCATTTAAGATATTGCATGCAAGGCTGAAAAAAGCTGGCAAATATTTCACCAAATCTTTATCTGGTCCTTTGTACTGACGTATTTTTTCCAGAAGATGATGACTATAGGGAACAACGCTATTTGATGAAAATTGTCTCGGGGTAGACATCTCATCAGCATCCAAAAGGAGGTCTTCAGTCTCATTAACTTCAGAGAGCTCGGTTTTTCTTACGCATAAGCAATCCGCACTGTCCGCAAAGAGCGACACTGGGGTTTTTGCTCTCTTCTTCTGAACCATCGGTCGACCATCCTTCAACAAATAGTAATTGTGCGTCGGCTTCAGAAGCATCTTTTGCCCATATCTTTTCCCGACGAACACCCCTTCGAGAATGAGTTTTGTAATTAGACCATATACATCCTGTTTTTTGACCGTAGTTCCTATGCAGGACTTGTACTCTCGTTCAACCCATTTCACGAGAGCAGTCTCGCCAATTTCATCCTCTGGTCGCGAGAGGAAGGGATTTTGAAGTAACACAGAAAGCAACTCAAGATCTACATTAATTAGACTAGTAGAATGATCCTCTTCCATCCTATCACCAAACATCGCATAATAAGTTGAACGTAACGAGTAGGAGGTATTTTAACATGTCGATTTCAAATTTAGGACCTTTTACTCATATTCTCGCTTCGTGGTTCTGCTCACTTGACCACTCCATTTCAACCCAAACACCGCACGTGTAAAACGGCGGGATACTTTTCCCCGGAAGTGGCGGAATAATTTTTCCCACCTATCCATATATAGTTAGTCGCTCAGCCTCTTTGAGGCATACTTCGCGCTCAAGAATTTGAGCAAGTGGGAGACCATGCCGATCGACCAGAGCACTCAGGTCACTCCCTTTTGCCTTTTTGTAGTCATCATAGCCCGTCGATCCCAGAATTTTGCCGCGATTGCCCTGGTATCGGTGGAACAGTGCGTGAGATCAATTATCTAGATCGCATAGCTGGAACAGGGAAGGTCGTGGAAGATCGCCAGGTAGACCCTCATTCTCACGGAGTTCAAGGTGGTACCGGTGTACCAACGATTTCACGCCATAGTTTGCCGGTACATCATGCCAGGTACAGCAGGTGGTCAGAACCTGCAGAATACCGTTGACCGGCCTGCGAGGGTCACATCATGGTCGGCCAATGTGCGGCTTCGTCGGGGGGAGGGTTTTGCCGGATAATTCCCCGGGGATCATCGTAGATTTCCCAAAAGGCCATTAATCTGACTTTTTATCTAAGATAGTCTATAAGATCCACTAATATGACCCTGAACTGAAGGTACTCAACAGGGCCATACCACCAAACAACGTGCAGCCCCACATGCCCCACGTGCCCCTGACCATCAATCACAAACCCGCATACCTTACGCCCGTCCCCCTTTTTCCCGAAAGGGTGGGTCTAATACCAGAGAATGCCAGTATGGACTTGCACCACGTCTACCGGGGCAGAGACGACTCGGAGAGGGGTGGTGCAGGAGGTTGACAGTCACACACGGAAAGACACGAGGGTGTAGTACATCGATTCCAAATTAACAGACCATACTGGGCCTTTGTCCCCTCCCACCCTGCCCGCGCTCCTCCCCCGCCCCTACCGGGGGGGCAGTACCCGGGCGTATACCCGGTGGAAAGCCGTCCTCCGGGATGCAAAACTCCCGGATAGTGTGAAAAAGGTCGATACTCTCCTCTGTTGAGAGTGCCGGTAATTGAGAATCATTGCAGTAGCGATCGTAAGCAAGGTGTTGGTCGCCGGTGAGTATAGAAACATTATTATAATAAATAACCAATTGTAATCAACCCCCTCCGCGGACGGTGTTGCGAGCACATCTCCCGAGTTGAACACGGACCATCAAAGCCACAGATACCACAACCAGCAGCCCTGACCCGGCACGCCATTTCACTTATCCCGGGGCGAACACAGGGACGCATGAGGGGATGGCAACAAGCCAGGAGATGCTAGATGAAGAAAAATCTCTGTTTAATCGTAGTGCTGCTGGCCTGCGCATTCGTCACAGCATCGAGCGCCTGCGCATTCGTCACGGCATCGAGCGCTGCCGCGGTGGACTTCTCAGTCGTCTGGAACAAAACCTACGGCGGGCCGGACGCAAACGACTCGGCATATGTGCTTCTCCAGCAACCGGACGGGAGAGGATACCTCTTTGCCGGTGATACCAGTTCATTCGGGGCCGGCAAGGGTGACGCCTGGGTGGTCAACCTGACCGAAACCGGTGACGAGGTCTGGAACAGAACGTTTGGCGGTCCTGAGAACGATACCGCCCGGGCGTTGATCAACACAACCGACGGCAACTACCTCTTTGCGGGCTCGCTCACCTACGTGACCAATGCCACGCGGAAGGATACCGACGCCTGGGTCGTGAAACTCGATCCCGCGGGAGGGATCATCTGGAACAGGACGTTTGGCGGTCCTGAGGTCAACGCATCGGCATACGCGGCCGCCGAGACCCGTGACGGCGGCTACGTCGTCGTAGGGACGGTTGCACCCTGGGGCTCCCCTGCTACCGATATCCTGGTGATCAAACTCAACGCCACCGGGATCGAGGAGTGGAGACGGACCTTCGGAGAACCGGAACTCTCTGATGCAGCATACTCAGTCGTTGAGACCACCGACGGCAACATTGCCGTCGCGGGAAGCACAGAGTCGTTTGGGGCGTTCGCCACCGACGTCTGGGTCGCGAAACTCGATCCCGCGGGGGACGAGATCTGGAACAGGACGTTTGGCGGTCCTGAGAACGATACTGCCCGGGCGCTCGTGGCGACACCAGATGGAGGCCTCGTCTTTGCCGGGAGTTACATGAGCAGGGATGCAGCCAACCGGACCGAGGACGATGCCCTGGTGGTCAGGATGGGACCTGACGGCGGGGTTGTCTGGAACTGGACCTACGGGGATGCGGAGACAAACGAGTCTGCAGCATCGATCATCGCCACAGCCGACGGCGGCTACCTCTTTGTCGGGGAGAGCGGGAAAGACCCTGCCGGGGGCGACGCCTGGGTCGTGAAACTCGACAGTGCCGGGAGGGTTGAGGGGAGCAGAACGCTTGGCGGAGCCAACCCCGGAGACCGGGCAGCATCGGCCGTCCAGGTATCCAGCACCGAGTATCTCTTCGCCGGGACGTTCAACGCGACTCCCGAGGACGGGCCGGTGGAGACCGACGCCTGGGTTGTGAAACTCGCTGTAAAACCGCAGGCTGTGCCGAAACCACCCCAGAAACCGCCAAAACCACCAAAGATCTGCCCGCCGTGCCCGAAACCGACAACAAAACCCCGGCCCACGCCTACCACCGTCGCACCAGCAGCCATCGGGGACTTCGTCTGGAACGACACCAACGCAGACGGCATCCAGGACCCCGGTGAACCGGGGATCGAAGGTGTCACTGTCATTCTCAGGGATGCAGACCTCCACGAGATAGCCACAACAAAGACCGATGCAGACGGCGGGTACCTCTTCACCAACCTCACGCCCGGAGACTACATCGTGGAGTTCGTGCCCCCGGAGGGAATGGTCTTTGCGAGAAAGGATGCCGGTGATGATGATACCCGCGACAGCGACGCGAACCAGACTACCGGCAGGACCGAGAAGATCACTCTCAAGGCAGGGGAGATACAGGATTGGTGGGATGCCGGACTCGTCGTGCCCCAACCAGAGGTAACCGGCCAGATCGGGGGTATCGTCTGGATTGACGCAAACAAAGATGGTATCCGGGATGAGGACGAAGCAGGGCTCCCCGACGCCTCAGTAACTCTTTACTACACAAACGATACACCCGTTAACACCACAAAGACCAATACGGCAGGGCGATATTTCTTCACCGGCCTGCCGCAGGGAGATTACTATCTGGCCTTTGACCTGCCCCAGGGCTATACCTTCACGGCCGCGGGTCAGGGCGATGATGATACCCGCGACAGCGATGTGGACCCGGTGACCGGGAGAACAGAACCAATCGGACTCGCAGGGGAGAACCTCACACGGGATGCCGGGGTGGTCGTCGTGGAGGCCCCTCCCGGGGAGGGGGAGGGGGAGCCCGGCGTTGTCACCGGCACCGTCTGGGTTGATACCGACGCAAACGGTGCATGGGATGAGGGTGATCCAGGAATTCCTGGTATCCGCGTAGAACTCATGCGCGCTGACGGCACCCTGGCAGGCACAACGTTCACCGGGGACGACGGGAGCTACACCTTCATTCTCAACGAGCCGGGGCGCTATTACCTCAAGTTTGCGCCGCCGAGACGATATGCTCCGTATGTATTCACCCCGTCCGGCTCCGGGAGTGACGTCGACCCCGGGACCGGTACAACCGATACATTTGACGTTGCGCCTGCCGCGACGGTGACGCGGAACGCAGGACTGGTCAGAGGCACCCAGCTGCTTTCAGGGACGGTCTGGTACGACCTGAACGCGAACGGCATCCGGGACCCGGGTGAGCCAGGTATCCCCGGCATCAACATCCGGCTGATCAGCGGCAAGGGCATGCTGATCGGATACACGGTCACCGGCCCCGATGGTTCATACCAGTTCCCACCCGAGATCTTCAGCAGCCCATACTGGGGCTACGCCGGCATTGAGATCCTTATTCCAGAGGGCTACTCCTGCACCGTCCCTGGCCCGGACAATGATGCCATCCAGACGAGCGAGACCATGGCGTCTGCGAAACTTGATGATGAGGGATTTGTGGATGTTGGAGCCGGGGGAGACATCCTGAACGTGGGTCTCACCGGGGAATACCAGACCGGAACCCCGGCGGCAGCGTATGGATGGATACGCGGAACGACCTGGAGCGACGATAACCAGAACGGTGTCAGGGATGAACCCGCCGCCGGCATAACCGGCGTCGAGGTCCGGCTCCTGGACGCAGACGGCATTGTGGTGGCGTCGGCCCGCACGGGGTATCATGACTACTACACCTCTATGTACCTCTTCGGCCCCCTCCTGCCTGGAGAGTACTCCCTCATGTTCACCCCGCCAGAAGACTACATCTTCACAGAACCCGGCAAAGACAGCCATGCTGACCCATTGACCGGTATGACCGATCCCTTCACAGTCGGTGGAGGGGAGGTGGTCATCAGGGATGCCGGGCTGATCCTTGCGCCGCGGCTGACGCCGGAACCAACTCCAACCCCAACACCACCCCAGAATGCGGAACCAGAGCAAACCACGAACACAACTCCAGCACCAGAACTAACCTCACCCGAACCGTCAATAAGCCCTGAACCGACTTATACGCCGCCACCACCGGAATCTTAACCCCGACGTTCCCTATTTTTTGGGGTTTATTGTGACTGCTCCCCCTTCTCTCGTCGGGGGCATCCCGGGATACCACGACACCTTTGAGGTTGCAGTCCCGATCTCATAATGTTGAACGCCCGCGTTCTGGTCGCGATCCATCGCGAGCCCACAATGAGGGCAGTTATGGGTGCGATCAGAGAGAGTCCTGGCGACAATCGTACCACACCTGGAACATTGCTGAGACGTGATTCACCGTGATTCACCAGGATCACGCGAGAACCAGCCTCTTCCGCTCTGCTCTCTGTTATCGTGATGAACTGGTTCCAGGCAACATCGGCAATGCTTTTTGCCAGATGACGGTTCTTCTGCATATTTGTGATGTTCAGGTCCTCAAAACACCAGCATCCGGGAGGGAGGTCTGGTGAGCAAAATTGTGGCGCCGATTCGCGATCCGTTCGTGGATGCGTGCGACACGACAACCTTTCTGGCTTTCTTTGCTGTGTTGCACAATTCCTCTCGGTGGCCACCTTCCGGTATTCCTGCTGTGCCTCCGGTCAGGCCACCATGGTCACCAGCATCTTATAGCAGTTCATTTTCATCCCCTCCCGTGACGTCGCCCACACTTCTTCCCCGAAGATCCGTTTGATGCTGGAGAAGAGTCCTTCGACTTTCCATCGCATCCCGCAGGTGGTCACCAGCGATCACATCTGATATCCGCCCCACCTGATGCGATCTCTGACGCACCGGGCACGATAAGGTGGGTCGCGGCATCCATCCGGGTCTTGGATCCCTCACTGTGTTGCATAACTCGTACGAGATGATGATGTAAACGACAGTAGAGCATCCCCCAGAGAAGCACACTGCTTGCTACTTTAGCGCAATACGGGATCAGAGGTCCCGGATAGGCAACCAGAGGAAGCAACAGCGATTTTTAATATTTATGCAGCACAGCACCCCCATAGAAACATATATATTATGCATCACCCCCTCTGTGAACCTGCCAGCACTGCAAGAACGTGCGACAGGAGAGAGAAGAACCATGGCATGGAGAGCAACACCCCGCGGGTTCCGGGTAGAATTCGACGAGATGCTCGCGGATATGCAGAGAGAGTTTGCTGAGATGATGGAACGCATCTCGGGGGCCGCACAGCAGATACCGCTGCTCGGCGGCGCTGAAATGACGATCGATGTCCGGGAACACGACGCAGATGTTATCGTCGTCGCCGACCTTCCCGGCGTGGAAAGCAAGGACATTTCAGTCAGACTCCTCGACCCGAGGACACTCCGGATCTCGGCCCGGCGAGAGGAGGCACGGGAGGCAGAGCAACCTGGATACTATATACGGGAGCGAAGGATCGGTGCAATCTCCCGGACAGTCTCCCTCCCCTCAGATGTCACAGAAGAGGAAGCACGGGCCACCTTCAAGAACGGAGTCCTCGAGGTGCGGCTAAAGAAGACCGCCGAGCGTGGCGGAAAAGCCATCCCGGTGAGTGGGGAGATAAAGATGATTGAACCGGGGATGCAGGGGAACCCCGGGGCGGAGACGACGGCAGAGAGGCTGCGCGAGCACAAAGAGGAGCTCTACGAGGAGTGAAAGAGGAGGCTCGCCGGGTAGCAGATCATTGCGTCTAAAGCTGAGGCTACACGAATGAAAACCGCCGCCTCCCCGGGCAGCGAACCGTGATGAAAATCATGTTCAGGGGTGGGAATGGAGAAACCCCCTCCCCTTGATGCGGGCGCGAATAGGACCAGGAACCTCCACAATTCTCCAGACAAGCGAAGTTTTCTTAGATTGCTGGCCCTGGAGTGGCAGGACCCCTCGCAAGGCACCTACACCAGTTCCCTGAACCGCTCAAACCCGGAGACGATCCAGGTCCAGGTAGCGCCGGTTCCGGCCGCCCGGATAGAACGCGCAGAGGAGGCGGTGCTCCTCAAGGGGTCCTTCGGGGGTGTTTCTGTAACC
>LFRM01109545.1_pt1 | contig 12198 bp, 13 predicted proteins | sample 618341 | NCBI WGS metagenome assembly LFRM01 (sample SAMN03654438, study PRJNA283298) | anaerobic digester metagenome | isolation source: pool of bioreactors CSTR01a, CSTR02a, and CSTR03a thermophilic anaerobic... | place: Denmark: Kgs. Lyngby | collected 2014-05-21
TTGACTTTCCCCAAAAAAACATTACAATAAGTACCTGAGGTGGTAATATATGGGAAATCCAGAATCATACAGACTAATTAAAAAGCAAGTTGAATCCTCTATAAACAATAGGCATTTATACGTCTCAAACATAATTAGGGAGTTATTTAACCCAACGCAACATAAAAATTTATGCGAAATAGGTGCGGGTAATTTTGAATTAGCAAACATTTTAGCTACATCATATGAAAATATTGATGCTTATGAAATGTATCAACAGCCTAATATCAAAAAGGGAATTTCTAATTTAAAAATTTATGGAAGTTTTAACCGATTTATAAATGTTTCTAATTACAATTTATTAATTTCGATATGTCCTTACTACTACGTTTATGATGAATATTATGATATTGACACTGAAAAAGAAACACAAAATTTAGTTACAGGTATTTTAGACTTAAGTGTTGGAAATAATATTAATTCTTTTATTGTTTTATCTGATACAGACTCATCTAATGAAGTTATAAAAGAGGTTAAAAGTAAAAATAAATATAATAAAATAGCCCAAGATAATATTGATTTATATTATGAAAAAGATGGTAGAATGAAGACTTCTAATAATAAAGTTTTAATATATAAAAGATAAACAAAAAACATCGATACAATATATCAGTGTTTTTTTATATTTAAAACTATATTACTTCATAATGAGACTTACTTTGAACTTCTGACCGTCTATTTTATCTTCATCTATATGAATGATTTTACCTCCCATTTTTTCATAAAATCCTTGATAATTATATTTATTGCAATCAATAAATAAACTATTATAATAAAAAACTTGATATTTTTCATATCAAGTTCTACTAATTCATATTTGGCAGGGGTGGCAGGAGTTGAACCCACACGAACGGTTTTGGAGACCGTCATTCTACCATTAAATTACACCCCCAAGTGGTATTTAGAGTATACCATAACTTAAGTGATTTTACAATAATATTAGTTTATTTAAAACATATATTTAAATAGGTGATTATATGCCAATAATAAAACATACAAGCAGTGAAAGGGATTTATTAGCAAGATTAATGAGGGCTGAAGCGATTGGTGAAGGTGACTTAGGGATGTTAATGGTTGGAAATGTTATCGTTAATCGTGGCATTGCTGACTGTTTGACTTTCGTTGATATTAGAACCATTTCAGATGTTATTTACCAAGATCCAGGTGGTTTTGCTGGTAAAGATAGTCCTTTGTTTTTTAGTGCTCCAACAACAACAGAAAGAAGACTTGCCGATTTAGTGCTTGAAGGTAAATACTTTCATCCTGCAACACATGCTTTATGGTTTTATGCCCCAAAACCCGAAGAACAATGTACTCCTACATGGTGGGACCAAAGATTAAGCGGTAGATATAAAAGTCACTGTTTTTACATTCCAGATAGCAGTGTTTGCAGACAACTTAGATAATATAACATACAAAAGAGAACTGATTTTTCAATTCTCTTTTTATATGATTAATATTTGACCAACACTTAAATTGTTTGTTGATAAATTGTTTTTGCTTTTTATATTATCAACCGTTGTATTAAACTCTCTTGCAATAGCATATATGTTATCACCACTTTGAACAACATAAGTTGTAGGCGTTTCAGAAACTGGGATTCTTAATCTCTGCCCAATGCTTAAATTATTTGTTGGTAAATCATTAGCCTTCATTATTTCATTTGTTGTTGTATTGTATCTTCTGGCTATTGTATATATGTTATCACCACTTTGAACAATATAAATATTTGTCCCCTCTGGTGGTGTATATGGTAGACTTAAATATTGTGTAACCGCTTGAACTACAGCTTCGGCATAATCATTAGAAAAGTTTTTAAGTTGAAATACATCATCTGCCGGACTATCTAAAAATCCGTATTCTACAGTTAATGCTTGCGTTGGAGTCGTTTCTCTTTGCATAAAATAATAATCCTTTGAAGAGTCTGAAGGTAGCCTTCTTTGATATGCTCTTCTAATATTTTGGCCAGATTTTCCAATTTGCGATAAAATTAAATCTGCCAAAACACTATTATTTCTTAACGGATATATTACTTCGGCACCGTCTCCCCCGCTTGAATTTATATGATTTGATATAACAATAACATTTGGATTTGCACCAAAAGCATTTAATACACGATTGACCCTTTCTGTTGGACTTAGTGTTTCATCAGTTGTTCTTGTCATTTCAACCGGAATATTTAATTCTTTAAAACGATTAGCCATATATTGTGAGATTGATAAGTTTAAATCTTTTTCAATAATATCATTACCAATTGCCCCCGGATCATCGCCGCCATGACCTGCATCTACTACTATCATCGCTTACCCCCTTTATCAATATATTATGATATTTAAACATTTTGGTTATATACTTAAAATAATAAACAAAAAAAAATCGATTATAATCAATTCTTTTATTATTACTTTTATTCTAATCCCCCATATAAGGAATTTTTTCTATTTTCCAATTTGAGTTATTAAATTCATCTTCCACTTTTACAATTATAAATTCGCTACTATCAGTTTTAGATTCATTTTCAGACTCAAAAAAATATCCTCTTCCAATGTGTTCTGCGGTAAACTCAATTCTATCTGCAGTTTTGTTTTTTATTGTAAAGATGGGTTTAGGATCATACGTTATACAAGTTTTATTACATTCCCACCAAAAGTAATCATCATTTTTTATAATTATTCTTTTCTTTTCACTTATATAATTTTTCCATTCTTCTTCACCTTTTTTAGAAAATAATGTCTTAACAGCATTTTCTATTTTGTCATAACAATATTTATCTCGTTTTGTATAAATACCATCTTCCATATCAAATTCTTTGTCTTCTAAAAGACACTCATTAGCTTGAGCATGGGTAAAAATATTGTCAAGTCTATCTGGTACATAAAGTTTTAGTCCTGAGTCCCATAACTCTAAACCTATTTTTTGTGCTTGTTCGTCGGTTAAAAGCCCTTCTTCAACCTTTTTCTCATCTTCGTCTTTTGCATCTTCGTCTTTTTTATTTTCTTCTTTTTTATCATCTTTAGGGGTTAATATTTTGTCATAAACAGTATAACCACCTAAACCACCAACTAGTAATGATAAGATAACAAGTAGTGCAACTAATCCTTTGTTAATTTTTTCACCTCCTTATTTTAATTATAAACAAACGTTCATCTAAAATCAATGTTTAATCTTTTTTGTATGTAAAGTAAGAATATAATTTATGATGTTTTTGGTGTTAATACCCGATAATTATTTATATAGCAATTTTCGACAAAATATGATACTATTGAAATAGAGAGGAGTAATATAAATGGACAAACAACAAATTGATTTATATTTAACAACTAACGCGAAATACTTTGAACCTACAGCTATACCTTTACTTAGACAAAAACTAGAAAATGGGGATGCAAACACTCTTGCTACCTTACAATCAATTGAATTAAAAGATCCGACTGTCATACTTATTGTTTCTGTTTTATTAGGATCTTTAGGTGTTGATCGTTTTATGCTTGGTGATGTTGGTATGGGTATTTTAAAACTTTTGACCGTAGGTCTTTGTGGTGTTTTAACTATCATTGATTGGTTCACAGTTTCTAGTCGTGCGAAAAAAGCAAATCTAGCTAAAATATCATTAGTTTTATAATGAATAAAAAACTTAAAGGTATTTTAATTATATTGTTTATAACAATGACATATTCTGCTATTGCTTACGCATTAGATATTAGAATATGTCTTTTTTACAATCTGTTTAAAATCCCTTGTCCAAGTTGTGGACTTACCCGTTCCTTACTTGCTCTTTTATCGCTAGATTTTGCTAAAAGTTTACAGTATAATATAATGACCATTCCATTTATAATGTTAATTATTTTTATAATTGGTGGACACTTTATTGATTACTTATTAAAACAACAAAAGTTTGATTGTTTTTTGAACAAGTATAAAATTGTTTTAATTATTATAGTAACAACATTAATGATTATATCTTGGATTTTAAATTTAAATAATCCATTATTATATTAGAACTTTTGTAACACAGTTAACTATTAACTGTGTTTTTTAATGAAAAAACGCGTTTCGCGTTTCTTATTAATTTTAATCTGACAAAAATTTTTGTAAAATGTTTTTTAATAATTCTCTATCAATTGGCTTTGATATATACTCATTAAATCCTTCTTGTAAATACTTTTCTTTTGATCCTTCAATTGCATTAGCTGTTAATACAACTGTGGGGATTTCAAAGTTTTCCAATTCTTTTAATTGATTAAATGTTTCAACACCACTTATATTTGGCATCATATCATCCATAAAAATTAGATCATAATTATTTCCGTTTTTTATCTTATCAATACATTCTTGACCATCAGTCACCGATTCTATTTCTAATTTATATGATTCTAACAATTTTGCTACAACTTTGATATTCATTTTATTATCATCAACAATTAGGACTTTTTTGCCTTTAAAAGTTAATATTTCTTTTTGTTTGTCACCCATAAATTTAGAAACAACCTGATTTAACTCATATTTATCTAATGGTTTTGATAAGTAGTCATCAAATCCTTCTTCAAGATATTTTTCTCTCATTCCAAAGATTGCATTAGCAGTAAGCGCGACAGTTGGAATACTATAATTTTCTATTTGTTTTAATTTTTTAAAAACTTCAGTTCCTCGCATTTTAGGCATCATGTCATCTAATAAAATTAAATCGTACTTTTTCCCTGAATATATTAAATCTAAACAATCTTGACCGTTTTCCACAAAGTCCATTTTGGGATTTGCTTTTTCTAACAATTTTTTGATTAATTTTAAATTTAATTTATTATCATCAACAACTAGTATCCTTTTCCCAGTTAAGTCTATTAATTCAGTGGCTTCATTTTTATCATCCTGCGTTTTAATTTCTTTAACTTCTTCTATTCTTTGGTCTAAAGCTACAGTGAACTTAGAACCCTCACCATACTTACTTTGAACAACAATATTACCTTGCATTAATTCAATTAATTGTTTTGTAATAGCAAGTCCTAGTCCGGTACCTTCAATTGTTGTGTTTAAGTCTTCATCTAATCTTTGGAATTTTTTAAATAATTTATTAACATCATTCTTTTTTATTCCGCGTCCAGTATCTTCTACTGATATAATCAATCTACATACTTTATTTTTAATAACACAATTAACAGTAAATTCTACCCAACCCTTTTTAGTGTATTTAACAGCATTGTTCAAAAGGTTAATAATAATCTTTTTTATATTTGCGGCATCACCATATAAATATTTGGGAATATCACTCGCAATATCAACTTTTAGCTCTAAACCTTTATCCTGTGCTTTAGGTTCTATTAATTTAACCATATCAGTAAATAACTTTTTGGCTTCAAAATTAGAATTAACTATTTCCAATTTTCCTGCCTCTATTTTAGATATATCTAAAACGCCGTTAACTATATCAAGTAAAATATCAGACGCTTGTAAGACATCCTTAGCGTTTTCTTTAGCATCTGTTAATGTATTTGATTCTTCTATACACTGACTAAAGCCAACTATTGCATTTAATGGAGTTCTGATTTCATGACTCATACTAGATAGAAATTCACTTTTTGCATTATTAGCTTTTTCAGACGCTTCTTTTGCTATGTTAAGTTGTTCAATTAATTTCAAATCAGGATTTTCAATGGTATGAAACATTATTAAAGTTGCAAATGTTGCTAAAAATTCTAAACAAATTAATTCTGGTTTTGCACTTCTTATAAAAACTATAAAAACTATAAAGAGTAATAACATAATGATTGGTACAATTTTACCTTTTAAAATCTTGCGATATTTCATTGCTACAAAAAAGGTGAAAACAAGAACAATTCCCGAAACAACAGTTGTTATATCAACTGCTAATCCAACGGAAACCATATAACTTAAGTCTTGTGTTACCGCTAAACTAACTGGAGTTGCAAATATCGCCGTAATTACTACGGCATTTATAATAATATACCATTTTAATGCTTTTTGTGTTTTTATTCCTGATACATATAAAACATACATAATCAAATTAATAAAATAATTAACAATAAATGCACATTCTATTTTATTAGAAATTTTAATTATACTTTGGTCGGTTGTCCCTTTATATAATAAATATACCGCCACCAAGCAAAAAATCGTCATAAAGAATGTATCTATAATCATACCGAAATAGAAGTCATTTTCTTTCTTAATTTTGGACGTTTTAGTTAAATATAAAATTATTAAAAATATATTTAAGACTAAACTACATAATGGAATATATAAATTATACACAAGCAAAACCTCCTACTTTACTTTCTTAAACCAGTTAACTTTTTAGAAAGTAAAAACGCATTGTCTTTATTATATTGAATTTCTTTTAAGTGGGAAAAAGCTTCTTCATTAGTTGTAATATCATTAACAACTTTTGCTTTTCCAATTAATTTTTCATCACTTAAATCAAGTTTATATTCGATATGATCAATATCGCAATCGGCAACCAACTCTTTTTTTAAATCTTTCCATTGCTGTTTCAATGTTTTACCTTTAGATTCTAAATGTTTTCTAGTATATGAAGAGTATTTCTCCATTAAATTGTAATAAGTTGTTTGCATAATTTCCTTTAATTCACTGGTCTTTTCTGCTATATCGTCTTGTTTACCAACAATAAATTCTTCACCTCTTACGGCATAACACTTTTTGCTTCCAACTTCATCGTAATGCATAGTAATCGGTACGATAACTGTCCCAGTTTCTTTTGCCAACTTAATAGCACCCCAATTCATATCTTGAATTAGCCAACTTTCAGAATTGTGGTCATCAGCATTATGTTTTTCATCCTTCATTCCGTTGTCTTCTAAATTCCAATATCCTTCGGGATAAACAATTATATTTCCGTTGTTTTCAACTACATATTTCATTTTTTCGTAAGATGATTTTCTACTATTCTGATCATTCCGATCAACTAAAATCATTCCGTAAGCCCACAAACCAAGACCATTTGAAGTTTCAAGTGCTAAATGTTTATTACCGAAAACAATATATCCACTTTCATTAACAGCATTTACTCCTAAAACTATATCATCAGCTTGTCTATGATTTATAACAAAAATCTTGGGTTTACCATCTTTAGAAAGTTTACTTCTGCTATCTATCTTTAATTTATATTTTGATTGTGTTTTATATGGTATTCTTAACAGTGGTGCAACAAGTTTTCTAATCTTTATACCTTTTCTTGACAAAGTATCTTCAACCTTATTACTTAATAAGTAATCAACACTGTGACTAGTTTGATTAAAGATATCATTTAATAAGATCTTTAATTTTCCTTTTTTTTCTAACTTTCCTTTATTTTCCATAACAATCCTCCTAAGTGTTTAAGTGCCGCTATTATAGAATAAAAAAGAAATTATGTCAATTTTTAACATAATTTCCCTATATATTTATAATTGTCCCTTTATTAATTTCAGCCATATTGCTTTTAATTAATGAAACAACATCATCTAATTGTAATTTTAGTTGTTCGCCACTATCCATGTCTTTAATAGTAACTACTTTTTCAAGTATTTCATCTTCACCCAAAAAAGCAACATATTTTATATTAACTTTGTTAGCAAAACCAACTTTATTTTTAAATTTTTTATCTTCAAAATATATTTGAGTTCTAATGCCATTGTTTCTAAGTACAGAAGAAATATTAATAGCGTGTGATAAATCGCTAGTCATTGGAATAATTAAAATGTCTGCAGGAGCATTATAACCATTATTTATATATTCCTTTTCATTTAAAATATAAAACAATCTTGTTAAACCAATTGACATTCCAACACCAGGTAACTTTTTATCAGTATAATACTCAGCTAAGTTATCATACCTACCACCAGAACAAATACTTCCTATTTCTGGGTTTTTATTAAATATTGTTTCATATACTGTTCCTGTGTAATAATCTAATCCACGTGCAATTGAAATATCAATTTGGCAACACTCTGTTGGCACATTAAAATTTGAAACATTTTCGTAAACTAGTTCAAGTTCACTAATACCTTGATCAAATGTTTCGTTTTTTCCTGAAAAAAATTTTAAACTTTGGATAATTTCTTCGTTATTTCCTTTGATTTTAATAAATTTTAATATGTTATTACAAGCTTCATCATTAATTTCTAATTTTTTCAATTCTTTTATTAATTCAGATTCACTAATTTTTGAAATTTTATCAATAACTTGCATTATATCAACAGCTTTTTCTTCTAAATTTAATATTGCAAAAAAACCTGATAATATTTTTCTGTTATTTATTTTAATTGTAAAATCTGTTAGCCCTAATTTATTAAAAACTTCATACATCATACTTATTATTTCTGCATCGTTTAAAATATTTAATTCATTATCTCCAATTATATCAATATCAGCTTGGTAAAACTCTCTAAATCTTCCCCTTTGAGCTCTTTCACCTCGGTAAACCTTTCCAATTTGATATCTTTTAAATGGAAAATTAATATCATTATAATTTTTAGCAACATATTTAGCTAATGGTACAGTTAAGTCAAAACGCATAGTAATATCGGTTTCACCTTTGTTGAAGCGATAAATTTGTTTTTCTGTTTCGCCACCAGCTTTAGCTAATAAAATTTCAGTTTTCTCTAAAATTGGGGTATCTAATGGATAAAAACCATATAATTCATATACTTCTTTTAATGTTTGTTCAATTTTATTAAATTGAATTTGATCTTTTGGTAGTAATTCCATAAATCCTGATAAAGTACTAGGATTAACTTTACCCATAATATCATCTCCTAATTTGATTTTTTATCGATTGTTAAAGGATATAGTATAAGACTAATATATATTATATTGAAATAAATTAAATTGTTGGCAACAAATCTCATACGGTAATGAACTTGACTATCTAAATCATTTTTTAACATTATATTACTAATAATTGAATTGTCAAATATTCCTCTTAGCATTATTATCATAACAATTAGGTTTGATATGATAAATAATACATTGTATTGATTGTTGTAATTGATGTTTTTTTTGTTTTTAATAAATCCTACTGCATTTAAAATTAACAGAATTACAACCAATAGATAAATTAAAACTGTATTAAAACCTGGTATATGTGGTAATCCATAACTTGTACATATAGTAAGTAGGACTATGTTTACTAAAAAGATTATGTTTTTGATTAAATATAATTTTTTATTCATATAACTCACCACTTTCGACTACTAAGCTAGAAATAGAATAAATAGCATTAATTCTACTTGCTAAATTAATCATTATAATATTAGCTTTAAAGTCATTGATATTTTCAAGATTATTGCTACGGTATTGGTAGTTATCTGTTAACGTATTAATTACTGAGTCAGATGAAGTCATTGTTAACATCGCCTGTACAAGAATTGGTGTTATATTTAAAGATTCGTTATGTTTTGATAATACGTGATATTGGTTAATCACATCTAAAACACCAACTTGAAAATTATCGTTTATCATATTAAAAAATTCTACTTCATTCATTATATTTTGTTCTTTAGAATATTCCCAAAAATCTAAAGATTCAATAAATTCCACCTTTTCGTTTAAATACTTGACCACATTAGTTATTTCTTCTTCTGGTAAATAACTATTATGAAGTTTCTCAATTTTTGAAATATTATTTTTTGTGTTTTCCACAGTTGTTTTTATGCTATCCATTTCTGCTCCCGTTTGAAAATCATAAGTATAACGACGAGTTCTTAAACCAATAACATGTTCAATATTACTGATAATTAAATAGCCACTTATGCTAACAATAACAATTGTTAACAACATGTTTAATGATTTTTTCATCATATCACCCTTAAACTATTATAACATAAAAAAGATAATCATTGTTGATTATCTTCGACACTTTCTGTCAATTTTACTTGAGTTTCTTTTATTTCTCCATCTCGGTAATATTTAAGAGTCATAATTTCTCCTATATTATATTTATATATTAGGAATCTAAAATGTCCAACATCTGTTATTTTAGTTTTATCAACCTCTAATAATACGTCGCCTCTTTTAATACCTGCTTTATCAGCTGGTGAATCCTTGCTAACATTTATAATAGCAATTCCATTTTCAAATGCTTCATCATATTGAAGACCATGACTATATAGTGCATAAGTTTCTTTAGCATCAGAAATTTCTATACCTAGTAATGGTCTTTTTATTTCTTCGCCTTTTTCTAGACGAGTAACAGCACTCATAACAATTTCAATAGGTATAGCAAAACCCATTCCTTCAATTTCATCTTTAACTAATTTTAATGAATTTACACCAATAACTTCACCGTTAATATTTACAAGAGGTCCTCCACTGTTGCCAGGATTAATTGCTGCATCGGTTTGAAGAACATCCATCATAAAGTTACCATTTGGCACATTTACAGAAACAGTTCTGTCTTTACCTGATAAAATCCCTTTTGTTACAGTACCCATGTACTCAACACCAAGTGGTGATCCAACAGTAAAAAGAGTATCACCAAGTTCAAGTTTTTTACTATCACCAAGTTCTACAACCTTTAAAACAGCTTTTTGATCAATTGATAAAACGGCAATATCGGCAAAGACATCACTACCCAGTAGTATTGCCTCACTTACTTCTCCATTATTGCTTAATACTTTGATTGAATCAGATTTTTCTATAACGTGATGGTTAGTAATAATATACCCTTTTTGGGCATCTTTCTTGTATACAAATCCAGTTCCTGTTCCTATTAAACTTTTACCTTTATAAGACTCAATTAAAACAACCGCATCATAAACTTTTTCAACAGCCGGTTGAATAGTATCTGCTTCGGTAACTTGTACATCTTTAACTGTCTTTATTACGTTATCATTCTTTATCGGATAATTAACTACTAAAAAATAAGTACCTGTAACACCAATAAAGAACGCTAAAATTACAGTTGAAATATAAATAATTCGCTCACGCATAATATCACTCCTATTTCATATTAATTATATCCCGCCAATTATCGGGGAATCCAATTTTATTCAAAATTATATTTAAAGGAACTGTATCAACTTTACCATCTAATATGTCAATTTCATATCCAATCTCGTACATTAATTCTTTAAACTCATCTTGAGTCAGCATTTGCTTTTCGATAAGAACTAGTGCATATAGATCGTTTTTGCCAAAGTTATATTCATCATCCGTCATATCAATATCAAGTAATCGATGATATCTGGTATCAGGAATCTTTCTTTGAGTCCGGTTATCATATAAAATATCTTCATGAGCACATAAATTTCGATAATTAGATAAAAGAGACAAATAAATACCTAATGTTTCAGTATCTAAGTTGTAATTTTCAGCCAATTCTAGTTGATCTTCAGGTTTTAATATACTGTATAGCTCTGAAACAATACCTAAAGATAATACTTTAACTAAAATCCACATTGGAATATAACCGTAATTACTTAAATAATGTAGGGTTGCTGTGTGACGTTTACCGTTAACTCTTATTTGTCTTTTCATTTTATTTATAACATCACGGACTTGTGCTAATTTATAACTTTCTTGATTAAAGTTTTTAGGATCTAAATAACTTTTTTCCTTAATACCATACTTTTTAGATAGTATGTAACTTATTTTAGACTTAACATTGTTCTCAATAATTAAAATGTATTGAAACATAATATTTCTGATCTTACGATCAAATAAAAAGGTCGCATACAATTCTTCAAAGGTAGTTCCCGGAAAAAATTTTCTATCTTTATAAGATCTCATAAATAAATGACGATAACCGCTTATGAAAAAATAATTTTCACGATATAAAACTTCTTTTGCTTTTTCAGGATCATTAACAATAAGACCCTTACTTTTTAATATTTCAATCTGTTCATCTAATGTCTTAAATATTTTACTGCCCATCGTATCACCTATTATTAATTATAACATAAATTTATTTTTTTGTTAAATAATTTTATAACAAAAAAAAGCATGTTTTAATGAATGAAATTTTCATATCTCACTCTAATAAAATAGCATTTTATTTATTGTTAGTTCTCAAAAAATTTAACTATTCCACTAGCAATAGCAAGACTTAGTCTTTGTTGATAATATTTTTTCCTTAATAGATATCTTTCGTTAGAATTAGTTATAAATCCCGCCTCTATTAGTATTCCTGGTTGTGTAATACGCTTA
>LFRM01195381.1_pt2 | contig 12197 bp, 6 predicted proteins | sample 618341 | NCBI WGS metagenome assembly LFRM01 (sample SAMN03654438, study PRJNA283298) | anaerobic digester metagenome | isolation source: pool of bioreactors CSTR01a, CSTR02a, and CSTR03a thermophilic anaerobic... | place: Denmark: Kgs. Lyngby | collected 2014-05-21
CAAATCCCCCGACTAACAGGTAATTGGTCAAGAGCAATTCCTTGATAAAGGGCTTATTCACCCTGTTCCCCTCCTTCCAGTTCAGAAAAAACAAAGACATCCTCGATGGAGCGGCCAAAATTTTTCGCCAGTTTATAGGCCAACACCAGGGAAGGGTTGTACCGGCCAGTCTCGATGGAGATAATGGTCTGCCGGGAAACTCCCACCACATCGGCCAACTGCTCCTGCGTCAGGCCATTCTTTTCCCGCAACTCCCGCACCCTGTTCTTCAAATTGCGCTCACCCCTCCATGTAAAGCAAACTTTACGTAAAGCTTCATTTACATTATAGGGGAGGAGGGGATGGATGTCAAGGAAATTTTACATTACAAGGGTCAGGATAATGTATATCAGTACTTTATAATAGTTTAACATTACCTACAAAACAATTATAAAGGAATGAATAGCAATAGATAGTAATTGTCAATTATTTTGGAAAATTGGGAGGGAAACATGTTTAATTTATAGAATTAAGTAATATATTATCAATCCATATATTCATTATATTCAAATACGTAAGACAAGAAAGAGCAGATTAAATGATCTGGGGATAGAAGTAGAGCGTTTTGGTATAAAAATATGACCATCATAGGGGAAAAGGGTTATGCAGCGCGATGATACATCGTTCAGTAAATGTCTAAAAAATCTTATATTGAAAGGGAAAGAGAACAACTGCTATATAACATATCAGATCATATTAGATACAATAAATGCAGAAAAGTATAACATATCATTAGATGGAATTGATTTTATTTATAAATCATTAGATGCTAATGGGATAAAGATTGTTGATGAGTTGCCAGAGAACATAGCGGCAGTACATTGTGATAAGCACCAGAACACAGGAATAACAAAATATAGGCAGAAGAAAAAAATAAACACGGAAGAATATAGTTTTAGTTATACAGTAAAGACGAGTAATGCCACTTCTCGTTCATGTCCAGAGGAAGCTTTAGATTATTTGTTGGTTTGCTCTGAAGAAGGATTAAATCTTAATGAGAAGGATATTTTGACTGTTATAAGAAAATGCCGTTTATCTCGAGTGGAAGTAGAACAGTTAATAGAATATCTTTCCTTAAAAGGGATTGAAATACCAGATAAAGTTTTAGATGTTGTTGAGTGGAGGGCATATCATCGTAGATTCAAGATTAAGTAATAGAGAAAAGCGATTATGTTTAAAGCTGTTTTCTAACTTAAAAGTGGAGAAGGATGAATGGACTATGTACGAAATATGCTGGGATAGAGATACCGGGGGCATTTTTTTAAGTGATGAGAAAATGGATGGAATCAGAGGTGAAACCAGGCCTGTCTTTTTTGAAGAACTGGATTTACTTGGTTTTGATAAGTATTGGAATTATCCCCGTGCTGAGGAACCCCTATTGTGGGCTGTAGGTGGACGCAAATATTATTATCAAGGAGAATTGGTCGCAGAAGCTAAAGGTGGTGGCCTATTTAGCTCACCAGAATTAATCATTAAAAAAAATAGATTATCATTAAAACCAGTTAACGTAAAGGAGATGATTGCTAGAAATAACGCATTGCTTCAAGGGCTAGTTCAGCAGTCCATCAAATTCATTTGGCGTTCATACGAAGAGTATAGAAGGAAAGTAGATATAATTGCAGTTGCATTTTCTGCAGGTAAGGATTCCATTGTACTTCTTGATTTGATTCAGAGGACTTTAGAGCCGGGCCAATTTGTCATAGTTTTTGGCGATACAGGGATGGAAATAAGTGATACCTATAAAGCGCTTGAAGCAGCAAAACAAAGATGGCCTCATTTGACATTTCATACGGCTAAAAGTGCAAAGGGAGCTCGATTAACATGGCAAGAGATGGGACCACCCAGTCGTATACATCGCTGGTGTTGTGTTGTTCATAAATCAGCTCCCACTTTGTTGTTACTTCGCCGCTTGGCCGGCAAGGATGCGGTTAAAGCTTTAATTTTTGACGGTGTACGTCACGAAGAAAGTGCAAGACGCTTAGCCTATTCAGCTATTACTGAAGGTGGAAAACATAAATTGCAAATAAATGCTAGCCCCATAATTACCTGGAATGCAGGCGAGATATTCTTGTATCTCTTTAGTAGACGTTTATTCTTAAACAAAGCGTATCGATTTGGTGTCACCCGAGTGGGTTGTTCGGTTTGCCCAATGGCAGCAAAATGGTGGGATGTTATTAGTTGGAAAGTATATCGCCAGGATATGGAAGACTTTATCGACGAATTACGCACATATGCGGTTAGGATTGGCGTTTCTGAACAAGATGTTGACAACTACATTGAAGAAGGAAATTGGAAAGGCAGGGCGGGTGGACGGTATCTTCCAAACGGTGGAAATCGTGTTATTGAGCAAATTGAAGGTAATAAAGTTATTTTTTCATTGCGACAACCTGCTGAAGACTGGGAAGAGTGGGCAAAAACCTTGGGTCGTTTAGTAAGGACTGGGAAAGACCAGGGTTTTATTGAAAGGGGCGATGTTTCATATCCTTACCAAATTCGGCGCTTTAATAACAGTATCGTTATTGAGGTTGATGGCCTGGGTCATGCCGATCGTTATGTATTCAGTGCATTTCGTGCAGTTGCTCTTAAGAGTGCTTATTGTACGCACTGTCAGGGCTGTCAAGTAGAATGTCCAACTGGTGCATTAAATATTACTGATAAAGTAAAAATCGGAGAAAATTGTACAGCTTGTGGGTTATGTCTAAATCTTCATGGTACCGCATGCCTTGCCGCTAAATCATTGATTGTGAGTAAAGGGGGTCTAGATGTGAAGAGCAATGATAGGAAGGTCTTACATACCTACCAACACTTTGGAATGGAAAAAGAGTGGCTTACCAATTTTTTCATTAGTGGCAAAAAATGGGTTAGTCATAATAACCTGGGTAATCGGCAATTTGACGCTATGCTCATGTGGCTAAAACACGCAGAATTAATAACGGGTAGCAAGGAATCATTAGATATAACAGAATTAGGTGAGAAGTTAGCCCAGCGGAGCACGGAAGATATACTAACCTGGGCAGTGGTATGGACCAATTTGGTGCGCAACTCTGCCCCTGTTAGGTGGTATGCTACCCAGGTACCGTGGGGCTCGATTATGACAAAAAAAGAATGGGTAGATGAGATAGGAAAAATTTATCCACAAAGTGAAAGCACGAGGAAAAATGCAATGACGGCTTTATTTAATTTGTTGACTAAGACCCCATTAGGGAGTGAATTGGGACTCGGAGAAAAGACGGAGCCTAGTAACAAAATTGGCGGTGCGTTGTATAAGAAGGGTTGGGACAAGCCACTACCAGCAGCTATCCTATACTCTTTGTACAGATATGCGGAAAAGAAAGGTCGTTACGAGTTGACAGTTAAAGAATTATATGAAGGCGCAGAGGAAGGACCATATATAGCATTTGGCATTGACGAGGGCAGATTAAAGGGTATTTTGAAAGGATTGTCAGCTCGCGGGGATGGCTATATAAAAACAAGTATTGTACGTGATCTGGATAACATTTTCCTAGACCAAGGAAGAAAAGCTATCGATGTGTTAGACATTGAATGATTGTAGTTTTAAGAAGTGCGTGTGAATACAGATGTGTGTTAAAATGGTCTATCATTCTTGATTGAGGTTTTCATCGGCGTAAAAGTATGGCTCAGCTTAAACATGCTATAATTTGGCTTATCTGTTATAAGTGCGGATAAGGAGTGGTGTGAATGTGGCGTTATTGTGATTACCTTGCTGTGAGCGAGGATTTTATCCCTGTTTTTTCAGAAGAAGTTGACAATAACAACAAAGGGAGCTGGAAATTTTTCATTCCCCATTTGCAGATGCGGAATCTCCTTGAAAAATTGATTGTTTCCTTAGAACGTGGGCGCAATAGTGACAAGCTTTCCCATTGGCTTACTGGCGCATATGGGACCGGCAAGACGTATGCTTCCTTTGTGGTCAAACACATCCTTGAAGATGATATTGAGGAGATTGAAGATTATTTTCAAAAGCATGAACTTATAACACCCCTCTGGCCACGTATAAAGGCTATAAGAGAGAACAAGCGTTATCTGGTAGTATACCGCTCAGCAGCAGATCTTTTGTCTGGTTCAATAACGTCTAACCGTCGTCTCATGATGGAAATGGAACAGGCAATTAAAGAAAAATTGCACGAGCAGGGTTATTCATATACTGTTAGTACTGGTATCATGCACCAACTTCTTAACAGATTGAGCGAGAAGGGCGGAATTATTGACTGGGAAATGGCCTTTAATAAATATCGTGGGTATTTCCCAACGGTAGCTTCAGCAGACGAAGTAATCGACCGATTGCATAACGGTGATTTACAGATAGCGGAACAGGTAGCTAATATACTTGAACAGGAAGGTATTTCTTTACATGATTCTCCCACAGCTATGAAGGCATGGATAAAAGATATTATTAATGAAAATGATTTACAGGGAATAATTTTTATCTGGGATGAGTTTACCGATTACTTCGCTAATAATGTGCCCGTCACTCCTTTGCAAGAACTTGCACAGGCAACTGTAGATATGCCATTCTATCTATTTATAGTGACCCATAAAGCCTTAAGTCAGTTTTCCCGTATTGATGATGATACTAGGAGAAAGCTGCTTGATAGATTCCATACTTGTCAACTAGAAATGACCCCAGTAACTGCCTATAAGCTTATCGCAAATATTATTGAGGCTAAGGCCGGTGTTGAGTGGGAAGCGAAGCGGGATTCTCTTTGGAGCAATGTAGATGTTGCAGTATTACATATTAACCTTTTAGGCGAAAGCGTCAAGAAAGAGGAACTTAAGCTCCTTACCCCAATTCATCCCTTTACGGCTTACCTCCTTGCTACTATTTCTTCTTTATATAGCTCAAGCCAGAGAACTCTTTTTCAATTTCTTAAGAAGGATGACCCAGGATCGTTCCAGTGGTTTGTTAACAACTATCCAAGGGACAATTGGTATTGGTTAACACCTGATTTTCTCTGGCAGTACTTTTTCGAAGATTTTAAAATTGAAGATATTGAGAATATAAGTGACATACTTAATCATTACCACACCAATAAGGGAGATCTCAATCAGGAAGAATTACGAGTGTTTCAAGTTATGCTACTACTTACTGTGCTAGGGCGCCAAACCCAAGGTACACATGCTTTACTTAAACCAAGTCTGTCTGTTATTAAGCGCATGTTTGTAGGTACCGAACTTTATCATCAGGTTAATGATATTGCAGAAAAGTTGTGTGCCAGAGGTTTTATGCATGCCATTCCCGCTGAAGATGATTTTGAATATATAATACCTACAGTAACTATTGATCATAATAAACTACGACGGTATGAAGAACGGGCACGAAATAGTCTAACCTTCGAAAAAATGGTTAATCTCGACAAAACAGATGCCGAATTTGCACCATATCTAAAGGAATTACTATATCTTCAAGGTGCAGCCAAACTAAGGTACCCTGTTAAAATTGTTTCCGCGCAAGAATTAAAATCAAGACACGAACGAATTGTAGGATTTGTGGAACAACCATGCGAAATTGGACTGATATTTGTCGTTGCTGAGGAAGATGAACATTTATATGGAACGGAAGATATTTCATCGGATATAAGTAAAAACTATCCGAATTACTGCATTTTAATCAGTCAAAATGCCTTTGGCAAGAGAAGATGGAACGAATGGATTGGGTATCGGGCGCGAGCCTGGTATCATGAAGAAATGCGCGATAATAATACCAAACGATATTATGAATCAAAGGGTAAAAGAATTGTTGATGAATGGTTTGCAGCAGTGCGTATAGGAAGAATCCGTGCTTTTTTCCGGGGAAAGAAACAAGTAGAACTAGTTGGAAGTGAGGCTATCAATGAGTATCTAAATAATGTTGCAGAGATCGTTTATCCATATGGGCCTGAAAAAATTAGTAGAATTGATACACTTTATGTTTCCAATTGGGGTAAAGCTGGTGCAGAGATAGGCCTTAAAGTAGCACAGAATATTCAACGGCCGTACAAAACTATTGTTGATGAACTGAAAGAACAAGGACTTTGGGAAGAAATAGAAGTGAACAAGTATCCAGAACATCCGTTAATTAAGATGAAGCAAGTGGTAGATAATTTCTTTCAAGAACAAGACCATGTTTTTCTTAAAGATCTGTGGGATGCGCTACAGGAGCCACCTTACGGGCTATTACCTTCCCCAATTGGTATTCTAATTTTTGCCTATTTGTTGAGAGACTATGCACAAGGTTACTATTACTCAGACGGGTATAATTCTTTGCCCCTTAATCCGAATAAATTGGCAGAAATAATTGAGAAGATCTTAAAGGGTGCAAAGCTATCGGAATTCTATACAATAAGAAAGATGTCAAAACAAGGAGAAGCATTTTGCAAATTGGCTAGGGAAGTCTTTCATTTAGATCTTGATCAGACCGCTTATCCTGAAGAGACTAGAAAAAATATACGCAAGCAGATAATGGAACTAGGTTATCCTTTATGGACAGTAAGGTATTACGTGAAAAAGAATCCTGGCTTTGTATCGATGGGAGAATTAGATACAGCTATAGAAAAGTTGAACGAAATAATAGCCTATGAGCGTGATGAACTTAGTGACGAGGAGATTCAGGAAATCGTTGATAGCTTACGTCCCATAAAATTTGACTTATCACGATTGTTTGGAAGAGAACGAATGCAAGTAGGTATGGAGCACTTCTTGTATCTCAATTCGCCCAAACTAAACAATTTTATGGATATCCTTAATATTGGTATACCTCGGGTGATGAGTTTTTTGCGGAAGTATCTAAATGAAGATGTTTACTTATGGGAAGAAGAAAGGGTAAAGGAAAAATTACCTCTGGTTGCAAGCGAATTCGATTTCGTAGATTCATTAAACAAGTTGTTGGAAGTTAGGAAAAAGGATCTACAAGAGTTACGCGAGCATTTTATTAATTGGTTTGATTGTAAGTTACCTTTGTATTTTTTTGTCGAAGGACAAAATGAGGATATAGCAGGGGCAATTAACAGCCTCAATAATCTTATTTATCACAATAGTAAGGATCTAAAAGTCGATGCGGCTGAAGATATCCGTCGTTTAAGTGGTACATTACGTTCGTTACTATCGAGCGGTAGTATCCCTTTGACAAAGATCCTTATCGAAAAATACTCTGGGCAGACATTGAGTGAAAAGGAAGCGGCTCAAGTCTATGCTGATATTCCAGATTTAAGGGATTCGTCTGAAGATGAGGTTAAAAGAGCTATTTTGATTGCGTTATCAAGACAAGCGAAGCAGAAGAAAATATCAGAAGTGCGTCGCACCTGGCAAATAATTAGTGACAGCGCTTCACCAGAAGAATGGAGTGAAAAAATGCGAACACCCATCCAATGGGTCATAGAGGGTTTGGAACATCATAACTTTATTAAACAGTACAGTAATATCAGTAATATGTCAGAGGATGAACTTGAGCAGATGATTTTATATCTCAACAATAACAGGGCTGAACTGGAAGTATTAAAAGATTCCCAGTATATCTTGCAAAAGCTTATACAAGTTGCAGCTGGTGATTATGCTGACCTTGTGTATCAAGCAGAAGCTGGGCTTGAAATCCAATCCTTCGTTTACAAGCAAATGGATGGTAACGTGTTTAGTTGGCCTATGCGAATGAATGAAATTAATCGTTTAGTTCGTGGCTGGATACATGATAATTATAAAGAAACCGCCTATCGGAAAGTAGCTAAAATGATTGATCTTTTATCTCCAGACGAGATTAAACAAATCTTAAAGAGTATAGTTGCTGAGGATGCATTAATGGGTGTCAGATTGTTAGCTGCTATTAAAGGAAAAGATATATAATTAATTGGAGTGGTTGCTATGTTAAGATTCGAAAGTGTTGACACTTTAATCTCTTATTTGGAATCCGAACGGGTCAAGGGTGAACGTTTTGCTACTCGTTTTATTCTTCTCAGTGGATGCAATACCTGGGACGATTTTATATTAAAAATGGCTAATCAGGTTGATAAAATTATATATTTGTCTAAATATTGCACTTCGCCTAATGTATTACCTAATATGCATAAATTGATGCAAGATTTTAAAGAAGTAGAAAAATATTATGACAGTGTTTTACTGTTACCTTTGGCTGAATGTATTAGATTAAATCCTGTAGATCAAAAAATATTACGTTCACTTGCTTTGTTGCCCACCAATAAGATACGTCGCTTGTACGTGCCCCTCTTGAATGTGGAAGAATATTTTTACCAGGAAATGGAACATATTGTTAGGTTTAAAGCAGGTGGGCTTCCCGAAATATGTCTTTTATATGGCGAAGGAAGGGCTGAGGTTGTAGTTGCTCCTTTTGTTGCAGACCATATTAATATACAATTAGTAAATGGTATTCAGGAATACTTGTCGTTGTGGGAGAAGGGAAGTATTCGTAAAGCATGGTTGGTAACAAGCTTAGCACAACATTTGCCCATATTGCAGACACAGAGCGAGTGTCGTTTGTTTCATTATCCTTCGGCATTTGTATATCTTAACAGCAATATTGTTAATGGGTTACTTAAGGAAGAATGGGGCTCCCAAGAACAGTGGGAATGGTTAGCTTCCAAGGTGCAAGCAGGGGATGATCTAGACCGTTTGGCAGGAAACATATTGAATGTTGCCGGATTTAATGCAGAACAACTATTTACTTTGTGGAATAGTTTAGGTTATGAATTACGTTGGCTTATTTGGTTATGGAGTAAATTGAGAAGTGAACGTGGCACCTATTTAAATTACGTTTTGAATAAGCATAACCATATAGATAATTTATTCGATTATGTTTCAATATCTATATTTGACCTGCCGTTATCTCTTGATTTAATTCGTGAAAGAAAAGAATTAATGCAACGTCTTAATATTAATTTGCTTCCCAGCGAATTCTGGGAACTGTATAAAGTTATTGAAGATCCAATCAAACAACTGGCTGTATTAACTGATTTATCTACAGAGGAACTAAATCAAATAGTATTATGTCTTCAGAAGCTAATTACTTCATATCCCTATAGTGAATGGTGGGATTACTTGGAGGTAATATGTCCAAAGTTAGCCTGGTATTTACAGCCTGTAACAACTGGTGATGAATTTGCTGATACTTATTTTTCCGTCTATAAAATCTGCCGTATTATGGACAAAACCAATGATGAATTAGAAAAACTAATTAATCATTGGGCAATTGACCAATTGATTTGGAATTATAGGCCTAGGGGAGATATAGTAGACAGATACCGTAAAAAGGAAACCAAGATTGTTTGGGTTGATGGAATGGGAGTTGAATGGGCAGGTCTATTAACTCAATTACTATCCAGGAAAAATGAGGATATAGAGTGTGAAATTGTTATTGCTAGAAGCAATCTTCCCACAATAACGGAAACTAATAATGAGTGGGGAGCTGAAGATAAAATTATAAGAGATTTAGATGACATTGCCCATCATTATGATTACCAGTTCCCAGATTCTTTTATAAAAACCTTTGGCATTATTGAAGATATAGCAAATAGAACATTAGCATTGCTTTCAAGATATGAAAATATAATTATTACATCTGATCACGGGCTCAGTCGCTTTGCTGCAATTAGTAATAATAAGCATGCCATGCCGGAAGGAGCAGAAGTAAAAGCAATTGGGCGTTATGCTTTGTTGCCTTCGAAGAATTACGACATTAGTAATAACTTATGGCTTGTGTATGAGGATAATGCTATATGGCTTACTCATAATCAGTTTCGAGGCGGAGGAGCGTGGCGTGGTGAGATTCATGGTGGCGCAACACCTGAAGAATGTTTGGTTCCAGTAATAGTTGTCAGAAGGACTAGTCTTGTTGAACCTAAGTTTGAGGTAATAAATAGCAATGTAAAACTAAGTACCAAGAACACAGGTACTCTAGATATAAGATGTAATCGCAAACTAACTGAATTAGATTTGAGATTATTTGGTCAGCTAGTAAAAGGTAAAACCAAAGACGGCTTCATTTGGACATTTGAGTTAAAAGACCTTGAAGTCGGTAAATATACTGGCAATCTATGTCGTAGCAGTCGTATCCTTGATAAGGTTTCTTTCACAGTAAGCAGAGGGTTAATAGAAGATGATCTTGGTTTGTGAGGTGTTAATTGATGAGCATTAGCAAAGAACTACAGGATAAAATTAAAACTTATTTCCGAGATATGGTGGTATATAAGCATCCTACACAGAACAAATTTTTCTCATCATTAAGTATTCCCCCATATTTACGTGATTGGATGATAATGCGATTTGCAGATGAGGATGGGAAAGTTGATTTAGATAAAGTAAGTAAGTTTGTTAAGAAGCATATACCAGGAAAAAAGGATTGGGAATTGCTAAAGAGTTATATGATAAATGAAGGCGAACGGGTTAGGTTTTTAGCCAAACTACGGGTAGAGCTAGATGTAAGAACAGGTCAGGGTTTGTTTACATTGCCAGATTTGGGTTTTCCAAGGCGTAAACATGAGGCCATAGTAAGCGATTACGTACTGCGGAAAAATCGAAAGAGGCTCTTGACTGATAGCGAAAATTGGGGTGTCATTGAATGTGAATGGAATCCAGTCGGACTTAGTGGACGGGACGGCGATGGTGCAATTTATATGATAGATTATAAACCTTTTCAACCATACAGTATCGATATTGCATACTACCAAAATGCGCGTAAGGAATTTACTCTCGATGAATGGATTGATGTATTGCTTTTAGCCGTTGACTATAACCCACTGGGTTTTTTAAATACGCGCCAGAAAATAACTTTATTGAGCAGATTATTACCCTTTGTTGAAAAGCGGACAAACTTAATTGAGCTTGCACCAAAGGGAACAGGTAAATCCTATATGATGTCACAAATATCAAAATACGGGTGGTTAGTTAGTGGCGGAAGTATAAGTAGGGCCCGTCTATTCTATGATATTAGCCGAAAGGTTCCAGGTTTGGTAAGTAGATATGATTATGTTACTTTTGATGAAGTACAAACAATAAGTTTTCCGGATATAGATGAAATTAGGGGGGCTCTGAAAGGGTATCTAGAACAGGGAGAATATCGTGTAGGCGATTATAGGGGTGTAGGGGACGCAGGGTTGATTTTAATGGGGAATATTTCGGATGAAAAAATGAATGAGAACGCCAAGATGTTTTCTGAGCTTCCCCTTGCATTTCAAGAATCAGCCATAATCGATCGTTTCCATGGCTTTATTAAGGGTTGGGATATTCCGCGGATGAGGGAAAATATGAAAGCTGAAGGTTGGGCATTGAATGTTGAATATTTTTCTGAAGTGATGCATGTACTTCGGAACGAAATTGTTTATTCGGCCTTGGTTGAAGAACTTCTGAGTGTTCCAATGTCTAGTGATACGCGTGATACAACAGCAATAAAACGCATTTGTACTGGCTTTATGAAATTATTATTTCCGCATGCTAAAAGTCCAGAGTACATTGATAAAGAAGAGTTTAGAGCTTACTGTCTCGAGCCAGCACTTCAGATGCGAGGTATTATAAAAAGACAGCTTCATTTAATGGATAACGAATATAGCTACAGTGTTCCTGATATTCAGTTACGCTAGATAGAACAGACAGCAATTATATTTATTATGATATATATTGAGGTAGGTGGTTTTTCAGTGGGAACTCAGCGCTGCTACAATTGTGGACAACCTGTTGTCAAGGATGTTGCGGCTTTAAACAAAAAAATGCTAGGGCATTTTACTAAAAGATTGCTGTGCATAAATTGTTTAGCTGGATATCTAGATTGTACGGAAGATGAATTAAATGACTTAATTGAAGAGTTGAAGGAACAAGGTTGCACACTTTTTATATAATAATTGCCAACTCTCGCCAAAGGTGGTAAACAATTACACTACAGCAGTGTTCTAAACTTGGGTAATCAATAACGTCCGAAGACAGTCCATAATCCTAATTGAATTGGGGAAGCACAATCTAGTATTAGCTTTATTACAATATGCGATATTTTAGGGAATACTCTGGTTGATTTGTTCTGGTAAAACAATATGATGCAATAGCAGGTATTAGAGCCAGGATTTAACATTGGAGGGAGACATAGTGCAAGAGTATAAAGAACTAGTGGCAAGCAGGGTTCATGAGTATTATTGGGAATACGACTGGAACTGTGCCACAACGGTGCT
>LFRM01325892.1_pt1 | contig 12193 bp, 14 predicted proteins | sample 618341 | NCBI WGS metagenome assembly LFRM01 (sample SAMN03654438, study PRJNA283298) | anaerobic digester metagenome | isolation source: pool of bioreactors CSTR01a, CSTR02a, and CSTR03a thermophilic anaerobic... | place: Denmark: Kgs. Lyngby | collected 2014-05-21
CCTTCTAGATCCGGGCATCTCGATGATCGAGGAGATGCTGGGTATTCCCGTAGTTGGAACAATCCCCTATCTAGAACTTGATTTTAAAGAGGAGAAAAGCAGTACAGGAAGAAAGCCTCATTCCATTGATCTTGGTGATCCCCAGAAGATAGAAAAAGAGTTAAATAAACTAGCCCACAGCCTTAGAGAAAACCTAGATATGGACTATGTTTATAGGATTATGGATCTTGAAAGCTCTGTGAGGTAGAAGATGCTCCTTACTATTCTTCTTGCTGCCGCTTTGGATTTTATCATGGGAGATCCCAATAACTTTCCTCATCCTGTAAGACTTATGGGAAGCATTATAAACTTTGAAGAAAAGATAAGCAGAAAAATTACGGGCTCCCCCGAGGGCCTTAAAATATCCGGGTTCATTATTGTGCTTTTAAACATTCTTTTGGGCTTTTTTATCCCTTTATTTATACTCACACTCTTAAAACCTTATAGAGTACTCTTTACCATCGCAAATATTTATCTTATCTCCACATGTATTTCGGCAAAATCTCTAAAGGATGAAGCCATGAAGGTTTTTCAAGCCCTAGGTATAGGCCTCGAGGAAGCTAGAAGAAGGCTCTCCTATATTGTGGGCCGAGATACGGCGGCTTTAGAGGAAAAGGAGATTATAAAAGCCACGGTGGAAACCGTGGCGGAAAATACCTCCGATGGCGTTATTGCACCCTTACTATTTATCATGCTGTTAGGGGCTCCCGGTGGATTTATGTATAAATTTGTGAACACCATGGACTCCATGCTGGGGTATAAAAATGACAAATACCAAAATTTGGGATTTTATCCGGCCAAGGTCGATGATCTTTTCAATCTCATTCCTGCCAGGCTTACCGGGCTTTTGATGATCCTATCCTCCCTGGGAAGGTTTGATAGTAAAAATGGTTTAAATATTATGCTACGAGATAGAAAAAATCATGATAGTCCCAACGCCTCCTATCCCGAAGGGGCCACTGCGGGACTATTAGGAATTCAGTTAGGAGGGCCCAGTTATTATAAGGGCAAACCCAAACACAAGCCAACTCTGGGGGATAAAAGAGTGGAGATAGCTAAGGGGCATATCCGAGACTCCATCGAAATAATGTTTCGCAGTGAGATCCTTATGTTAATATTCTATGCTTTACTTTCGCTACTTTTTTAAAAACGGAATCTTTTTCACTTCATTTGCGGTAGTTGATGATTCAAATTTTCTAATCAACTCATATATAAAGGGGGATAAAATGAAACACGGTGGGGACCTTCTCAGTTATAAAGAGTATTATGAGGGAGATCTTATAGATTTTAGCAGTAATATCAATCCCCTAGGTTATCCTCAAGGCCTTGAAGAAGAAATGAATCTAGGTTTTGAGAGCCTTAAAGCCTATCCCGATATACAGTATAGAAAGCTCAAGGAGTCTGTGGCTGAGTACCTTGGCTGCACAAAGGATAATATTGTTCTAGGAAATGGCTCTGTAGAGCTCATTGACAATTTTATATTTTTAGCAAAAAGAGTCATCCTTTGTACACCTTCTTTTTCCGAGTATGAACTAAGAGCGGCAGTTCATGGTAAGGAGCTGGTAAGAATTCCTTACAATGAGGATTTTACGTTAAAGACTATGGCAATAGAAAATCACCTAGAAGAAGGAGATATGCTGATATTGGGCAATCCAAACAATCCCACGGGACTTAGGATAAAAAAAGAGGAACTCCTTAACATCTATTCCATGGTTAACTCCGCCGAAGCCTTTTTATTACTGGACGAAGCATTTTTTGAATTTTGCCCAAGGGACTACGATAGTATTGAGTTATTTAAAAGCTTTGACTATGATAGAGTTTCAATATTAAGAGCCAGCACCAAATTTTTTGCTCTTGCGGGAATCCGTCTTGGCTATGGCTGTGCCTCAAAATCCATGGCCAGCATGATAGCACAGATTCAGCTTCCTTGGAGTATAAATTCTCTTGCTGAAATCGCGGGCCGATTTATTTTTAAAGATAAGAATTACATCGAGAAATCAAAGACTTATATTGAGATCGAAAGAAAGTACCTCTTGGAGGAGCTATCTAAAGTAAAGGGAATACAGGTATTTCACAGCCATACAAACTTTATCCTAATAAAGTTATATGCTTGGAAGGAAGAAGAAGCCTTCCTATTTTTTCTTAGAAGGGGCATTGTAGTTAGAAAATGCTCGAGCTTTGTTGGATTAGAGGAAAACTATATTCGAATTGCAGTAAAGGATAGGGAGAGTAATGAGCGCCTTCTAGGTGTTTTTAGAAAGCTGGAGAAGGAAAAAGACTTTGAAGAAATAAATCCTTTGTAGAGAGAATTTAAATTCAGAAGTAAAAAATCAAAAGTTATAGAATATAAATAAAGAGTGGCCCTTAGTGCCACTTTTTATTTTAGAAAAAGCCCTGCCAGTTTGTATTGTTTTGTAAAGCTCATGGTAAAGGTAATCTCCTTGAGGCTGTACTTGGTCTTGACTACGCTTACAGCAAATTCTTCCTTGGAGTTTTTATCCGTGGTAGAGCTGGTAGAAATTTTCAGAATTTCTTCAAATTCTCCGGCCTCCTCTAAAAGTTCGTAGACCGCGTTCATAGTCTCTTCGGTAAGTCCCTCTTTGAGCGCCACAGTGGATTCTTCATGGAGTTTGTCCGTAGCCTTCTCCTTTAGGTAACCGATGATAAGGGCCACTTTATCTTCAAGGGTACCTTTATCAAAGCCATCGGAGAGAGAAGGGCTGCAGGATGTAAATAGAATTAAGATAATTAGGATAAAGCTAATCTTTTTCATGCAAAGGCCTCCTATAAAACTTTAATGAATAGAGACTATAAATAAAAAGCAGCAAGGATTGGGACAGAATTAAAAGCCAGAGAAGAGAGGAGCTATTGGCCATTTGACCTAGGGGAATCGAAAAGTCCACCAGAGTGTGGGCAACCATCGCCAGTATTAGGTATTTGAAGGGCTCGTTTTTTTGAAATCCATTCCAAATAATAAAGCTAAAGCTAATATGAAGAACAATGGCAATAAGGCGCTCAAAGATAGCCGGCAAAAGCATGGTTAAAGGATAGACAAAGACAAAAGGTCCCAACAGATAAATTGCTTCACAAAGACCGTGGCCCAGCCCAAATAAGAAGGGCTCCAGTGCGGCACTTTCTTTCGGCCCAATGAGAATTTTTTTGAAAAAGAAGCGACCTCCTTCTTCAAAAACACCAGCAGAAAGAGCAATAAGAAAACCTGTAAAAAGGATATTATTCTGATAAAATATAATAAACCTTGACTCTTCTATCAGTCTGTTTAAAAGCGGAATACGGATAAAAATCTGACTGATCGCAAAGCATAGAGCACCCAATAAAAGATAGCGAACAACCTTCATCATAGCCTCTTTTTCCAAAGATATAAAAGTTCATTTCAACTAAATAATACATTATTTTGGATTCTCTTGCAATGAAAAGGTAAAATAGGGTATAGGAGAAAATAAGACTTATAAAAGGAGATGTATATGAAAAAAACATTGCAAGATGTCTTAGACTTTTGGTTTGATCCAGAAAATATACCACTGCACTTTCAAGAAGACAATGACTTTGACGAAAAAATTCGGGAGAGCTTTCTTGAGACTTGGAACAGAGCCTCCCAGGGACTTCTGATGGATTGGAGAGAGAGCCTTCATGGAAGACTGGCAGAAATCATTGTACTGGATCAGTTTTCAAGAAATCTCTTTAGAAATGATATTAGAACCTATACCCAGGATAAAATGGCCATTGCCCTTTCCCAGGAGGCGGTAAAACATCCTGATTACCAGAAGCTGAGCCCCGACGAGAAACGCTATATTCTTTTGCCCTTTATGCACTCAGAATCCCTAGAGCTCCATGACTGGGCTCGGCCTCTTTTTGAGACCATGGGTGATGACAATACTCTTTACTTTGAAAAGCTTCACTATGCAGTCTTGGAGCGTTTCGGACGCTATCCTTATCAAAACGAAGATTTGGGCAGAGAGTCTACAGAAAAAGAGCGGGAGTATCTTGAAGAAAAAGCCGGGAGCCATTACAGTTAAGATGAAAAGGAGAAAACCTTCTCCTTTTACATAAAGGTTGATTTAAATCACAGAAGTAATTTAAAATAAGTGTATAATCAAAGTATACGAACTCACTTTCTTACAATGCAAAAAGGAGCAAAAAATGAGAGAAAAGATTAAAAATAATGTGTATTGGATCGGAAAAATCGACTGGGAATTGACTAAGTTTCATGGTGATGACTATACTATTACTCACGGCTCCTCTCAGAATGCCTATCTTATTGAAGAAGAAAAAACCATACTTATTGATACGGTCTGGTCACCCCATAAAGACGAATTCATAGAAAATCTTGAAAAAGAGATTGATTTAGACAAACTTGATGCCATTATTGTTCAGCACGGTGAAGTGGATCATTCAGGCGGTCTTCCTCTACTGATGGAAAGAAGACCCGATCTACCTATCTACTGTACCGCCAATGGCGTTAAAAGCCTGGTAGGACAGTTCCATCATCCTGAATGGGACTATCGTGTGGTTAAAACCGGCGATAGCCTCAATGTAGGTCCGGGAAAAGACCTTGTATTTGTTGAAATGGCCATGTTGCATTGGCCCGACTCTATGGCCTCCTATCTTACTGGCGATAATATACTCTTTAGCAATGACGCTTTTGGCCAGCACATTGCCGTAGGAGAACTTTATAATGACAAGGCAGATCAGTGCCTACTCTTTAGTGAAGCCATCAAATACTATGCAAATATCCTTACACCCTTCCAAGCCATTGCTAAGAAGAAATTAGCCGAGGTTGTGGCAATGAATCTGCCCATAGAGATTATCGCGCCCAGTCATGGTGTGATTTGGAGAGACAATCCCCTTCAAATCGTCTTGAAATATATTGAGTGGAGTGATCAGTACAAAGAAGACCAGATCACTATTGCCTATGATTCTATGTGGGAGGGAACAAAGAAATTAGCCCACGCATTAGAAAAGCATCTACGTGATATTGCTCCTGATACTGTAGTTAAAGTCTTTAACGTAGCCGTAGCTGACAAAAACGAAGTTATGACCGAAGTCTTTAAATCCAAGGCCATTGCTGTGGGTTCCCCTACTGTTAGCAATGACATCCTCTCCTCGGTGGGAGGCTGGCTATATTTTCTTAAAGAACTAAGGTTCAAAGGCAAAAAGGCTGCAGCCTTTGGTTGCTACGGTTGGAGTGGTGAAGGCAATAAAAAAATCCAAGAGCTTCTAAGTGCTTCAGGATTTGATGTTGTTGAACCCAGTGTAAGAGTAAACTGGGCACCAAAGGATGAAGATCTTGATGAAATGCTGCTAATTGCTCAGGCCCTTATTTCCGAATAAATCTTTAGAGTAAGAAGCGGGTGAATAGCCCGCTTTTTTTGTCTTTTAAAAATCTTCTCAAGGGAAAATTAGTAAACAATGACAGTTAAGCGGCCAATCTCCTTATAAAGCAATGATTTATCGGTGGTGAACTAGTAAGCTTCCTTCCTCTGTGCTAGACTAAAAACAGTAACTTAGGCTGGCTGGAGATGTCCTGGTAGGAGTGTAAACATATGCCAATAAAAAACACCGTAAATAGGGAACACTTTCTCACCTCCGATGGGGTTTGTATTTCCTATAATCTAAAAGGAGAGGGCACAGCTTTGGTATTTGTCCATGGTTGGTCTGGAAGTCAAGAAGATTTTGCCGGATCAGCCCGGCGGCTTGCGAAAAAATATAAAACCCTTACATACGACCAGCGGGGCCATGGACTTAGTGACCGCCCTCTAAGTGGCTATAACCTTAAGCGCCTGGTTAGGGACCTCTTTGAACTTATATGTGAACTGGAGTTGGAAAAACTTGTTCTTATAGGCCACTCCATGGGCGGAGCTGTGCTGCTCGAGTATTTGAAAACCTTTGGCCCTAAAGGGGTGGCAGCTATCGTTCTTGTGGATATGTCACCAAAGCTTATCAATGATGAAAATTGGGACCTGGGGCTTTACAATGGTACCTATAAAGAAGAGAATTTCAAAGAAGATATCCTCTCTATGAAAGAGGATTTCCAAGCCCACTCCTTTAATTTTCTTAAAAATATGCTTCCCGGTCTAAAGGATGAAAAACTCAGAGCCCTTATTGCACTAAGAAACAAAGTCGTAGCACCTGGCTATGAACCCGGACTAATCATGCTTTGGGAAGATATGGCCTTAATGGATTATCGTCGGGATCTTGAGGATATAGAAATCCCAGTGGCTGTATTTAGAGGGGAGTTTTCCTTCCATTCAGAGGATTGCGCCCTTTATATGAAAAGTAAATTGGAGCGGGGAAGTATTGTGGAGTTTAAAGGCTGCACCCATCAACTCATCCTTGAGAATCCACGGGGTTTTGAAAGAGAAGTTGAAAACTTTATCGACAAGGAGGGCCTAGGAAGAAACAATGGATAATACAGAGGCTGAATATACAGAGGATAAAAATCCTAGAGATCTGAGCCAAGGGCTTATCAGCCTGGTTTATATTGTAGTGGCACTTTTAAATTTCTATTTTGATAGAGGCAATCTAGGATATTTTTACGCGGCTTCAAGCCTTTTTTGGTTTTACCGTGGCACGGAAGAAATCTATGAATTGTACTATAATAAAACAGGAAAGAAAGCTCTGTTTATAGGGTTCTCTTTTTTCGCAGGTCTTGTTTTTTTATTTAAATTTTACATGATGATTCATTAAAGTAAAAAAGCACCTCAAGGAGGTGCTTATAGGAAGATTAGTCTTGTTTCTTAGCCATCATGGCTGCAATTTTTGGTAGATTAAGAGTCAGTCCACCATCTACTCTCAGATCTGTCCCTGTAATAAAGGAAGCTTTAGAACTTACAAGAAATTCTACGGCATTGGCTATGTCATCTGGTTCTCCATTGCGTCCACAGGGAGTCATTTGCTTCATAAAAGCCATTTGCTCAGGATGGGCGTCGGCGGCTGCTTGAGCCATAGGAGTTAGTATAATTCCAGGAGAAACGCTAACAATGCGAGCGCCTTTCTTTCCGAAATCTTCCGTAAATTTTTCAACTAGAAGATGAACACCACGCTTTGAAAGATTGTAAGCAATGTCGGATTGACCTTTGCATGCAGCCATAAGAATTTCAAGATTGCCTTCTTCTAGAGGGGCGCTAAGAACGGGATCAAGCTGTGGATTTGGAGGAACGACATGGCCCATCATGGATGAAATCATGACTACGGCTGTATCTTTTCCTGCTACTTCAAGGGCTTCTTCAATCAGAAGAGCGGAGCCTAGAAGGTCGATGCGAAGAGTCACTTCTACATCATCGCCTACGCCACTGACGCCAGCGGAGTTGACGACGGCTCTTAGTTCGCCCATTTCGCTAATCTTACTAAAAAGTTCTTTTACTCTTTCGCGATCTGAGACATCCCCTTGCAAATAATCGGCATTTACGCCCAGAGCTTTAAGTTCGGCAACACTATCAATCAGCTTTTGTTCTCTTCGCCCAGTGATAATAACTTTACCGTCTTTAAATCGTTTGGCGATCTCCAGACCGATACCGCTACTGCCACCTGTTACTAAATAAATTTTTTCCAAATTGTCCTCCTTAGAGACTTCGTTAAATTTGTTGTTCTGGTTGGTTTGTATGTAAAAGAAGGCAAGCCTTCTTTTTTAAAAGGGTGCAAAGCCCATATCGCCCCACCATTGATTGCGATAACTTTCATAGACTTTCTCAAATTGATTGTAGTGTTCTTTTTCCCAGTCCGCTAAAAGACCCATGAGCTTTTTAATGTTCTCATCTTCCGCCTTTCTTTGAGCTTCAAGATAGTAGTTCATACTTTTGAGCTCCATTTGCATGGCGACACTATAAATGGACACACCTAGTTCAAGATCAAAACCAGTGGTCTTTCCCCAGTCGAAAATACCAGGGCTATCTTCTTCATTGACTTCTTCCAAGGTTAGGGTTTCATTGTTAGCCATTTTGTCCGCTAGGGATTTAAGATATCCGAAGTGGCGCATTTCTTCTTCGGCCAGTTCATGCAGGCTTACTTTGGATTCTTCGTTGGGAGCCTTTGCAGCGGCAAGTCTATAGAACTCCGCTCCTTCAATCTCGTTAAGCATGGCTTGGGCTAATAATTGCAGATCTTTTTTCATGATTTGCTCCTTTCGCAATTTAATTGTGTTTGTACTCCTTAAAAAAGGAAAATCGCTTGATAATATTAATTATAACGGGATAATAAAATAAGAGAAGGATTATCTTTTGCGGATTTGAAGCCGACTGACCATCATAAAAGCGCAGATTACAAGTAAAAGTCCATAGACATAAAAGGGAAGTCTTCTACTAAACATCATGGTGGCTGCCACAAACATGCCACAAACTGTTGTGGGAATTCCAGAAAAATTTCCACCGATGACCCCGGTGCAATTAAAGCGTGCTAGGCGATAGCCTCCGCATAGAACATACAAAACAGTAGCAAAGGCCATGGAGATAAGAGCAATGCCGCTTAAAGGACTAAACTCAAAGATAAAGACAAGAAGTGCTGGTGCTAGGACAAAGCTCACAAGATCCGCCAGGGAATCCAGCTGGATTCCGATTTCAGAACAAGTATTGAACTTTCTTGCGGCCATTCCATCCATGCGATCGAGCATAGAGGCCACAAGGATTAGGTAAATTGCATTGTTAAGATTCCCATAAAAGCTATAGAGAATAGAAAGTACACCAAAACTCATGTTGGTTAGGGTAATGGCGTTGGGCAAATGTTTTTTCGTTCGATCCATATTTCGCATATAAACTCCTTTGAAAGGATAGAGATGGATAAATTAAGTGTGACAATGAAGCCCCACTTTGTCAAGTGGATTCTAGGGGGGCTTTCCTCTACTTTGGAAAGCTTCTCTAAAAGTAATTATAGCAGAGTTTTGATTCCTCTTTATAAGAGATTTTTTGATGTTAATACCGAGGAAGCACGAATACCCCAGAAAGGCTTTGACAGCCTCGAAGGGTTTTTTACCAGAAAACTGATTCAAGGGGCCAGACCCTTTGATGACAAGGAAAAAACTTTAGTCAGTCCCGTCGATGGGATACTAAATACTTACACGGTCGATGAGAAAGCTCAATTTAAAGTAAAAGGAAAAGTTTATTCTTTGGCGGATCTTTTTAAAGACAAATCCGAGTATGAGAACTACCTAAAGGGATGGGTACTCATCTTTTATCTAAGTCCATCCAACTATCACAGAATCCATATGCCTCTGGCAGCAAAAGAAATAAGAAGTTATACTCGAGGTGGTTTCTCCTATCCTGTGAATGATTTTGGTTTAAAGAATTTTAGCGACGTACTCACTAAAAATCGGCGCTTAGTGAGCCATTTTGAAAATTCCGGAAGTGTTTTTACCATGATTAGCCTTGGGGCTCTAAATGTAAACTCCATTGTTAGGAGCCATGATGAGAACAGGTTTTATAAAAAAGCCCAGGAATATGGCTATTTCTCCTTTGGCTCCACAGTGATGCTCTTTTTCCCCAGGGAAAGTATAGAGTTTTCTCGGGAAGATGGCCCTATTAAGCAGGGCGAAACCTTGGGAAAATACAAGGCCAAGGGAAGTCTAAAAAAGGCAGCTTTTTATAATAGAAAGGTAAAATTGTGAAATACGGATTATTTATTCATTATGGAATTTATTCTTTTTGGGAAGGAAGATATCAAGGAGAAGATTGCCCCTTTTACAGTGAATGGATTCAACATAGTTTTTCTATTCCTAGCCAGGAGTATATAAGGCCTGCCCAGGGTTTAGGTCCCGAGAAATTTGATGCCAAATCCTTTGTTCTGTGGGCGAAAAATCAAGGCTTTGATTATCTTGTAATTACGGCAAAACATCATGATGGGTTTTGCCTTTTTTCTTCCCACCATAGCCAGTACAATGGGCAGAAATTTTGGGGCCGTGATCTCATTGGGGAGCTGAGTGAAGCTTGTAAAGAAGTTTTTCTACCCCTAGGGCTCTACTATTCTCAGGCCCAAGACTGGTATCACGGTGGGCTTAGAGCCTATGATGAAAGTAGAGGTGGAGATTTTGATGAGTACTTTAAAAGGATTTGCCTTCCCCAGCTTAAGGAGCTACTGACAAATTATGGACAGATAGAACTTTTGTGGTTTGATACGCCCATGTCGATGAAAAAAGAGCAAATCGCTCAGGTTAGAAGTCTAGTAAAGAGTCTACAACCAAGCTGCTTGGTAAGTGGCCGTATCGGAAAGGGCTTTGAAGACTACCTTGTTACAGGGGACAATATGCTTCCTTCTTCTTTTTATACAAAGGATTGGGAGATGCCCATGAGCTTAACGGATTCCTGGGGATACAAAAAAAATGATATTCTAAAGCCAAAAGAAGACGTACTAAGAACGATAGCTAGAGCTTTTTCAAGGGGCGGTAGAGTTTTGCTAAATANNACGATAGCTAGAGCTTTTTCAAGGGGCGGTAGAGTTTTGCAAAATATTGGACCCCAGGGAGACTTTTCTCTCCCCGCTCAGGGCAAAATCCTTCTGGAAAGAATGAAGGAGCCGGTAGTGGCTCTTATTAAAGCCATGGAGAAAGCGGAGTTTGTTTTCTATCCCTATGAGGACGATAATCTTTTTCTTCTAAAGGATAAAAAAACTCTTTATCTTTTTATTAGTGATGAAAGAAACTTCCTTGGGCTTTATAATCTTACTTCAAAGGTGAAAGAAGTAACTTTTAAGGATGAAAAAATAGCATTTGTTCAAAAAAGGACCTTGGAAGGGGATCCATATCTAGGTATAGAACTTGGAAAAAAAGCACCCTGTCTTTTGAAGGTCAGTGCTTTTGATGAAATTGCTTTTCTTCCCTTTGGATAAATTGTCTGGACTTGCCCGGCGGTGGGTATTATAATAAAGTGATAACTGTTATCATTTTAGGAGTGAATATGGCAAAAAAATACTATACCAGACATCGCAAGGATCTATTGGAATATTTACAGGCCCATGCCGACCTGGATTATACCGTGGCAAAACTTCACAAGGCCATGAAAGAAGAAGGTTACACCATGGGTATAGCTACTTTATATCGACAGATAAATTCTCTTTTTAAGGAGGGATATCTAACCCCCATCCAAAGGGATGATGGTGCTGAACAATTCCAATATTTAAAGAATCCACGGGAATGTTTTGTACACTATCATCTTAAATGTAAGGTTTGCGGCCGCCTCTACCATCTTGATTGTACTTTTATGGAAGACTTAGAGGAGCATGTGAAAAAAGAACACGGTTTTTTAATTGATCGCAGCGACAGCATGCTTTACGGCCGGTGCAGTGACTGCGTCGGGAAGGAAGACAAATGAAAAAAATAATCCCTATTCTTATTTTACTTTTACTTTTTGGCTGTGCACCCCCTTCGGAAGAAAAAGTAGAAGGCCTTTACGTTGTTACAACGAGTTTTCCCCTCTATGATTTTGCCCGGGAGATTGGCGCAGAGGATGCAACCATTGAACTACTTCTTCCTCCGGGATCTGAAGTACACAGCTATGAAATCACTCCTGGAGATATAAAAAAGGTGACAACAAGCGATTTGTTTTTGTATATCGGAGGAAGTAGCGACACATGGATAGACAATATGCTTGGCGCCTCGGAACTAGCCGATAATCATAGCCTTAGGCTTATGGATGTAGTGAGTCTCTATGAAGAAGAAGAGAGTCAGAGCATGGTTGAAGAAGAGGACCATGACCACATGGTAGAAGAGTACGATGAGCATATTTGGCTTTCTATAGAAAACAGTAGAGTCATGGTGGAGGCAATTGCCCAGTCTATGGCCAGTCTTGACCCTGATCATGCAGATAACTACCACAAAAGAGCCCAGGAGTACAATCAGAAACTCGAAAAGCTCCAAATAGATTTCCAGGTGATGGTTGACAGGGCAAAACGAAAAGAAATTATTGTAGGGGACCGTTTCCCCTTTTTATACCTTGTGAAAAGCCTAGGCCTTACCTATGATGCGGCTTATCCAGGCTGCTCAGCCAATGTAGAAGAAAATGCACGGGCCATAAAGGGACTTATTGATAAAGTTAAAAAAGAAAATATACCCGTTGTATTCTCCATCGAAATGAGTCGTGGCACCATTGCTGACAGGATTGTGGAAGCCACAGGAGCAAAAAAAAGGATGCTCCATTCTGTACAAAATGTCACC
>LFRM01332408.1_pt1 | contig 12192 bp, 12 predicted proteins | sample 618341 | NCBI WGS metagenome assembly LFRM01 (sample SAMN03654438, study PRJNA283298) | anaerobic digester metagenome | isolation source: pool of bioreactors CSTR01a, CSTR02a, and CSTR03a thermophilic anaerobic... | place: Denmark: Kgs. Lyngby | collected 2014-05-21
TGGGTATAGGAAATACGTCCCTGTTTGTGATAGAGGTCCAGGATGATTTCGTAAATGCGGCGGTGGCCCAGATCCACAAAGTGGGACGGACGCAGGCGATCAGCCACCTCGTCTACCTGGGTTGGATGTTTGATGAGAATCCCCAAAACCTGCCGTTCCGCGGCTAAATCCACGGGCAGGTCAAAACTCTGCCTGGCATCACTCGAATTCATCGGGAAATACCTCTTTCCATTTTTTCTCCGCCGGGCTCAGTTCTCTGCTTCCGGCAATGGGGCCCAGCACCTTGGTGAGGTGCGAATTCTCCAACAGGTCGTTGTAGGTGCGGATGCCCGCGGCGTGCCAGTTGCGCAGGATGCCTTCTAGATAAGGGAAGCTGGGCTGCGCAGCGGAAACCAGCATCTCTTCCACGGCCACGGCAATCACCTCGTGGGAAAGGCCCTTGACCTCCATCCAGTACAGAAGCTTGCGCATTTCCTCAGGGGAAGCCGCATCCACCCTGGCAGACCAATAGCTCACCAGCCATTCAAACGCCTCCGGTTCCACCTCTACAGGCGTTTCCAGGGCGGCGGCCGCTTCAGGCAGCTCGGGGACTACCAGCTGGATCTCCAGGCCCTCATCGTTGATCCACCCTTGGTCTGCCAGCAGGGCTAGGGCCTTGCTCACCTCCCACTTGGGAAGACCCATGGCCTCCGTCAAATCGTCAATGTGCATGGGCTTGCCCGCTTGAGCCAGAGCCAGAAGATTGATCCAGGCCAAAGTGGCGGCTGGCCCTAGGCGAGCCTGGCAGCCCAATATTTCCCGGGGCACCTGAACGGGCATACCCTCCACTCCCTTGAGGAGCACCCCTCTAGTTCTTTGGCCGGGCATACTCATTCCTCCTCCCCTTCCTCCACTAAACATTCCCACTCCTCATATTTTCCAGCCAAGCGGACTTGGATCTCCTGATACTCCTGGATCAGGGGCACGCTCTGGCTTTCATCCTGGTAGAGTTCTGGCGAGGCCAAAAGCGGCTCCAGTTCCGCCAGGCGTTCCTCCAGGGAGACGATCTCTGCTTCCAGGAGCTTCAGTTTGTCCCTGTGCCGCGCCGTGCTGCGTTTGGGCTTGGCCACGGCGCGTTTAGCCACACTAACCTGGGCCTGTGCGGCCTGCTCTGCCCTGGCCTGCTCGTAAGCCCGGTACCCGCCCGCATATTCCTTCAGCCGCCCGCCTTCCAGCGCCCAGATCTTCGTTGCCAGCTTATCGATGAAGTAGCGATCATGGGAAACGAAGATGATGGTGCCGCTGAACTCAGCCAAGGCCTGCTCCAAAGCTTCCCGGGCGAACACATCTAGGTGGTTGGTGGGCTCATCCAGCAGCAGCACATTGGGGCGGTGCAAGAGCAGCTTGGCCAGGGCCAGGCGGTTGCGCTCACCACCGCTCAACATGGTGGTCTGCTTGAACACATCTTCCCCCCGGAACAAAAAGCGGGCCAAGACGGAACGGAGCACACCAAGCTCCAGGCGGTGTTCGGCATACAGCTCCTCCAGCACGGTGTTCTCCGGATCAAAGCTGATCTGCTGGGAGAAATAGCCCACCTCCACGCCCGCGCCCCACTGCACAGAGCCCAAGGAATCCAGCTTTCCCGCTAAGATCTTGAGCAGGGTGGTCTTCCCGCTGCCATTGGGGCCCAGAAGAGCTATGTGCTCACCCCGCTTCACTTCCGCGGAGATGCCCCGCAGGACCGCCTTTTCCCCGAAGGATTTCCTGATGCCGTCCAAAACCAGTACTTTTTCCCCGGTGCGGCGCTTGGGCTCGAAGCGAATGGCCATGCTGGGATCATCCAGCACCCGTTCGATATCGGGCATCCTGGCCAGCTTCTTTTCCATGCTCTTGGCCTGCCTGGAGCGGGTACCCGCCTTAAACTTCTGAATGAACGCCTGCATCCGGGCTTTTTCTTCTTCCTGCCGCTCCAGGCTCTCCTCCAGCTGCGCTAAACGCTGGGCGCGCTGGGGCAGGTACTGGGAGTAGTTGCCCTTGTATTGGTAAAGCCTCTGGCCCTGCAGCTCCCAGATCTGCTGGGCGATCTTGTCCAGGAAATAACGATCATGGGATACAACAATAAAGGCCCGGGGATAGGCAGCTAAGAAGTCCTCCAGCCAGCGCGTGGCTTCCAGATCCAAATGGTTGGTGGGCTCGTCCAAAATTAAAAGAGACGGACGATCCAACAGCAGGCGGGCCAAGCTGATGCGCATCTGCTCACCGCCGCTGAAGGTGGGAAGCATGCGCTGGAGATCTTCCTGGGCAAAACCAAGCCCCGTAAGGACCTGATTGATCTCCACCAAATAGTCATAGCCGCCGCTGTGCTCAAAGCGGTCCCGCAGCCGCGAGTAGCGGCCCAGGGCCTCCTCTAGTTCCGGGCCAGGTTCAAGGAAAGCCAGCTCCTGCTCCAGCTGGCGCAGGTTCCGCTCCAGTTTGATCTGCTCTGCAAAGGGCTCTTTGAGGAAATCCTCCAAAGTTCTCTGCTCCTCGGGGGGCAGCTGTTCCAGAAAACCCAGGGTAAAGCCTCCTGGGCAGGTAATGCTGCCCCGCTCTGGGCTCAGTTCGCCAGCGAGGGTCTTGAGCAGGGTGGTTTTGCCAACTCCATTGGCCCCCACCAAACCAATACGGTCGTTAGGGCCGATTACTGCATTGATTTCCCGCAGGATTAGTTCATCACCATAGTACTTCCAGACATCTTCGATGATCATGGGACCCTGTCATCACCTGCCTCAAAAAACGCTCGTGCGCAGGGCCTGGCGCTCCCTATGCTTTTCTAAGGCCAGCTCAATCAAGCGGTCCAACAGCTCCGAGTAGAGCAGGCCGGTCTGTTCCCAAAGTTTGGGGTACATGCTGATTTGGGTGTAACCGGGAATGGTGTTGATCTCATTGAGGAAAATGTTTCCCTGTTGATCAATGAGGAAGTCAACCCTGCCCATGCCCGAGCAGTCCACGGCTTTAAAGGCGCGGCAGGCGTACTCCTGGACGGTCTTGGTCTGCTCCTCGCTGAGGGGTGCGGGGATGATCAGCTCCGAATCCTCGCTTTGATACTTGGCCTCGTAGTCGTAAAACTCATTGGCCGGCACGATCTCACCAGGAATGGAGGCTTGGGGATGGGAGTGGCCCAGTACGCTGCATTCGATCTCCCGGGCTCCCTCTAAACCCTGCTCCACCACGGCTTTGCGATCGAAACTAAGGGCCAGTTCCATGGCGGGGGCTAGATCTTTGCGGGATTTCACCTTGCTCACGCCCACACTGGAACCCAAGTTGGCTGGCTTGACAAACATGGGATAGCCCAGGGACTCTTCCAGCAGCCGAGTCACTGCTTCCGGCTCGCTGCGCCACTGGTAGTTAAACACCACTTCCCAAGGGAGGAGCGGCAAACCCGCCTGGAGGAACAGGCTGCGCATGAAGGCTTTATCCATGGAAACTGCGGACGAGGCAACCCCCGCTCCCACGTAGGGCAGGTTGGCCAGTTCCAGCAATCCTTGAACGGTCCCGTCCTCGCCGTAGGGACCNNGATCCTGCCAGCGGCCGTCCTTGTCGATCTTGATGGGGATGACTTCGTACTTCTCCTTATCCAGGGCTTCAATTACAGACTGGGCCGACATCAAGGACACTTCGTGCTCGCCCGAGCGACCTCCGTAAAGAACGCCCACCTTCAGTTTGGGCATGGCGATTCCTCCCTTGTGCTTACTCACTCATTACACACGCAGATGGCGTCGATCTCCACCGTTACCCCCTTGGGTAGGGCGCTTACTGCCACGCACACCCTGGCGGGCGGGTTCTCCGGGAAAAAGCCGGCGTAGACCTCGTTCATCTTGGCGAAATCGCCCATGTCCGTGAGGTAAACAGTCACCTTCACGGCATTGGCTAAGCTGGTGCCCGCCGCCCGGGCAATGTTCTCCAGGTTGGTGAGGGCCTGCTTGGTCTGGGTGGCCACGCAATCGTAGGCGATTTCACCCGTAGCCATATCCACCCCCAGCTGCCCGGAGATGAAGAGCAAGTTTCCCGCCTTGATCGCCTGGCTGTAGGGGCCGATGGCCGCGGGGGCCTGATCTGTGTGCACTATTCTACGCATTGCCGTTCCCTCCGTGTCTGTTTTCAGTCTGTATACTAGTTTCCCGATCCAAGGGGCAATTCCCTTGAACCGGGCACGATCTTTTTTGTACAATGGGGATGGAGAGGCAGGAGGTGGAACCGTGCAAAAGGAAGTTCAGCGGAAAGAAGATGGCCGCTACATTATCTTTTACACTTTTTCTAAAAAAAGAAGGGTTAGGAAGTGATTCCATGTCGGAACTGCGCTGGAACCCGCAGCTTAGGCAGTGGGTGATTGTGGCTGCCCATCGGCAAGATCGCACCTACAAGCCGCCGAAGGATTTCTGCCCCTTCTGCCCTACCCTGCCGGGGGCGTTTCCCACGGAGGTACCGGCAGAGGATTACGACATCGTAGTCTTTGAGAACAAATACCCCTCTCTACGGCAGCCCCCGCCTCCTGTGGGCGAAGAGGGCAGCGAGCTGTACCGCACCGCCCCAGCGGAAGGGATCTGCGAGGTGGTGCTCTACTCCCCAGATCATCACACCACCTTGGCCCAGGAACCGGTGGGCCGCATCAAGAACCTCATCTCAGTATGGATGGACCGCTGCCAAGAATTGGGCAACAAGCCCAACATCCGCTATGTATTAGTTTTCGAGAACAAAGGAGATGCGGTGGGGGTTACCCTCCACCACCCCCACGGACAGATCTACGGCTTTCCCTTCATTCCCCCCACCATCGCAGCAGAACTGGACTCCGCCCAAGAACACCATACATCCACAGGCAAGTGCCTTTACTGCCAGATCCTAGAAGAGGAAACCAGAGACGGGCGGCGCATCATCGCGGAAAACGACGAGTTCTGCGCCTTTGTACCCTTTTTCGCCCGCTACCCCTTTGAAGTGCATCTCTATCCTAAACGCCATCTGCAGGGCCTTGTGGAGCTGCGGGAGGAGGAGCAGGAGTCTTTGGCCTGCCTGCTGAAGGAAGTCTTGGTCAAATACGATGGGCTGTTTGGCTTTTCCCTTCCTTATATGATGGCGCTGCACCAGGCGCCCAGCAAGGGCGAATACCCTTTCTACCATGTCCACTTTGAATTCTATCCCTTAAACCGCTCCGCGGACAAGCTGAAGTACCTGGCCGGCGTGGAGTCGGGCGCGGGCACCTTTATTACCGATATGACTCCGGAGGATCAAGCAGCCAAGTTGAGGGGAGAGGAAGTAGATGAATGAACTGAGTACAGCTGGACTGTTGGAGGAGTTTAAGGCCCGATTCCCCCGGGCCGGAAAGGTGCAGGCAGTGCGGGCCCCTGGACGGGTGAACCTGCTCGGGGAGCATACCGATTACAACCAGGGTTTTGTCTTCCCCATGGCCATAGATGCGGGTATCCAGATCGCCGGGGAGCTGAACGGCACGGGGCGGGTGAACCTCTATTCCCTAAACTATGCCGCCAAAGAGAGTTTCTTGCTGGAGGAAATCACGCCCAGCAAAAGCAACACCTGGGTCAACTACATCAAGGGCGTTGTCTGGCAGTTTCAAAAGCTGGGGCTGCAGCCTCAAGGAGCGGATCTGGTGATCCAGGGCAATGTCCCCCAGGGGGCCGGGCTGTCTTCCTCCGCGGCCCTGGAAGTTGCCGCAGCCCTGCTCCTGGATGCTCTGCACGGCTGGGGGCTCGGCGCGGTGGATCTAGTTAAGCTGGCGCAGAAAGCGGAAAACGAGTTTGTGGGCGTGGCCTGCGGAATTATGGACCAGTTCGCTTCCATGCTGGGCCAGAAGGACCATGCCCTCTTCCTGGACTGCCGCAGCCTGGAATATGAAGCGGTGCCACTGCCCCTGGAAAAACAGGGCTACGCGGTTGCTGTGGTGAACAGCGGGGTGCGCAGGGGCTTGGCGGGATCGGAATACAACACCCGCAGGCAGCAGTGTGAAGAGGCCGTGCAGCGCCTGCAGAATGAGCTTCCAGGAGTGGAATCCCTGCGGGATGTAAGCTTGGTGGATCTCAGCCTGGTGAACCAGCTGCCTGATCCCCTAGCGCGGCGCGCCCGCCATGTGGTGATGGAAAATGCCCGTGTGCAGCAGGGAGTGACCGCCCTCAAGGCAGGAGAACTGGAGGAGTTCGGCCGCCTGCTCACCGCGTCCCATAAAAGCCTGCGGGATGATTACGAGGTGAGCTGCGCGGAACTGGATCTCCTGGTAGAACTGGCCCTGGAGGTACCTGGAGTGTTGGGCTCCAGAATGACGGGGGCAGGCTTCGGGGGCTGCACCATTGCCCTCGTGCCCCAAACCAGCCTGCCCGCTTTTGAAAAAACTGTGAGCGAAGAATACCAGCGGCACACGGGAATCCAGCCGGAGATCTTCGTCTTCCGCCCGGCTCCCGGTGCCCGTATTATAACAGAAGCAGATCCACAATCTTGGAGTAGATGATCAAGCACGTCGCATCCACTAAGGTAGTAATCACGGGCGCAGCCATAACGGCTGGGTCCGCCTTTAACGCCCTGGCGGCCAAGGGCAGCATGCTGCCGATGGTTGCAGCCAGCATCACCGTGGCATATAGCGCCAGGGAAACTGCGAGGGCCATGGTATAGCTGCCGGGATGAAGCAGGCTGATGCGCACGAAATTGGCTGCCGACAAGACGGCCCCCATGAGGGCGCTCACGCTCAATTCTTTGCGGAGAATTCGCCCCACATCCTTGGTGTCCAGTTCATTCAAGGCCATGCCGCGGATGATCAACGTGGAGCTCTGGGAACCGACGTTGCCCCCCGTATCGGTGAGCATGGGGATGAAGGTGATCAGGACAGGCAGGGAGATGAAGGCCGCCTCATACTTCCCCAGAATGCTGCCGGTGATCGTGGCGGACAGCATGAGAATCATCAGCCAGACGATGCGGTTCTTGGCCAGGGTAAAGACACTGGTCTTCAAATAGGGTTTATCCGAGGGGGCCATGGCCGCCATCTTTTGGAAGTCTTCCGTGGCCTCCTGGTGGATAACTTCCATCACGTCGTCGAAGGTGACGATGCCCACCAGCCGACTTTCCTCATCCACCACCGGCAGCGAGATGAAGTTGTAGTGGGAAAGCAGGGCCGCCACTTCTTCCTGGTCCTCGGTGGTGCGGACGGCGATCACGTTCTTTTCCATAATGTCCCCGATGATGTCATCGTCATCGGCCAAGAAGAGCTCCCTTACGGTAACCACGCCTTCCAGGCGGCGGTTATCGTCCATGACATAGCAGGTGTACACAGTTTCCTTATCAATGGCGGTACGCCGAATTCTCTGGAACGCTTCGGAAACCCGCATGGTTTTCCGCAAATCCACAAACTCAGCGGTCATGATGCTCCCCGCGGAGTGGGGAGGATACTTCAGGAAGTGGTTGATCAGCTCGCGCACTTCAGGAGAAGCGTTACGCAGCACCCGCTTCACTACGTTGGCGGGCATCTCTTCCAGGAAGTCCGCGGCATCGTCTAAATACAAGTCGTTAATGATGGAGCTTACTTCTTGGTCCGTGATCGCTTCTACAATATACTGCTGCATGTCGCTGGACAAATAGGAAAAGATCTCTGCTGCCCGATCCTTGGGCAGGGAGCGGAAAACCATGACCACATGCTCCCTTTGCAGCTCCTCCATGAAGAGGGCAATGTCAGCATCCTGCAGCACCGACAGTTCAGCTCTTACACCTTTAAAATCCTTATCTGCAATCAAACGTTCTAGATCGCGAAGGTCGATGGCCATTGTTTATATCCTCCTTTCTAAATTCGGAGCATAAAAACGAGCAGCGACTCCTTAGGCCGCGGCCAGTCGGAGAAATGAGCACGGGCTCAAATCCGGCGGCCGCCCATCTGGGTCATTGCTCGCTTCCACGCTTCGCAAGCCACTGTCCACTCATTTCTCCTCCCTTCATTTCTAATCTAGTCTACCCTTTTCAGTCTACACTAAGGCGGGCAGGCCTGCAATTCGAGGGAAAGAAAAAACCCGGTCTGTTGCAAAAATCTCACTGCAGCAGCCGGGTTGCGCCTTGTTAATTAGCCACAGGCAGGTCCTGGGGAAAGATTTGCCGTAGGAAATCCAGCACATGCTCAATGGGAATGATTTCCACACCCTCCACGCTTGTGGGCAGGTTGTCCAAGTTTTCCTTAGGCACAAACACCCTCTTCACTCCGCCCTGCTTGGCTCCGTAGATCTTGGCGTGCAGACCCCCCACCGGTTTCACCCTGCCCCGCAGGGAGATTTCCCCTGTCACGGCGATGTCCTGGGGAATGGGCAAGTCTTTCACCGCGCTGATAATGGCGGCCAGAATGGCCACGCCGGCGGAAGGTCCGTCGATACTGCCGCCCCCAACCACATTCACGTGCAGGTCGAAGTTGCTCAGCTCTTCACCTGTTAGGGCGCGGAACACCGAGGCCGCGTTGAACACGCTGTCCTTGGCCATGCTGCCCGCGGTATCGTTGAAGCGCACCTGGCCCTTACCAGGCTCCCTGCTGGGGAAGGCCACCGCTTCAATTTCCAATACAGAGCCCACATAACCGCTCACACCCAGGCCTAAGATGCGGCCCACTTCCTTGGTGGGAGAGGCCTTGGTAGGCGCATAGGAGCTCAGCCTGGCCGTTTGGATGACCTCCTGCATGTCCGCTACAGTAATCTCCAGCTTGCCGTGCTCTGCAGCACCGCGGTAGAGAGCCACGCCGAAGGCATCGGCCAAAAGCCGGGTTGCCCTGCGGCCCTCAATGGTGTACTCCGCGGCCAGCTCCGCCACTCCCGGTGCCAGCCTCGCGCCTAAACGTCCCGCCGCTGAGCGAACGATCTCCACAATGTCCTGGGGCGTCAGGGGGTTGAAAAACACCTCGGCACAGCGGGAACGCAGAGCCGGGCTGATTTCCGAAGGATCCCGCGTTGTGGCCGCGATGAGCACAAAGTCCGCGGGAGCTCCCTTGGTAAACAGCTGGTGGATGTACTTGGGAATCTGGGGATCGTGGGGATCATAATAAGACGATTCAAAGATCACCCTCTTGTCCTCCAGTACTTTGAGCAGTTTGTTCTGGAGCACAGGATCCATTTCCCCGATCTCATCGATAAAAAGGACTCCGCCGTGGGCTTCGGTGACCAAGCCCAGCTTCGGTTCGGGCACCGCACCGTCGGCCAGGTCCCGTTTGGCCCCTTGGTAGATGGGATCATGCACCGAACCCAGGAGGGGGTTGGTAACCTCCCGGGGATCCCAACGCAGGGTGGTGCCGTCCACTTCCACAAAGGGGGCATCCTGGCTGAAGGGAGTATACTCTTTCTCCTTGGCGTACTGCAGCGCTAAGCGGGCCACCGTGGTCTTGCCCACGCCCGGAGGCCCGTACAGCAGCACATGCTGGGGAAAGGGCGAGCTCAACTTGGTGAGCAGGGATTTGACTGCCTCGTCCTGCCCCACCACCTCTTCCAGCCTCTGGGGACGCATGAGCTCCGCCGTGCCCTTGGAGAGGCTGCGCTTTTCCAGCATTTCTAGCTCCGCATACTTCTTTAGAGTCTGGGCGTTATCAGGCCCCGCCTCTTCCTTCAGCACCTGCATGCGGAGTTCTTTGATGTAGTCCAGGTGGCGCTCCTGCATTTTGGCGCTCACCTTCTGCTCCAGCTCCTCTTCCACGGTACGCTTGGCCAAGAGATCGGCCAAATAGTCCTCCAACTCCTCCAGGACCTGCACAGCTTCTTCCGGCGTGCGCTGATCCACAATGGTGGGATCGTCGTGGACCAAGCGCTCCAGGGCCAGAATCCTATCTTCGATTTTTTCCGACTGGAGCAGCTCCAGGGAATCCAGTTTGCCAGCTTTAAGGACCAGCTGATCCTCGCCGTGCACTTCGGCCAAAATGGTCATCAGTGCTGCCACGTGCCTTTCCAGCGAGAGATCGTGATTGCGCGACTGTTTTGTATCCAATGGGGATAACCCTCCAACACCAAGTACTACGCCTGTTCGTCCACAACATTTACAAGAACTGTAACATGTACTTTCGGGTGCACTTTCACCACTACCGGGTGGGTGCCCAGGCTCTTTATTGGCTCCTTAATGTCTATCTTCCTCTTGTCAATTTCTACCGCGAACTGCCTGCGCAGCTGATCGGCGATTTCCTGGGGAGTGACAGAACCGAAGAGCCTGCCCCCTTCGCCTACCTTGGCCCCCACCTTCAACTGTTGGTCTTTAATCTTCTCTCCGATTTTTTGAGCCTCTTTCAGCTCCCGCTCTGCCTTCGCGGATTCCTTCTGCTTCTGCTGGGCAGCGTGGCGCAGATTGCCTGAGCTGGCCTCCACTGCCAGTCCCCTGGGCAGGAGATAGTTGCGGCCGTAACCTTCCGAAACCTCCACCACGTCGCCCTTTTTACCCAGGTTCTTGATATCTGCCTGCAGTATAACCTTCATAACCACCCCGCCTTTCTACTCATCAGCATCAGTGTCTTCCACCGTTGCCTCTAGTACTTCTCCTTCGGGAGTCATTAACCTGCGAAAGTCGAAAAAGCCGTCCGCCACCGTAAGCAGAACCAGAATCATCACCACTATGGGCACCGCGAAAAGCAGGATCACAAACAGCCCCCGCACAAATCCAGGCGTCTTGCGCTGGTTGAAATAATACCAGGCCAGGCTGAGTCCGGTGACCATGTAGGCACTGGATGAAACGAAGTACAGATTCACGGCTGCAAACTGCAGCCAGTTCGGCAGCGGCACCACCCTGATCAGGGAAGTGACCACCCAGCCAAATAGAAAGATGATGGAAAAGTAAGCCGGAAGCCGCCACTGGGTAAAGGGCTGAACCCAGGGAACGGAATCACCCATGCGCTTGAGGACCAGGCGCGCCACGGCCAGGTGTACAAAGGACATGCCCACGGAGGAGAGGAGCAGTATGGCGGGCAGGCCGTTTTTGATGGTCAGCGGAACCAGCTCCCGCAAAACCTGCAAGTTGGCCAGGGACTCCTCCGTTGCTCCCAGGCTGCGTGAAGTTTCTATGGCCTGCTCGATACCCTGGATGAAGGAGTTGATCATCTCTGTATACATATTGCCGCCAATGACCAAGGCATAAAGGAGCATATGCAGGGCGATGACCACCAGGTTGGCGAAAACGCCCACGCCCATGAGTTTAGCAAAGGAGAACTCCTCCCGCAAGGCCATGCCTAAAGCCACGCCCACAAAGCCCCAAATAATGATGGATAGGCCGGCAAAGACATGCCCCGTGACCAGGCCTGTGACCAGCGCGGATACCACCGACGTAACGATTCCCCAGCGGAATCCCTGGCGGTAAACTAAAAGAATGAGGGGCACAGGCACAATTAAAGCCGGAATGCTCAGGTACTCCCCGAGCAGGGTGAGGAGAACCGTCAGTGCCCCCAGCATGGCACCTTCAGTTAGCGATCGCGTCTTCATGAGTTCACCCTCTAATTGCATTCTAAAAAGGAGCAGCTGCGCTGCTCCTTTTCCTTAGTCCAATGTATAAGGCATCAAGGCCACAAAACGAGCTCTTTTGATTGCCGTTGTCAGCTGCCTCTGATGTCGAGCACAGTTGCCGGTGATGCGCCGCGGCAGGATTTTCCCGCGTTCTGTAATGTAACGGCGCAGACGGCCAACTTCTTTGTAGTCGATCTGATCGATCTTATCGACGCAAAAGGAACAGATCTTCCTTCTGCCTCGACGGCCTCTGTCTCTAGCCATTTCTTCGCCTCCAAACCACTTTGATTAAAACGGAACGTCATCAAACTCGGGTTCGGGCGGTCCTTCCACTGACTCTTCGGATGCAAAGTCCCTCGCACGATCTAGGAAGCGTACTTGATCGGCCACAATCTCAGCGGCCTTTCTCCGGATCCCATTCTGATCCTCGTAGGAGCGGATTTGCAAACGCCCTTCCACGGCCACAAGGCGGCCTTTGGTCAGGTGATTGGCACAGACCTCCGCCTGCTTCCGCCAAGTCACGATGTCGATGAAATCCGCTTCCCGCTCACCGCTTTGACCAACGAAGGGGCGATCGACCGCAAGCGTGAAATTGGTTACCGCTATCCCCGTTTGAGTGTAACGCAGTTGTGGGTCCGCTACCAGTCGCCCGATAAGAATTACCCTGTTTAACACCTGTCGTCACTCCTTTGCTCATTCTACGTCTCTTCGAACGAGCAGATAACGCACGACTTCATCG